>JGI12053J15887_10001014_pt1 | contig 12535 bp, 12 predicted proteins | sample MedBloCAOM1_O3_FD_15887 | JGI IMG/M metagenome (IMG submission 15887)
AGATTGCTTGACCCATATGAAATGCACCTTTGCGCTGTGCATATTATACGTGCGAAATGGCGGGCGGTATGGCTGTTTACGGATATGCGCGGGTGAGCACTGATGGCCAATCCTTGTCCGCCCAATTGGCCGAACTCAAAGAGGCGAAATGCGCCAAGATATTTCAGGAGAAAATCAGCGGTGCTCGGTCCGACCGCAAGCAGCTAACGCGGTTGATGACGCTCCTCGCAAAAGGAGACGTGTTGGTCGTCACCCGTCTCGATCGACTGGCGAGGTCCACACGCGATCTTCTCAATCTGCTGGGGACGATCGCCGAGAAAGGGGCGGGGTTTAAATCTCTGAGAGACACCTGGGCAGATACCACGACGGCGCATGGCCGCTTGATGCTGACCGTTTTGGGTGGTCTCGCCGAGTTCGAGCGCGAACTAATCCGGACGCGGACCGGCGAAGGGCGTGAGCGTGCCAAGGCCCGTGGGGTCGTCCTTGGTCGAAAGCCGAAGCTATCACCCCATCAGCAGAGGGAGGCTTTGGCTCGGCGAGAGGCGGGAGAGGTCCTGACCGCTATCGCACGGACATATAATGTTAGCTATTCTACGATTTCGCGCCTCTAAGCCAGGCGCCGAAGGCTTTCGACCGCGCCTAGCACTTTGCAAGATGATTTTCTTGGAATTGCGTTCCACCTGCGTCAGCATCTCGCCCTGGCGTATGGCGCTGTTGATAAGAGGTCAAAATGGCAAGAAAGGCAGCAAAGCCACCGGGTCGTGGTTCAGATCAATTTGTCATTAGGTTTCCGGAAGGAATGCGGGATCGGTTAGCAAAGTTGGCCGCCGCCAACGGCCGTTCAATGAACGCAGAATTAGTCCACAGGCTCGAAACCTCGATGACAGAAAGCGGTATCTTGAAATACGCAGAAGCGGAGCTGCAGAAAATCAAGGCCGAGGTCGCGCAGTATATGGCTACGATGGATCAAAAATTTTCGGATTTGGAATCCAAACTCTGAATGCTCTCATTTGGATCAAACGTTGCGCTCGTTGTGCTGGTTGCTATTCGCCAAGTTCGAGCGGGAATCATTCGAGAGAGGGTCAAAGCTGGTTCGGCATGGGCGAGGGAAAAGGCGACCAAGCTCGGCCGGCGTCGGATTGAGCCGGCTGTGGAGGGGCAACACTTGAACTGAAAGCCCGCGGTGATGGGATGCTCAAGATAGGCCGGAAGCTCGGCATTGGCACTGGTATGGTGCAAGCAACAGGCGGTGCCTGGTTAATAGGTGTGGTGACGGTGCACGTGGCGTGGGCCGCTAAAGTTCTCGGATTTCGGCGTCGATCTCAGCCAGCACTTTTTGATCCGAGCTGTTCGAGACTGCAGCTCATCCAAAGATTAACTTGCTCAATTTCGCCCGCCGGTTGTAATTACCCCCGATTCCCTCCTGATGGCACCGGGCGAATCTCAGCTTCCGTGCTTCCTTACGCCTAGGCCACCTCACATGCCGAGTTTCTTTGAGCGTCCGATTGTGAACTCGCCCTATGGCTTCCCAGCCCGTCACTGGGAGCTGGACGCCGATGGACAGCCCACAGACAGGCTTATCGAGGTGCGGCGGCGCTCCGACCTGATGACCCCCGTGCCCAAGCCCAAAAAGAGGCGGGCGAAGGGGCAGGGGCAAATGGTCTTCGAGGATGACGCTGGCCTTTCATCCGAGGAGCAAGAATACAATCCGACGCCCATCATCAACGAGATCAGGACATACGTTGAGACCTGGCGAAATCTACCCAATCCCGACCAATGGTTGGTGACCCCTGAGACGGGGCGGCTTCTGAAGCACTGGCGGAGCCACAGATTTGAGGGGGTTCGCCCGTTCTTCTGTCAGATTGAAGCGGTCGAGACCGCGATCTGGCTCAACGAGGTCGCCCCGAAGCTGGGCGCGCGGGTCGCGAAGTTCTGGGCCCACATCGAAGGAAGCAACGAGCAAGCCAATCCAGAGCTTCTGCGGGTCGCCCTGAAACTTGCCACCGGAGCGGGGAAAACCACTGTCATGGCCATGCTGATAGCTTGGCAAACGGTCAATGCTGTCCGGCATCCCAACAGCAAGCAGTTCACCCGGGGCTTCCTGATCGTTGCGCCGGGCATAACGATCAAAGACCGCTTGCGGGTTCTTTTGCCCAACGACCCCGAAAGCTACTACCGCCACCACGAAATCGTCCCGGCAGATATGCTTGCCGATATCGATAAAGCAAAGATCGTCATCACGAATTATCACGCCTTCAAACTGCGGGAGCGGCTAGAGGTATCGAAAGGCACGCGAACAGCCATCGAAGGTTGGCGCGGCGACAAACTCGAAACCCTGGAAACCGAAGGCCAAATGCTTCAGCGGGTCATGCCAGAGCTGATGGGCATGAAGAACATCCTCGCTCTGAATGACGAGGCTCATCATTGCTATCGTACCCGAGCCAAAGGAGCGGCCGGCGAAACCGAGGATGATCTAAAGGGTGAAGAGAAAGAAGAAGCGAAGGAAAATAATGAAGCCGCCCGGATGTGGATCACTGGTCTGGAAGTGGTCAAGCGCAAGCTTGGCCTGGCGTTGGTCTACGACCTCTCTGCGACGCCGTTTTTTCTTCGCGGCTCCGGTTATCTCGAAGGGACGCTTTTCCCTTGGACCATGAGCGACTTTTCGCTGATGGATGCGATCGAATGCGGAATCGTTAAGCTGCCGCGAGTACCGGTTGCCGACAACGTCCCCGGTGGGGACACGCCGAAATTCCGGAATCTCTGGGACCACATCGGCAAGAGGCTTCCAAAGAAGGGAAGAGGAGCCTCGGGGAAATCACTCGATCCCCTAAGCCTCCCGGCAGAACTCTTAACGGCACTGGAAGCCCTCTATGGCCACTATCGCAAGACCTTCGAGCTATGGGAGGCCGAACGAATTGGTGTCCCACCGGTTTTCATTGTGGTCTGCAATAACACATCGACTTCGGAGCTAATCTATCAGTACGTGTCCGGATTCCATCGCAACAACGACGATGGATCGCCGGCAATCCTATGATCTGAATGAGGACGGCCTGTTCAACGTCGAATATGCGGACGTGTTGGGCATTCCATTCGATTTTGCAGCAAAGCCGGTCATCTCGCTACCGATAAAGCCTCGCGAAACCGTTCGGGTCCATGCTGTGAAGCCGGAGCGGGACGCTCTCGAAATTGTCTTCCCTCGCGTTGAAGGATATCGCGTGGAACTGCCGAACGAGCGCCTGGAAGCAACGTTCGGCCCCGATCACGTTCTCAACCTCAACCCGGAAATGGTCGGCCCGTCGGTGACCAAAAATCAAGGGATCATCGGGGAGGGGGTCGATCTCACGATTACGCATCTAGAAGACATGCGTTCATCGACGAGGCGCATCCGAAAGTGCGCGCCTACGTTAAGAACCAGAACCTTGGCCTCGAAGTCCCTTATCTCGCCGGCTCAACATCGCGGAAGTACCTTCCCGACTTCATCGTACAGGTCGATGACGGTCGGCCGGACCCGCTAAATCTTATCATTGAGATCAAGGGCTATCGCGGTGAGAACGCCAAGGAGAAGGCCAATACGATGCGTTCTTATTGGGTTCCAGGCGTCAATAATCTTGGAAAATTTGGACGTTGGGCTTTTGAAGAGTTTACCGCGGTCTACGAAATTGAAACTGAGTTCAAGAAGCTGATTGACGGATTGATCGCAAGCGGAGCGTCGAGCGCAGCGGCCTGAAAGGAATAGTGAGCGAATGAAACAGACTGCATTCAAGACAAACCCGATCAGTCTTGAGGAACTCTTGCGTGATTGCGGCAACGGGAAAATCCAGCTGCCGGACTTTCAACGCAGTTGGGTATGGGACGAGGAACGCATTAGAAGTCTCATAGCGTCAATCTCGCAAGCGTTTGCCCAATGTCCGCCGCGCATTCAACTAGCAATTCCCCAATGCCACTTTCGGAAGTCACCACAACGGGGATGCCGGCCGCGATTCCCTCAAGCGCGACGAGGCCAAAGGGCTCGCGCTTAGACGGCATTATGACCACAGACGAACTACAAATGTCTTCGGCGATCTTTTCTGCGTCAGATGTGTAGGGTCGGGCTAGCAAATGTGGCTTGGCTTCATCGAATCCCCCAATCGCCTTTATATCTCGATCCAAAGAAGTCGGATCGAAACCTCTCATAATTAATTTGGGTTTCCGCGGAATTGGCCAAGGCCAGTCTTGGTTTACCAAATGGATCATCTTGCAGGCAAGGCCCGCACCCTTTAGTTCGCCATCCTCTAAAGGTCATCAATCGCGACCAAGCCAAGATCGTGCTCCGGATTTTCAAGGAATACGTCAGCGGGAAATCGCCGCGCCGGATCGCAGCTGATCTCATGCGCGACAACATCCCGTCGCCGTCTGGTACGGCGCAATGGAATTTTCAAAGCATCGTCGGCGGCATAGGCAAGAAACGCGGCATTATTCACAACCAGCTTTATGTGGGGACGTATCTCAAAAATCGATTCTTCAACGTCAAGAATCCCGCGACTGGAAAAGTCGTCACGCGTAAAGCCGACCCTGATGATCTGATCACGGCGCAAGTGCCGCACCTTCGCATCATCGATCAGAAATTATGGGAGGCTGCGCACAAGCTTCGCAATGAGCGAGGCAACAAGAAATTCGGTGCCAGCGGCCAAGTACAGCGCGCCGTCGTTCCTCGCCGGCAACATTTGCTGGCCGGCCTGCTACGCTGCGCCGAATGCAACGGCGGGATGATCGTCACCGCTTCCGATCGCCATGGGGTAAAGCGCGTGACGTGTTCGGCCGCGCACAACCGCCAGTCCTGCCAACATGCGAAAACCTATAATCTCGACAAGCTAACCGCATTGGCGATCGACAGCATGTGCGTGCATCTGACCGACCCGGAATTCCTCAAAGAAAAGGCGCGGGCGAAGAGTATCGAATTTGCCCGGCTGGAAAAAGAGAATAACGGCGCACGGCAAGCCGCGATCAAGCAACATGATCGCCTCGATATCCAGATCAAGAAAATGGTTCGGGCTCTGGACGATGAAGAGGGTGATATTCCGAAAGAAATCATGGCGTCGCTCAGGGCAAAGGAAATCGAACGCCGGGGACTTGAGGAACGCATTCGGCTGCTCAATGCCGAAAGCAGCGTGACGACCCTGCACCCGCACACCTTGCAGGCTTTTGGCAAGAACATTGAGACGCTGCACGCCAAGCTAAAGCGCAATGCCGATGATCCGGAATGCCGCATGGCGCTCAGCAATATTCTCGACTGCGTCATCGTGCACCCGACCGCTTACGACGCTCCATATGAGGTGTCGCTCTATGCCCGGCTTTCCGCCGTCTTGGGCGTCGATCTCTTCTCGGCTCCAAGACCGACAAAAGAAACCGTTGCGGCAGAAGGACTTAAGCGTACTGTTACAGGCGGGCTTGATACATCATCGACATCATCCGGATCCGCCCCTGCCCTTGTTGCTATGCAATAACGAAGCCAAAGCGGAGTCAATTAGCCTCGCAAACTGGCACGTCGCTTGCTGAATAAACGCTTGAAGCATAAACACCGGGCATGGCGCGGCGGGCGTTCAGGCGTGAGGGAAAAGCCATATGGCGAAAGCGACACTGACCATCAGCAGCAAGAACTATTCGTCGTGGTCGTTGCGCGGCTGGCTGCTGACGAAGTTCTCCGGGCTGGAGTTCGAGGAAATCGTCACCGCGCCGGACGATGCTTCGGCGCGGGCCGAAATCCTGCTGCTGTCGTCATCGATCCTGGTGCCCTGTCTGCGGCACGAGGGCGCCACCGTGTGGGATACGCTGGCGATCGCGGAGTACCTCAACGAGGTCATGCCGGACGCCGGCCTGTTGCCGCCGGACCGCATCTTGCGGGCGCATTGCCGTTCGATTTGCGGCGAAATCCATTCGGGATTTACCACCCTGCGCGCGTCCCTGCCGGTCAATCTGAAAGGCCATTTCCCGGGCTTCAAGATCTGGTCGCGCGCGCAAGCCGACATCGATCGGGTTTGCACGATCTGGCGCGAATGCCTCGCCAAATCGGGCGGCCCGTTCCTGTTCGGCGAACGCCGGACCATGGCGGACGCCATGTATGCGCCGGTCGTGACCCGCTTCATGACCTATGATGTGAAGCTGGAGCCGAGACTCAAAGCCTATGCCGACATGGTGATGACGTTGCCTGAGATGCTGGAATGGATCGAGGCCGCCAAGGCCGAGCCCGCCGATATCGAAGAGCTTGAGGTCGAATATTAGGCAACGCAGGCGCGTCGCTGCCTGTTTGAAGGGCTTAAGCATCGGGCAGGATTTGCTTAACTTGGTGCCATCCCGGGCGTTTCGGCAAGCGGCCTGACCGGCCCGGAAGTGGTGCGCCAAAAATCGCTCGACCCGGATTTCCGGTTCCGTCCAAGAGCTTCGGCATTCTCGCCGCAGCAGCCTCTGAATTCGCCGCGTTGCAGCGCGGCTGGCGTGATTTTCGCATAGCAAAATGAAGCTGCGAAAACGGCAATCCCGCGCTGCCAAAAAATTGGACGCAAATTGGACGCAAGTTGGACGCCTGGGCCCTGTCGCGATTGCTTGAACAAGAACAGTGGAGGCCCTGATGAATCAGCACGCTGTCGTCAACACATTTTCCCACGTCAAACCCGGTGATACCGAATTTACCGGAGGCGGCTTACGCGACTTCTTCCAGTACCGCGATCTTGGCATCGCCGCCGCGACCGGCGGGCAGGTTATCTGTCATCTGGTCAAGGCCAATCCCGAGATGCCGCCGGAAGAAGGCACCGGCTGGCACAAACACGAATGCGATTTCCAGATCGTCATCATGACCAAGGGCTGGGCCCGCTTCATGTACGAAGACAAGCCGACCCTGGTTCAGGCCGGCGACGTCGTCCATCAGCGGCCGGGCATCGTGCACTATCTCTACGATTACTCGCCCGACATGGAATATCTCGAAATCGTCAGCCCGGCGGACTTCAAAACCGTCGACGTACCGCCGGCCACCGACAATGTGCCGCCGGTGACGCCCTGGAAGTAGGGCCAGGTGTCGTCGCCGGAGGAATTAACATTTGTCGTCGGTCGTTGGCTGCGCTCGGTCGCAGCGGTGCTGGATGTGGTGCGCCGTCTGACATTCAGACCGATATCCAGCCGTGAACATGAGAGTACACGGCTCAAGCACTGATTCGGGCGCGGTTCGTTCCGTCGGCGTTCTGAACCTTAAAAACGCCGCCGGCCTCCGTTGCATTATGGCACAGCGGCCTAAAGCGCGCGGCTGGCTGTGCGGGGCAGGCGCCAGCCGACCACGGTCGCCTCCACGGTCCCGCCGGACTCGTTGTTGCGCCATTCGCCGCCGACGAAACGGCAGGCGAACGGGAGTTGATACGTGCCGCTGTGGTCCTCGCAAAGCACCTGAACCGGCTGATCCGGCGGCGGTTCACCGTTGCCGTTGAATTCGGCCAGACGTCGTTCGCGCGTTGCCATTTCCGTATTTCTCCCTGAAAGAGAGGCGCAAGCGCCGCGTTTGCGTTCCGCGCCCTCAAGCCGTGCCCCCTGCCTTAGCTTGGGTATTAATCGCAAACCTCACCGCGCGAATGAGGTTTCAGTGTGGTATGGCTCTTGTCGCGCAGCGGCTCCGCGCAATTTGATGTGATGAGAGGTACTTAGCGCGGATTCCGCTAAACGGTGTCGACCGGTTTTGCTCCGCAATCATCCGCAATCAGGTGTACGCAAGGTTAGGTGAAACGATCTGCGGCAGAATACGCGCAATTTATTGGTCAGGAGCATTTTCTTGCCGCCAATCGGATTCCACTTAGCCGGAAAAATGCTTCAGTGAGGATGTCCATGATCGGCCGGATCGCTCTCGTCGCGTCAGTGGTTTTGACGTCCTGCATGCTGATACCGGTCGATACGCATGCCCAGGACGTTCCCGGCATCGAAATCTGCACCATCGAAAAGACCATGGAGCGGCGGACCAGTTGCCTGCAGAGCAATGTCGACTTCCTGCAAAAGACGATCACCAAACTCGCCGCCGACCATCAGCAGAAGCTCGATGCCGCGAACCGGCAGATCGAGGGCTTGAAAACGAGCGTCGCCGCCTTGCAAAAGATTGTGGACGACCTGCAGGCTGCGCAGAAGAAAACGCTCGAGGATCAGAAGAAGAAAACCGACGCACCGCCAGCCAAGGACAATGCACCGCCGGCGGCGAAGGATGCCGGGAAGTAAGGCTCTGCTTTCTTAATCCCCCCTCGTGGGGTCGAGACGAGCGAAGCTCGCTCTTAGGTGGCCGGCCGAAGGCCGGTCGGGTGGGGGGCTGCTTCCGCAAAGATTTTTCGAACGTGGTCGCTGCGTCGGCCTGGTCGCCTTCGGGATACCACTTGGTCATGAAGGCCCGCCATTCGTTCATGGCCGGATCGTCTCGGCTGCCAGCCGATCGTCCACGGAAAATTCTTCGGATCGTTCCATTTGGCGGCGCCGCTCGATACGAAGATCTGCGGCACCTTTTTCGCGTTCCAGCGACGCCGCCGCTGGTATTTTCCGCGGAGCGGCAGAAACCATCGCGTCCGGTTCCAGTTTCCTAACGACGAATGAGAGCAAGGACTGTCAAATGACGCGCGCGTAAATCGACCATGATGTTCGAGCTTCGAACGAAGGCTGTCGTCCATGAATCCGGCCCAGAAGGCGCTCTGGTTTATCGAAAGCCATCTTGGCGACGCGTTGACCCTCGATGAGATCGCCGCGATCGGCGGAGTCTCGCGCTTCCACATGGTCCGCGCGTTCGCCGCCGCGACGGGATTGTCGGTCATTCGCTACGTGCGTGCCCGGCGCCTCTCTGAGGCGGCGCGCGCGCTCGCCGGCGGCGCACCCGATATCCTCACCCTCGCGCTGGACGCGGATTACGGCTCGCACGAAGCATTCACCCGCGCGTTCCGCGACCATTTCGGGGTCACGCCCGAAGCGGTGCGTGCATCAGCGTGCCTTGATGACATCAAGCTTCAGGAGCCGATCCTCATGGACTCAACCCTCACAGACAAACTCCAGGCGCCACGTTTTGAAACCAGCAAGCCGCTGCTCGTCGCCGGTATCGGCGAGCGCTATAACCACGAGAGCGTCGCCGGCATTCCCAATCAATGGCAGCGCTTTCACCAAACCGTCGAGAACATTCCCGGCCGGATCGGGAAGGTGGCGTACGGCGTCTGCTGCAACGGCGATGACGCCGGAAACTTTGATTATATCGCCGGCGTCGAAGTATCCGACTTCTCCGACCTGCCACGCGAATTCTATAGCGTCCGGATTCCCGAACACAGATATGCGGTCTTCACCCACCGCGACCATATCTCGACCATTCGCCGCACCGTCAACACGATCTGGAATCACTGGCTGCCGGCGTCGGGTCTGAAAGTGGCCGATGCGCCCAACTTCGAGCGCTACGACGAAAACTTCGATCCGCTCACCGGCAATGGCGGCCTCGAGATTTGGGTGCCGGTCAGGGAGTAAAAGCGTTTTCGAGCGAAGCATGTCCCGGACGCGATCTGGGATGGATGCCAATTCGCGTGAAGAAAACGCCGCGAATAAGGATTCTGGGCCGCACGCGGGGCTGCCTTGCGCAGCCCCTGGCCGCCGATTGCTTGGCAAGCGCGCGCGGCTTTGCCATAACATCGCTTAATGAGGTCGTTGCGCGTGCGGAATAAGCTTGGGAATCCGCCGGCGCTTTTAAGAAAAGCCGGAGGATTCCGATGCCCGATGTCCGCGTTCTCGCCACCGATCTTGAGTTCCCCGAGGGGCCGGTGGTGCTCCCGGACGGATCGGTGGTGCTGGTCGAAATCCGCGGTCGGCGGCTGACACGGGTGTGGCCGGATGGCCGCAAACAGGTGGTCGCGGAAATTCCGGGCGGCCCCAATGGCGCGGCGATGGGCCCCGACGGCAAGATCTACATCTGCAACAATGGCGGTTTCAGCTGGATCCCGTCGCGGGGTACCATGATGCCGGGCGCGCCCGAACCTCATGAATATATCGGCGGCTCGCTCCAGCGCGTCGACCTTGCGACCGGCGAGGTCGAAACCCTGTTCGACAAATGCGGCAAGCATTCCCTGAAGGGACCGAACGATCTGGTGTTCGACAAGCATGGCGGTCTCTGGTTCACCGATCTCGGCAAGCGCCGCGCCCGCGACATGGATGTCGGCGCGTTCTATTACATGAAGCCCGGGGCCACGGAGGTCGTCGAAGCCGTGTTCGGCATGATGCCCGCCAACGGCATCGGGCTGTCACCGGATGAGAACACGGTCTATGTCGCGGAGACGCCGACCGCGCGGCTGTGGGCGTTCGACCTGTCCGCGCCCGGCGAGGTCAAGCCGCGCGACGTGATCTATCGCGGCGAACGCGGCAAGCCGATCGCGGGGCTCGGCGGCTACCAGATGTTCGACTCGCTGGCGGTAGAAGCATCCGGCAATGTCTGCGTCGCGACCTTGATCTCGGGCTGCATTTCGGTGATCGCGCCGGACGGCAGCATCGTCGAGCAGGTGCCGACCGGCGACCGCGTTACCACCAACATCGCGTTCGGCGGACCCGAGTTGAAGACCGCCTACATCACGCTATCGGGCAAGGGCGAACTCATCGCGATGGACTGGGCGCGGCCCGGGCTGGCGCTGAATTTTCTGAACAAGTGATGACAAGGAAAAGATGAGACCCTTCGTCATTGCTATTGCAGCATCCGAGACCGTCATTCCGGGGCGATGCGGAGCATCGAACCCGGAATCTCGAGATTCCGGGTCTGGTGCTAACGCACCATCCCGGAATGACGGAGCTTGGATCGCTTGCGCTCTTCGTAATGACGGTGAGGCGCTCCCAGAAGGATAAAAAATGCCCTGGCTTGAACCGATATCACTACGCGGCCCGCATGCGCGGCTGGAGCCGTTGTCGCAGGATCATTGCGAGGGGCTGACGGAGGCAGTGAAGGACGGCGAGTTGTGGAAGCTCTGGTACACCTCCATTCCGCGCGCTGAGGACATGGGCAAGGAGATCGATCGCCGGCTGGGGCTGCAGGCGGCGGGCGCTATGATGCCATGGACGGTTTTCGATGCCGCCGGCAAGATCGCCGGCATGAGCACCTACATGAACGTCGATGCGCCGAACCGGCGCGTCGAGATCGGTTCGACCTGGTACGCCACGCGTGTGCAGCGCAGCGCGCTCAATACCCAGTGCAAATTGTTGTTACTCGACCATGCGTTCGAAAAGCTCGATTGCATTGCGGTAGAATTCCGCACGCATTTTTTCAATCATCAGAGCCGGCGCGGTATCGAGCGGCTCGGCGCCAAGCTCGACGGCATCCTGCGCAGCCATCAGATTGCATCGAACGGCACGCTGCGCGATACCGTGATCTACAGCATCATCGCCAGCGAATGGCCGACGGTGAAGGCGCATCTGACCTATCAGTTGAACGAGAAGGCGCGGTAGCGGACCGGCGGAAGATGATGGATACATTCGATTATGTGATCGTGGGCGCGGGCTCCGCCGGATGCGTGCTCACAACCGGCTGAGCGAGGACCAGGGCAACAGCATCTGCGTGCTCGAAGCCGGACCTCGCGACTGGCATCCCTACATCCATCTGCCGGCGGGCTTCATAAAAACCTTTCACATGAAGCGCATCAACTGGGCGTACCAGCAGGAGCCGGGTCCCTGGACCGGGGGCCGCAGCATCTACGCGCCACGCGGCAAGACGCTCGGCGGCTCCTCATCGATCAACGGCCACATCTACAATCGCGGCCAGCGCCAGGATTTCGATACCTGGGCGCAGCTCGGCAATCGCGGCTGGGGCTATCCGGACGTGCTGCCGTATTTCAAGCGGCTGGAACGACGCGTGGGTGAGGGCGAGGACGCCTTTCGCGGCCGCGACGGCAATCTGACCGTCACCACCATGGACTGGCGGGATCCGCTCTGCGAGGCATTCATGGCCGGTGCGATGAGCCTCGGCATTCCGCGCAATCCCGACTACAACGGCGCGATCCAGGAGGGCGTATCCTACGCCCAGCGCACCATTAAAAACGGCCTGCGCGTCAGTGCTGCGACCGCGTTCCTGCATCCGGCGATGAAACGGCCGAATGTCCATGTGCGGACCCATGCCCATGCGACCGAAATCGTCTTCGACGGCAAGCGCGCGGTCGGTGTGCGCTACGCCAAGGGCGGCAAGGGCGGCGCTGTCATCGAGGTGCGCGCGGCCAAGGAAGTCATTTTGGCGGGCGGCACCTACAACTCGCCGCAACTTTTGCAGTTGTCGGGGGTCGGATCGCCGGAACTGCTGGCCTCGCTCGGCATCGCGGTGCGCCACGCGTTACCCGGCGTCGGCGAGGGATTGCAGGACCATTACGCGCCACGTTCGGTCGCCCGCGTCAAGAACATCAAGACCATCAACGAACGCCGGCGCGGCCTCAGTCTTGCGGTGGAGGCGATCAAATGGGCCACGACGCGGCGCGGTCTGCTGTCGCTGTCGCCGACCATGGTCTATTGCTTCTGGCACTCCGGCGAGACCACCGAGAGCTCC
>JGI12053J15887_10001015_pt1 | contig 12534 bp, 7 predicted proteins | sample MedBloCAOM1_O3_FD_15887 | JGI IMG/M metagenome (IMG submission 15887)
GCCGCAAGATGTTGTTAGGATCAGATAAATTCGATCCCAAATCACATTGACTAACGCGGAGCTCGACGAGCCGATCCAGCGATCCCAGTTGATTAAATGAAAAAACGCAGACAGAACAAGGGAAGCCTACAGAACGGATTTATTATCGCTCTGCTCTGCTCGGTCGCGCTTGCCTTTCTTTTTCCCAGCCCCGGCGCAAGAGGAGGTTGGATGCATCCGGACCTTTTGAACAACGCAGGGATCGCCTTGATTCTCTTTGTGCAAGGATTGGCGATGGCAGTCGAACGAATGAGGAGCGGCGCTGGTAACTGGCGCCTCCATCTTATCATTCAAAGTTTTACCTTCCTCCTATTTCCGATCGTTGGTTTGGCCTTCCACGAGATCACCCGCATTATCTGGCCTTCCGAACCAAGCGCCCTGCGGGACGGCTTTCTGTATCTATGTGTGTTACCATCGACGGTTTCCACATCAGTCGTTCTAACGTCGGTGGCTAGAGGTAATACCTCCGGCGCAATCTTTAATGCTGCGCTCTCCAACATTTTGGGCGTCATGTTTACTCCGCTACTCGTGCGACTGTTGATGCAGGCAAGCGGTCAGGTCAGTTCGTTCGGTCCACTTCTGTTGAAGATCACCTTGCTCACTCTGGTGCCGTTCGTGATCGGCATGGGAATCAGGCCCCTGGTTCGAGAATGGGTCGATGCGCGCAGATCGTGGCTGAACCTCGTTAGCAACGGAGTGATCTTGCTTATCGTCTACACGGCTTTCTGTGATTCCGTCGAGGGAAGGGTCTGGGAACACTACGGTATCGGACTTACGGTTAAAGTATTGATCGGCGTCGTCACGCTATTTACCGGCGTTTCGTTGCTCGTTTGGGCGATTTGCAACGCGGCGAGACTGGAAAGAGACGATTTCATCGCGGCTCTATTCTGTTCCGTTAAGAAAACGTTAGCAATGGGCGTTCCGCTTGCCCAACTCATTTTTGGGGCCAAGGGGAACCTGGGACTAATCCTCTTGCCGATCATGTTTTATCACCCGTTCCAGCTGTTTGTTTGCGGACTGCTGGCCAATCACTTTGCCAACCAGAAACCAGAGATCCCAGTAGGCGCGGCGTCTCCCGTCGGCCAACCCTAACCCGTCGGCTAATTCCCCCAGCAGAATATGTGGATTGTAAAAATCGCTCTCAAAGCTCCCTACACATTTACCGTTCTGGCAATATTACTGATGATTGGCGGCGCATTGAGCGCGCTGCAGATGCCCAAGGATATTTTCCCGGCAATTAACATCCCAGTCGTCGGTGTGATTTGGACGTTCAATGGCATGCCGGCTCAGGAAATGGAGCGTAGAATAACGACGGTCTCCGAGCGGGCATTGACCACAACGGTCAATAATATTGAGCATCTCGAATCAAACACTTTCAATGGAATCGATGTTATCAAGGTGTACCTGCAGCCGGGCGCCAGCGTGGATGCCGCCATTGCTGAAACTACCGCGGCGTGTCAGGCGATTCTTAAAACGCTGCCGGCCGGTATCACTCCACCGAATGTGCTGAGCTACAACGCGGCCAATGTACCGGTGTTGCAACTCAGTGTAGGCGGAGGCAAGTTTTCCGAACAAGAGCTTTACGACTTTGCNACCAATTTCATTCGTACGCAGCTCGCGACCGTTCAGGGTGCATCGATTCCCCTGCCTTATGGCGGCAAAACCCGAGCGGTATCGGTGGACCTGGACCCCAGCAAGTTGCAGGCGCATAACATCTCCCCGCAAGAGGTTACCAATGCGATTAATCAGCAAAGCGTCATATTACCATCCGGTACAGCGAAGATCGGTAAACGCGAGTACGACGTTCTGTTTAATAGTAATACCGACACGATTCAGGCGTTGAATAATCTACCGATCAAAGAGGTGAACGGCGCGACGATTTACATTCGGGATGTAGCCAACGTTCGCGACGGCTACACACCGCAGGTGAATATGGTGCTCGCTAACGGCATCAAGGCCGCGCTGTTACCGGTGCTGAAGAGTGGCAGTGCCTCGACGCTCGATGTGGTGTCTAAAGTAAAGGCGGCGTTGCCTGGAATAGCCGCTACTTTGCCTAAGGAGTTGGAGATCAAGCCACTTTTTGATCAGTCGGTTTTTGTGAGTACAGCGCTGGCTGACGTCGGACAAGAGGCAATTATTGCCGCTTCGTTGACCGCCGCAATGATCCTCCTGTTTTTGGGTTCCTGGCGAAGCACCGTTGTTGTAGCCACCTCTATTCCACTTTCAATCTGTTGCTCGATACTAGCTCTTCATGCGTTGGGTCAAACGCTGAACATCATGACCCTAGGCGGCCTCGCCTTAGCCGTAGGTATCCTCGTCGACGACGCGACTGTCACAATCGAGAATATCCATCGCAATTTGGCCATGGGCAAATCGTTAATCGACGGAATCCTGGATGGCGCCGATCAAATCGCTACGCCGGCTTTTGTTGCGACCCTTTCCATCTGCATCGTCTTTGTTCCAATCTTTTTGTTAGGAGGTGTTGCCTATTACCTCTTTNCGCCGCTGGCCATGGCAGTGGTATTCGCCATGTTGGCTTCCTACCTCTTGTCCCGAACGGTGGTGCCCATGATGGTGAATTTCTTGCTCAAAGACGAGCACCACTCGGAGAACTTGGAGGAAAGCAATGTGAGCAAGCGAAATTGGTTTGCTCGCTTCCATGAAGGATTCAATCACGGCTTCGATCAGGCGCGGAACTTCTATGTTGCTAGATTGGAGTGGGCGCTGAGACACGCTCACCTAGTCGTTGCCGTTAGTCTGGGAGTGGTAGTGCTCTCACTGGTCATCCTGGTGCCGTTCCTTGGTGAGGATTTCTTCCCGTTGGTTGATGCCGGTCAATTTCGGTTGCATGTGCGGGCGCCGGTCGGCACTCGGATTGAGGAGACTCAGCATGTTTTTACGCAAGTCGAGAATGTCATTCGAAGTGTAATCCCGGAGAACGAGATTGATCTGGTGCTCGCTAACATTGGTCTGCCGTTTAATCTAAATCTTGCTTTGAGTGACACTGCCACGATCAGTTCGGCCGATGGAGAGATCCTGGTGTCACTTAATCAGCAGAAGCACGGTCCGACCTGGGACTATGTAAAGAAGATCCGAGCGGAGCTGATAGCTAAATACCCGAATTATACGTTTTTCGTACAGCCGTCGGATATTGTTGGCCAAATTCTGAATGCTGGGCTCCCGGCACCGATCGATGTCCAGGTTGTCGGCGGCGACGCAGAGAAGAACTACCAGATCGCACAGCAGCTCCGTCAACAGATCGCGTTAATCCCTGGAGCGGTGGACGTGAACGTTCACCAGATTGTTAATAATCCATCTTTGTTGGTAGACATTGACCGCACTCGCGCGGACCAGCTCAACCTGACCGAAAAGCAAATTGCCGATGATCTATTGGTTTCGTTAAGTGGTAGCGCACAAACCGCACCGAACTTCTGGCTGAACCCTCAAAACGGGGTGAGTTACAGCATTGCGGTGCAAACGCCGCAGTACGTGATCGATTCGGCCGCCGATATCTATCGGACCCCGATCGGCGTGACCAACGGCGCTCAACCGCAACTCTTGAGTAATGTTGCTTCCATCCATAATACCGCCACACCGGTGGTCGTGAGCCACTACAATGTACAGCGCATCTTCGACGTCTACGCGAATACCCAAAACCGAGATTTGGGAGGGGTCGCTCAACAAGTTCAAAAAATCGTCGATCAAATGAAACCGCATCTACCGCGCGGTACCACCCTCGCAGTTCGTGGTCAGATTCAGAGTATGAACTCTTCTTACTTCGGACTGGGGGTTGGTATCGCTTTTGCAGTGTTGCTGGTCTACTTCCTGTTGGTAGTTAACTTCCAGAGCTGGCTCGATCCGTTCATCATCATTACGGCGCTTCCGGGCGCGCTTACCGGGATCGTCTGGATGTTATTTCTCACCGGTACAACCATTAGTGTGCCGGCGTTGATGGGGACAATCATGTGTATAGGTGTCGCCACCGCCAACAGTATTCTGGTGGTGACCTTCGCCAATGATCAGCTTCGTGAAGGTAAAGATGCCTTCTCGGCTGCTAAAGAGGCTGGATTCACTCGTCTGCGACCCGTGATCATGACCGCGTTGGCAATGATCCTCGGTATGCTGCCAATGTCACTTGGATTAGGATCGGGTGGCGAGCAAAACGCCCCGCTCGGACGTGCGGTGATTGGAGGACTCACCATAGCGTCACTTTTCACTCTGTTCTTCGTGCCGGTCGCTTACAAATTATTGAAGCGGAACTTCAAACCACGTGTACTCCATCCGCGTCTGCGCTCCGGGCCAGAGGGGGAGAGTCACGCGCCAGCACCGACTACATAGGAGAAGTGTCCACAAAGGCAAACCCGTTATGAGCAAAAATCATGAACCTGGTACCCCGACGCTGAGCAATCGGATGTCTGAAGGACCAGAGAGGCAGCGCTCCGATCGCACCCGGCGTCCTCGTTTTATGCGAAAGACGTTAATAGCAATAACCGCGCTGATCGTGATCGGCGTTGGTGTCTACTTTCTAGCCATCTATCCGCGAATTCAGAATAACCAGGAACTGAATGCCGCCGCCGCCGCCGCAGGAAAAAGAGCGGTAACGGTAGTAGAACCTACCCAGACATCAAGTGCACCCGACCTGGTGCTTCCGGGCAATATGCAGGCAAATCAGCAGACATCGATCTATGCCCGAGTCGATGGCTATATCGCACGGTGGTATACCGATATCGGCGCACACGTGACGGCAGGTCAAGTGCTGGCGGATATCGATGCGCCGCAAATTGATGCAAACCTGCGCATGGCCCAAGCCCAGTTAGAACTGGCAGAAGCTAATCTCAAGTTGGCTCAAACCAATTCAGCGCGCTCGCAACAGCTCTCCCAGAACCATGTCATTGCCCAGCAGGAACTCGACACGGTATTGGCGACCGAACAAGTCCAAAAAGCGACTCGGGATAATGCGGCGGCGGCGCTTAAAAGCGCAGAGGATAATAAGGGGTTTGAACAAATTCGCGCGCCGTTCGCCGGAACGATCACCGCGCGGTTCATTGATGTCGGATCTTTGGTTACATCAGGCAGCGTCTCGACCGTTCATACGCTTTTTGACCTGGTTCAATCTGATCCGGTTCGCGTGTTGGTTCATGTCCCACAGGCGGATATCAGCAGCGTGAGACCTGGCACGCCGGCCACCATCACGGTAGACGAATATCCGAACGAGACATTTGCTGGAAAGATAGCAAGAGATGCCGGGGCATTCGATCCAACTTCGCGGACGTTATTATTGGAAATTGATGTTCCCAATCCGGACGGCCGCCTGTTCGCCGGCATGTACGCCCACGCCAGATTTTCACTGCCGAGCCCGACGGCGGCCCTATTGATACCGGATAACGCAATTCTGATCGACGCGAAAGGCCAGCGCATCGTGGTCGTCGATTCCTCTGATAAAATCCATATCAAATCAGTAAAATTGGGCCGCGACTTTGGTACCAAGACAGAGATTCTCAGTGGACTGGAGGCCCAGGACCGAGTGGTACAGAACCCAGCTGACGATTTACATGAAGGAATGCCGGTATCGATTCAGAGCACGACGCAGGCCAACGCCAATAACTAACTCATAGGTAGGCAGGTTGCCGGATGAAAAGATAGAAATGGGTCGGAGCAACAACTTCGTTAGTTACGAAAGCTTGAACTTTATCAGCAACTGATACCCCAGAAGCAAAGGAAACTGACAATGAAAGCTAACAATGATGATTGTCGGGGTCTCACCCGGCGCCAACTCTTAGGCCTTGCCACTCTCACCAGCGCTGGATTGGCTGCGGCATCGGTGGGTGTTCCCGAAGCCAAGGCGGCGCCCAAGCCAGGAGAACAGCACGAACCGCTCGAAGATTTTAAACATGACTTGGAGGGAAGTGAAGGTTGGGTCGGCGAGGGCGGGTCGGCGAAGGAATCGACCGTTAAGCAGCTGCCGGTAGCGACCAGTATTGCCGGCGTTTCCATGCGCTTGAAACCGGGCGGACTCCGTGAACTGCACTGGCACGCGATCGCCGGCGAGTGGGCCTACGTGGTAAAGGGAAATGTGCGCACAACGGTGATCTCTCCAAATGGCGAGGCCGCACAAGACGATTTCGGACCGGGCGACGTTTGGTTCTTCCCCAAAGGACACGGTCATGCCTTACAATGCCTGGGTCCCGATGAGGCGCATTTTATTCTCGGCTTTGACGACGGACATTTCAGCGAATTTGGAACCTTCTCGATCACTGACTGGGTCGGTCACACTCCGTCGAATGTACTCTCTCAAAATCTCGGGTTACCTGAATCAGCCTTCGCTAACTTCCCGAAAAGCGAAGCATACATCCTACCGGGACAAGTACCGCCAGCGGCAGCGCAGGAGCCTTTGCGGCAAATCAACCAGCAAGCGAACCAATCCCCTCATAAATACCGTTTAGATGCTTCGCCCGCCCTCGAGTTTCCCGGCGGAGAACTGCGGATAGTATCGCAAAAGGAGTTTCCGATCCAAAACACGCTGACCGGTGTGACCATGCTGCTTAAGCCCGGAGCATTGCGTGAAATGCATTGGCATCCCAACGCCGACGAATGGCAGTTCTATCTTTCTGGCCGAGCTCGCATAACCATATTCGGAGCGCATGGACGAACGAAGACGGAGGCGTTTGGCCCGGGTGAGGTCGCTTTCATCAAACAAGGCTTTGGCCACTTTGTTGAGCAGATTGGAGATGAGCCCACNAAGGTGCTCATTTTACTTAAGTCGCCGGTTTATCAGGAGATCAACATTTCCACCTGGCTGGCGGCCAATCCGCTAGGCATCATCAGCGACAACTTCGGAATCAGCCGGGAGCTGGCCGATAAATTGCCTAGAAAAAGTATCGTGATCGCGGCACCCCAAGTCGGCTCATCCTCATCTAACTAGCCAATGGATCTCAACCGGTTAAACTCGAGTTTGTTGCAGACTTTCTTGGCGGTTGCCGACGCGGGTCAAATCTCCAAAGCAGCTCGACGACTCCATCTTTCGCAACCGGCAGTTACCGGTCAGATCCGAAGACTGGAAGCCGACCTGGACACAACCCTGTTCATCCGCTCAGCTCANGGTGTGGATTTAACACCCCGGGGAGTCCGTTTACGCAAGCGACTTCAAGGGGTGTTTGTCGAGTTAGAACAGATCGTGCGCGAGTTAGATCAGACCCGGGAGGAGACCGGCATTGTGAATTTGGCTGCCAGCACAACCATCGCGAGACATTTTATACCGCAGATCTTCGTTCGATTTCGCCGTTACCACCCTTCAGCCGGGCTTCGTCTCATCGTTGGGAATACGGAAGAAGTGCTCGAGCAGGTTCGAGAACGTCGTGTGGGATTCGGTCTGGTCGAGGGCCATGAACGAAGTGCAGGCGTTCGGCTCGAGCAGTTCATGCCGGATGAAATCGTTCCGGTCTGTGCCGGGCAAATTTCTGATCTGAAGTTCCGACGTGCGATTGAACGAGTCAGGTCCGTCCGAGACCTGGAAACTCTACCGTTAATCTGGCGCGAACCTGGCGCCGGTAGCCGAGCCATCGTGGAAAGCGTACTCAAGGATTGCGGACTGAGTGTGAGGAAGTTGGATCGCCTGGTCGAAGCGGGGAGCACCGAGGCTATCAAATTGCTTGTCAGCGCCGGTCTTGGTGTCGGCTTCCTCTCATCTTGGGATATCCAACACGAACTTAACACAGGACTTATGCAGCAGATTAAAATTCCGGGCCTGCGATTCGGCCGGACGTTTTCCTGGGCTATCGCCAGTGGCGAGCTTGGCGGCCTTTCCGCTGAGTTTTATCGATTCGCCAATTCCATCCGAAGCGAGCTATCTGCGATCAGCTTAGAGAATTGGAAGGTCGCCGCCTGAAGATCCAGCTCACAAATGACTCTTACCTAAGTCTGTCTGATCGCGCGCCCGGGTGAGAAAACGGCATCGGCAATGCCTTTTTGCTATCTTCTTTCATAAAACCATGATCGCCTATCAACCAAAGCCACGGACTAAATAGGGTATCTTGCCAGCTTTGCGCCTTGCTTGCCCAATGAACGCTTTTTTGGCAAGATTGAAACATAACCGACTAACCCATGAAAAAATCTTCCTCCGCCAAAGCGAAAACTCAGATGCCGGCCCGGTACCAGCACTTCGAGAAGAGTTATCCAGAAGTTATGCAGGCCGTCCAGGCGCTGGGTGAAGCAGCCCAGTCAGCTGGGCCGTTGGACAGCAAAACCCGCGNGCTGGTGAAGCTGGCAATTGCCGTTGGCGCAATGCGAGAAGGGGCGGTGCATAGTCATACGCGTCGTGCGTTGGACGTTGGTTGCACCCCGGATCAGCTACGGCACGTCGGAGTGCTGGCAATCACGACGATCGGTTTTCCTAGCACCATGGCAGCAATGTCGTGGGTTGAAGATATTCTTCGAACGTAGCGTTGCTTGAAAAATTCCTAGTCGTTTACTGACAAATCAGGCGGAAGCGCCTGACAACGGACCAGAGTCATGGCGAGCGATTTGCCGGTTGAATTTCTTGAGTTTTTTTACCGGTAGAAGAAGAGCTTTTCGAGCTAGCTCCACCCGTGAAAAATAAGGAACCAAAAGCGAGGCAAAGAAGCACGACTGCCAGCCAATAGCGTATCGCAACCGATCTCTTCCGCCTATAACTGGTAGCCATTTTTTGCTTTGTTCCGATACGGTTACTACTACTACTCGATGCGGTAGCCCGACTTATAATGTGCCGGCGGATTGATGACTGCCCGCCTCTCCTGCCTCGCGTGCAGCTGCCTGAAGGCGAGCCAGTCCTGCTTTCATATCACGCGACGGGAAAACGGTAATCACTACAAATTTGGAAGTCGGCGTGTTGCTGCGCTCGGCCACACTGTCGATCGGTACCAGAACATTGGCTTCGGGAAAATAAGTTGCAGCGCAGCCGCGCGGAATCTCGAACGGAGTGACGAGAAAGTATTTAGCTACCCGTTTTTTTCCTTTGAAATGACTGGCCAGATCGACCAGTTGGCCCGGTTCGAGTCCGGCTTCAGCCAGATCCTCCGGATTTAGGAAGACAACCCGCCGGCCGTTGAAGACGCCGCGGTAACGATCATCCAAACCGTAGATAGTGGTGTTGAACTGATCGTGAGACCGAATGGTCATCATAATGTACTCGCCCGGCTGAAGCTCGTTTGGTTCAATCGCGTGAACAGTGAACTTCGCTTTACCTGCATCGGTAGTGAATCGGCGTTCGTCGCGTGCCGGATTAGGCAGATAAAATATGTCTTGAGCAATGCGCTGATTGAAATTCTCGAAACCTGGAATCACCTGCTCAATATGGTCCCGGATGCGGCCATAGTCAGCGACCAGATCCTCCCATGGAACCGTCGTCTGGTCGCCGAGGACGGCGCGGGCTAACCCAGCAACAATTGCCGGTTCACTGAGCAAATGTCCGCTCGCTGGTTTGAGATGACCGCGCGAGGAGCTGATTACTCCCATGCTGTCTTCAACGGTGACAAACTGTTCGCCTTCTGTCTGGAGATCGATCTCCGTGCGTCCCAAGCAAGGCAGGATCAGAGCCATCTGGCCCGTGATCAAATGNGAACGGTTAAGCTTGGTTGATACGTGAGCAGTCAGCCGGCAATTTTGGAGCGCCTGCGCAGTNAACTCAGTATCGGGCGTCGCGGAAAGGAAGTTGCCGCCTAACGCAAAGAAGATCCTGGTTCGGCCGTCATGCATCGCCTTAATGCTGTCGACGGCGTCAGTGCCATGTTCTCGCGGCGGAGCGAAATGAAACTCTGCGCCGAGTCGATCGAGAAATTGATCGCTCATTTTCTCCCAGACACCCATGGTGCGATCACCCTGCACATTGCTATGTCCACGTACCGGACATGGGCCGGCACCGGGCCGGCCGATGTTGCCGCGCAGCAGCAGAAAATTGATCACCTCTTGGATCGTGGCCACCGCATTTTTGTGTTGGGTCAGTCCCATGGCCCAACAACAGATAATGGAGCGAGCATTCAGCGCAATTTCTGCGGCAGCTCGGATCTGATCCCGGTTCAGACCACTGCTGGCGAGAATTGCTTCCCAACCGGTCGCACGCAAACCGGTGATGAACTCGTCATAGCCAACGGTGTGTTGGCGGATGAAATCCCAATCAAAGAATTCGCCTGGACGTCGATCTTCCTCGGCCAGCATCTCTTTCATCATCCCCCTGAACATGGCGATGTCTCCATTGATGCGAACCGGTAACCAGAGATCGCTTAATTTCGTCCCGCGGTTAAGGAGCATTTTTGTCGGAAAAGCGAAAGGATTTGACAGGTATTCCTGTGGATTCGGATTCACCACGCGCATCAACCCGGTTTCGGGCAAAGGATTGATTGCCACGATTTTTGCGCCCCGTTTCTTGGCATGTTCCAACGAGGTCAGCATTCGAGGATGGTTTGTTCCGGGATTTTGACCGACAATAAAGATGGCGTCCGTCTTTTCGAAATCATCCAGTGTGACACATCCCTTGCCGATACCAATCGTATCGGTCATGGCCGCGCCACTTGATTCGTGACACATATTTGAGCAATCGGGCAGGTTATTGGTGCCAAATTGACGTACAAATAACTGGTAGAGAAATGCTGCCTCATTACTAGTACGCCCGCTGGTATAGAAGGCAGCTTCGTTCGGCGAGCTAAGCGAATTAAGCTCGGTTGCGATCAATTGAAATGCTTGATCCCAGGAAATCGGNTCGTAGTGATTGCTGTCCGGTCGTTTGACCATTGGCTCGGTCAGCCTTCCCTGCGATCCGAGCCAGTAATCCGATCGCTGCTTTAAATCGGTGATACTGTGGTTGCTGAAGAATGCCGAGCTAATCTTTCTGGTAGTCGCTTCGTCGGCAATTGCTTTGACTCCGTTCTCACAGAATTCGAGCAGATGTCGGTGATTTTGTGGATTGGGCCAGGCACAGCTTTGACAATCGAACCCCTGTTTTTGGTTGACTTTCGCCCATGTGCTCAGCCCCCGTAGAACTCCCATCTTCTGCAGAGTGAAACGACCGCTTTGATAAAGGGCCTGAAGCCCAGCGGCCACGCGGTGCGGATGACCTGTTCGAGTTCCCGTGATCTCGGCCGGCGGTTGTGCACCCGCGATTGGTGGTTCCGATGATGAATCCGAAGACTTCATAAAGTACGATGCGCATCAGGGAGCTTGTGATGATGCTGATTCCTATTTGTCTGTCTCAAGCTCGGATGCGCAGCATCCGGTAGAAAGGTGAAAGTGTGTCACTTTCTGACGAGATCTTTACACATGCGCCGCGGTTGATTGGAATCTGATCCCGCACGCATCGCACGCATTATCTAGACCGCACGGGTTCATTTCGTACGCTCTTGCCCCGCATCATGGTAAGAGGCAACAAGCTTGAAACCAGCATCACCGAGGCGATGATGGTCAGCGCTCCGCTATAGCTCCCGGTAGCCTCACGGATGCGCGCAATTAACAGAGGCCCGAGAACACCTCCGAAACCCCATGCGGTTAGCATAAGTCCATAGATCGAGCCAACAAACTTTGGCCCGAAGTAATCGGTAGCAAACGCCGGCATTGTGCCGAAACCGCCTCCGTAGCAACTAAGGATGAAAAACGCGAAAGTGACGAGTACCGCGAAATCCCGTTGCGCGGGCAGGAAAAAAAAGAGCGTCGCCTGGAGCAAAAACATGATCAAGAACACACCGGGGCGTCCCACGGAATCAGAAAGCCAGGCCCAAAGCAGCCGACCGAGGCCGTTGGCAACCGAAATGATTCCGACCATACTTGCAGCAACGAGGGGCGGTACACCGCTGATTTCTCCGGCCATCGGTGCAGCTTGCGAGATTATGCTGATTCCCGCAGTGACATTCAGGAAGAGAACGGCCCAGAGAGCATACCATTGCCAAGTCGACAGGGCTCGTTGCAGAGTGAAATCTCGGGTTGCGAGCCGCGCTTGTTTCTTCGCAGAGGGCTGCCAGCCTTCCGGTACCCAGCCGGGCGGCGGGTTTTTCATCACCGAGGCCCCAGCTACGACCATGACTAAATAGATGATACCAAGGATACCTAATGTTTGCAGGACACCCACTCGCCCGATCAAGCCTGCAGCCACCGGAGCGGTGAGCAGTGCTCCAGCGCCGAAGCCGGCCACGGCGAGCCCGGTGATGAACCCCCGCCGATCTGGGAACCACTTAACCAGTGTGGCTACCGGCACAATGTAGCCGAGGCCTAGTCCCAAACCGCCCAGAACCCCATAGCTAAGGTAGAGGACCCAGAGCCGATCCGCCGAAAGGCTACTCAAAGCGACGCCCAGGCCATAGCAAAGCCCTCCTACGATTCCCACTGTGCGCGGACCGACGCGGCTCATCCAGAGTCCTCCCAAAAAAGCCGCAAAACCTAACACCAGAATCGCTATAGAAAAGGTTAGGGTAACCTCAGAGTTTGACCATCCGAAGGCTTTCACCAATGGATTCAGGAATACGCTCCAGGCGT
>JGI12053J15887_10001016_pt1 | contig 12534 bp, 5 predicted proteins | sample MedBloCAOM1_O3_FD_15887 | JGI IMG/M metagenome (IMG submission 15887)
AACGATCTCAGTGGTTTAGCGAGGTTCGGGCACGCCGTTCCGAGCAAGCGAAGCTCACCGCCTGCCGAAAAGTGGGCGGTATGTATCGGCGGGTGGTGTCGAAGTCAAGGCATAAAGGGCCGAAAAATCGAGGTTTTTCGCACTTGACGGATTTGCAGAGCACCAATTTCTTGTGTCGGGCGATTGCCCCGGTGGGACAACGGAGGACGGCGCTTTTCCGGGGCGGCGAACCCCGGAACTGAAAATGAGCGGCTTGCGCGTCGATCGGGGCCCAGGCCCCACTGCGATACAGGAAGATTCAGCCCCGAAAGCCAGCTAAGCTGCCTGCTTGCCCAGGCGCGCCACCTCTCGCCGCAGAAGATTGGAGTATACGCCCTTGCGCTGAACAAGAACCTGAGGCGCGCCGTCCTCGCACACCACCCCAGCGTGCAGCACGACAATGCGATCGAAGCTGCGCAAGGTCGAGAGCCGGTGAGCGATTGCGATCACGGTGCGGCCGCCCATCAGGCGGTCCAACGCCTGCCGGACCAATTCCTCCGATTCGCTATCGAGCGCGGAGGTCGCCTCGTCCAGCAGAAGGATGGGCGCATCTTTGAGAAACGCGCGCGCGATGCCGATGCGCTGCCGCTGGCCGGGTGACAGCTTCACCCCCCTGTCGCCCACGATGGTCGCGGCGCCTTCCGGCAGGTTCGCAATGAACTCCGCGCAATTGGCCGCAATGACCGCTTCCTGCACGTCCGCGTCGGAGGCATCGGGTCGGCCATAGCGAATGTTCTCCATGATCGAGCGGTGAAACAGGGATATGTCCTGCGGCACGACTGCAATCGCCGCCCGCAAGCTCTCCTGGGTCACCCGGGCAATGTCCTGCCCACCGACCAGAATACGTCCGCTCTGGACGTCGTAGAAGCGCTGCACCAACGAAAAGAGTGTCGATTTTCCGCAACCCGACTGTCCGACTAGACCGGCGCGCTGGCCGGAGTCGATACGCAAAGTCAAATCCTTGAACACCTTCCGCCCATCAGGATAGCAGAAGGCGACGTTCTCGAACGCGACGGTGGCACCCGAGCGCACCAGCAAGGTCGCCTTCGGATGGTCGCTCAGGTGATGCGGAATGAGCAGGGTGGCGAGCGCCTCGGAGAGGCGCGCCAAGTGTTGGGTCACGTCCACCAGGGCGACTGCCAGATCCCGCGTCGCATGCAAGATCGACAGGCCGAGCGTACACACCAGCACGACATCGCCGGTCGTGGCTGCGCCGTTCTGCCATAGGACGATCGCCCAGACCAACAGCCCGATGGTCAAGAATACGGTGACGCCGGCATGCAGCAGGCGCAGCTTCTCCAGGTACAGCAGACTGCGCCGCCGCGCTGCCATTTCCCGGTCGATGGTGGCGTCGAGCCGCCTGTGTTCGCGGCCGAGTCCGCAGAACGACCAGACCAGCGACATGTTGCCGACGACGTCCACCATTTCACCATCCACCGCCGCAGCGCGATCGGCGAATTCGTGATGCAACGGCCGGCCGGCGGCGGCCAGACGAAACATGGCCAATACCAGAATGGCGGCAAGCACCGTCAACACCGCCGCCATGGGCACACTCACCGTCACGACGAAAGCGATCGCCACGACGGTGGCCACGCAGGGCGGCAGCACGTTCCAGACGGACATGTTCTGCAGGGTGAAGACGGCATTGGAGGTCGCCGTGATTCGGCTCGTCAACGTTCCGGGCATGCGCTCGGCAAAATAGCTCGGCGAGTGTCCGGTGAGATGACGAAATAAATCGCGGCGCAGATCGCCGGTGACAGCAACAAAGGTGTAGCTGGCGATCCAACTGGCAACCCGCCAGAGCAGATTGTCTGCAGCGATCAATGTCGCTAGTAGCATCAGGCCGAGCCAAGCATTGCGTACGCTCCCCTCGGCGTACAACCCTGCCGACAGCGTATCCACCAGTACCTTGACACCGTACTGCGCGCCCACCGAGCAACCGACGGCCCCAAGCACCGCGATCAGAATCGCGGCATGGGCAACTGGTCGCATCTTTACGTAGTGGGCGAGAAGCGCAAAAGGACGCTGAGCGTACCGATAAGCCTCGTTCATTTGGATTGGACCCCGGTCCAGATGCGCTTGTGTGCTGATTGCCAACGCGACAAGCGGCTCCAAGTTTCCCGGGAACTTGATTAAAATTTAGCGCCTTGCGGGCGTCGGTGGAGATAAAGGCAGAGAATTACCGCTTTTAGGCAGCAAATGCGAAACGTTCGCATACCAGCATCGCGGCCGGCGCAAACCTTGGGTCCTAATGACGGATTTGCGACACCGTTGGCACCTCTGCCGAATCGGGACGGGTCTCGGGGAGCAGCAGCCAAACCAGACCGAGGCCGCAAACGGCCACGGCGGCCAGACTCCAAAACGCGAGACTGCTGCCGAAATGATCCAAGATGTAGCCCGCAAGCGTGGTGCTGAGCGCGGCGCCGATGCCGACCGCGCTGCCGACAATCCCGAGTCCAAGGTTGAACCGTCCGGTGCCTCGCATGACGTCCGCCACGACAAGCGGAAGAACCACCCCGAGAACGGCGGCGCAGACGCCGTCGAGAATTTGCACGGCGACGATGAGATAGGGACTGCTCACCAGGGCAAAGAACACGCCGCGCAGTGCCAGGGCCGCAAAGCAGAGCAGCAACAACGGCCGTCGCCCCCACGCGTCGGCTTGGCGTCCGACCCACGGCGCGACTCCCGCGACGATGATGGTCGGAACGACGATGCAGGCCCCGATCAGCGTTGATGCCCACGCGCTCGAACGCATGGTCAGGATACTGCCCATGATCGGAAGCATGGCTGCGTTGGCAAGCTGAAACAGCAAGATGCAGCCGGCAAAAATCAGCAGCCGACGATCGCACAATACGCTCCGCAGGCTTGCGGGCGCAGTCCCGTCGCTCGTGTGCTTGGGACGTTCGACGTCGCTCATGCGAATGCGGCCGAGCGCCAAGATCGCAGGCGCAGCAAGGATGGCGGTCAGAAAGAACACGGCCTGATTAGAGACAAGAGATCCGCATGCACCCATCGCAGCCGCGGCGACGCCGTTGCCGACCGAGGCGAAGCGAGCATTGCGGCCGAGCCGCGCGCCGAGTGCAGCGTGGCCGACAAGGCCGAGGCTGATCGCGGCAACGACCGGCCCCAGCAGGCAGCTTGCCGCCGAGTGGAGGATACGGGATCCCATGACCACCGCGAAATTAGGCCAGATCGCAAGCGCAAGCGCGCTCAGACAAATCGCTGCCACCGCGAGCCCCGCAACCAGCCGCGCCGAGCGTACGGCATCGACCAGCGCGCCGCCGGGCATCTGGCAGGCCAAGGCGACAAGCCCTCCGGCGGTCAGGACCAGCCCGATATCGAACTGCGCCCATTGATGCGCGGTCAGATAGATCGCGACGAAAGGACCAAACCCGGTCTGAATGTCCGCAAGGAAGAAGGTGAACCAGTCAAGACCGCGCGCACTCGCCTGCGGCGACGCACTCGCTGTTGCGGGCGCCGTTTGCTTCAATGTCGTCAGCGACGGAAGACCGACGTTGACGCGGCGGTCGAGCCGACCGCCGTCAAACTCAAGTGCTAATGTTGACAGCCCGTTGTCTCCGGCGCCGTCGGGGAACTACGGCGTCGGTTTTTGGCCGAATGCCCCTCGCATTCGACCCCCCCTCACCTGCTCGGATACCCCCAACCACCCCACTGGCCGGAAGGAGTATCGGAGTGTGCTCGTAGGTACTCAAATATGCGAAAGGAGGCAATTTTGAGAAGCGCTGTGAGTTCCGCAAGCATCGGCCATCATGGAACAAAGTTCCAAAGCTCCGAAAGCTTTGCGCAACAAGAACCTCCGGTGCGTCGATACCTGAAGGACAGCAGCGACGCTTCTTCCCATGCTTCTTGTCGTAAGCAAGTGATGTTTGCGAAGATCAAAGGATGTGCACTGAATCTCGTGGAATGCCCGTTCAAGGCCTGACTGGCTGACGTGTAGCAGTGGCGAACCTGCCAGAGCGGTTACTCGCGTAGGTCACTTCCGCTCGAGGATCCCAGCAATCGCTTTGACCTGATTGCGCGCGTAGATCGGCAGCCCGGCGCTGATCGAGTTGCCGCTGTTGAACGAACTCTTGCCGGCGAGCACCTGTGCCGGCACCAGGTTTCGCAGTACCGGTACTTTCATGAACTCTTTCTTCTTCGCCAAGATGCCGGTTTCGACCGCGAGCGCCATGAATACCGTGACGACGGTCTGATTTGCGTCGGTCGGATGATGCTGGAAGACCGCAAGCAGTTTGCCAAATTGCATCACCTGGTTGACGTAGAAGATGTTTTGTTCGAGCGCACCGACCGGCGGCGTGGCCAGGCCGGTCAAGGTCGCGAGCCCCATCTCGGTGACCTCCGCGGCCGGGCGCAGGGTGAACTCGCTCTCGAACTCGAGGTAATCCGGGAGCTTCTTGGAGCCTTCCCTAAGCTTATTGGCGATCTGGATGCCGATCGGCAGCTTGCCTTCGAACTGGTAGCGCGAGCGAATGCAGATCGTGACCGGTCTGGTTTCGCACCAGCGCCGCAGTGGATGCTGATTGTTAACGGCGCGCGGGTCCTTGGGGGACACGGCCTCCACCGACGTGATCAGGCGGTGCTTGATCGCCGGATCGATGCGCTCGACGAAGGGAAGCGTTACCAGGCTGGCAAGATCGATCGAGCCCGGCGGCCGCGCCAGCGCAAAGCGCGCCTCGCCCACGTACATATGAAGTTTCTCCTTGAAGCGCTTGCGCACCCCGTCGACCGTGATTTCGGAATACGGCTCGAGATAGCTCGGAAAGGGGGACAGGAACTGCTTTTCGATCGGCTTCGCCTGCGCCCAATCCTCGAAGCGAATGAGACCGGCGTCAGGATCAATCAGCTCTTCGGTGGGCCGATCGAGGAATGCGATGGTTTTCGGCTTGAGCTGGTCCACGCCGAGCCCGGCGGTCGAAGTGACCTCGGCGATCCCGAACGCCTGCGCATGGACTTGCGCTCCGGAGGTCACCGCCACAAATGCCGTCAATCCCAGGACCAAGGCAGCGGGCTTCATGCTCCGCATGATGACGTCTTTTTTCATTAGTAGCGCCGGTTGCCCCAGATATAGCCGGGAGGTTCGACCCGCTGCGGCGTTTGATACACACGCCCGTAAGGATCCCGCGGCGGAGCCTGAGATCGCGGATCGCGCCCGTTAGAGCCGGACTGGCCGTAATACTGCGCCGGCGGCCGCACCGGATCGCGCGGCGCAGGAACATAGCGGCCGTTGTTGTCGTAATAGTAGCCCTGGTAGCCCTGGTACTGCTGTTGCTGTTGCTGTTGCTGTTGCTGTTGCTGCTGCTGGCCGTAGTAATCGTAGCCGTAGGGGTTTGGCGCCACGCCGTAATAGCCGCGCGATTCGCGCGCAGTGTAAGCGTCCTCCCGCGAAACGAGCTCGTACTGAGTGTCGAGGACCTGGCCGCGGCGATCGATCCGGAAACATTCGGTGATCGCCTTGCCGCCGCCCGCCGGCGCTTCGCCGGACTCAAGATCGATCGACTTGCATGTGAGTTGACGTTTGGCCTCCGGCGACGGGGGGGCAAGTGCGGTTTTCGGGGCGACATTGGCCCATACCGCCTGGATGATCGGCTCGAAGATCGGAACAGCAACGCCGCCGCCGGTCGCACCGCCGCCGAGCGTGCGGCGCTTGCCGGTGGCATTGTCGTAGCCGAGCCAGACCGCGACGGTGACGTCATTGGTGAAGCCCACGAACCAAGCGTCGTTCTCCTCGTCCGAGGTGCCGGTCTTGCCCGCCACATAAGGGGCAAGACCCGAGATCGCGCGCGCTGTGCCGCGCGCCAGCACGCCCTGCAGCATGGTCTTGAGCTGATAGAACGCGGCACGGTCGACCGACGCCACCGCGACCGAGGATTTCGGGTCGTGTCGATAGACGGTCGCGCCATTGCGCTCGATCGATTCGATCACATAGGGCGCCGGTCGCAGTCCTTCATTCGCGATCGTGGCATAGAACGCCGCGAGATCGATCGGCCGCACCGGCTGGGCGCCCAGCACGAACGGATAGTATCGCACGCATTCGCGGTAGATCTGCGCTTCCACCGCGAGCTTACAGACGCGATCGAGGCTCGCCTCCGGGGTGTTTTCGATGCCGCCGTCGAGCAGATGGACGGTAGCAAGATTGCGCGAATTCTCCAGCGCGCGGCGCAGCGTCAGAATGCCGCCCGAACCGCCGTCGTAGTTCTTCGGTGTCCAGTAGTCCTGCTCGCGGGCGCGACCGCCGCCGATGGGCGGCAGCGTGATCGGCTCGTCACTCACCAGCGTATTGGGCTGCAACCCCTTGCGCAGGGCGGCGAGATAGCTCAACGGCTTGATCGCGGAACCTGGCTGACGCATGGCCTGGCTCGCGCGGTTGAGCTGGCTGAGCGGATAGGAGAAACCGCCGCTCATGGCGAGGATGCGGCCGGTCTTGTTCTCGAGAACGACCACCGCGCCCTGCACCACCGGACGCACCCGCAGTTCGGCTCGCGCGTTGGTCTTGCCCTTGCCGTCGGTCACCCGGACGAGGACCACATCGTAAAGCGTGAGCTTGCGCTGAGCGATCGCGTTGTCGATGGAGAGCGGCAGGATGCGGCCGTCGGTGAGGCCCACGCGCCAAGCTTCGTTTTTCTTGCCGCCCGGCTTCTCCACCACGATCGCGGGCGTCCAGTGCACATCGTAGAGCGGCAGCCGCGCGGTCGCGAGTGCCTGCTGCCAAGCCGGCCGCTTGTCGCCCGCTTTCCTCTCCGCGTCGATCCGTTGGACGGCTTTGGCGAGGCTCGCCTCGGCGGCACGGAACTGCACGCGCCCGGCACTGCGCTCATAGCGCGAGAGCCCCTCTTGCAGGGTCGTCTCCACCGCGCGCTGCAATTGCGGATTTATCGTCGAGCGCACGGTGTAGGAGTTCGCGGTGATTGCCTCGATGCCCGCAACCGATTTGGCCTCCCGGGCGACCTGATCGACGAAGTGGAAGCCGATGTCGCGCCGCGGCCGTTCGTAGGCCACGAATGCCGGCAGCGCGGGCAATCCTCGGCTGGGTGGATCGGCGGCGGGATTGGCTTCGTCTTCCTGCATGCGGCTGAGAACATAGGCGAGCCGTTCCTGGGCGCGTCCGGGATGCCGGTCGGGATTGAAATAATTCGGCCCCTTGGTCAGGCCGGCAAGAAGCGCACCCTCCTCCAGGGTCAGTTCCTTCGCTTGCTTGCCGAAATAGCTGCGGGCCGCGAGTTCGATCCCCCAGGAGCCGCGGCCGAGATAGACCGAATTGAGGTAGAGCTCGAGAATCTCCGCCTTGCTCAGCGTATGCTCGACCCGCGAGGCCACGATCATCTCGCGGATCTTGCGGTCATAGGTGAGGTCCTCGCCGACCAGAAGGTTCTTCACGATCTGCTGGGTGATGGTCGAGCCGCCCTGCGGGCGCCCGGATTGGGCGAGATTGCCGATGAAGGCGCGGATCAGGCCGCGCTCGTCGATGCCTTTGTGCCGATAAAAGCGTTTGTCTTCAGCCGCAAGGAACGCCTTCTGTACGTTTTCCGGGATGTCGGCGAGCGGGACCCATTGGCGCCGCTGGTTCTCCTCGAACACCTCCGCGAAGCGTTCGCCCTTGCGGTCGAGCACGACGCTCGCGCCCGGAAGCTTTATGCCCTTGAGTTTGTTGTGATCAGGTAGGTCGGCGACCGCTTTGTTGTAGTGGTCGATGACCTCGCCGAGATCGACGGCCGGCACTGCCACTTTCTCGGTCTTGCAAAACTGCCGGTAGGCAGTTTGCAGATCAGCAAAATTGATGCCGCGAAACGCCTTGTTCTCGCTGGTCATCGCCTGGGGATCGTCCAACGCCGTGGCGATGAGTTCGTCGAGGTTGATGTCCTCGATGTCGAAGGCCTTGCGCATGTGGGAGCAACCGGCGCCCAGCAGTCGTGCGACTTCTTCCTGATCTCGGGTGCGGTCGAACTGCGTCTTCACCGCGTCCGGTGTGGTGGTGACCTGACTGAGCGCGAGCGCCAAGGCAAAGATTTTGACGAGGATTGATTCCATCGGACCATGCGAAGGCCTCGAACCAAAGGCGAGACCAAGCCTCCCCCCTAAACGACCGTTACAAAATGGCTTTTTGGGGTGCCGAGTTCCTTCTCCGGATAAATATAGTCAGGGACGCTGGTGCTTCGACACCGGCGGCGCCCCTGCAGCCGTCCGCATCGGGATAAAAAAGGGGCCGCCCGAAGGCAGCCCCTGACGTCTCGATTCGATTGTCGCGACGGATCATTCCGCCGCTGGCAATTGCGCCGGCTCCGGAGCCTCCGCGGCGGCCGCCTTGGCAGCGGCCTCCTTCTCGCGCTCCTCGAGGATGAGCGCGTCGCGCTTGCCTGCGACCTCGCGCAGCCCGTTCATCATCGCACCGGTCCCCGCCGGGATCAGGCGGCCGACAATGACGTTCTCCTTGAGGCCTTCGAGCGTGTCCACCTTGCCGTTGACCGCGGCTTCGGTGAGTACGCGCGTGGTCTCCTGGAACGACGCCGCCGAGATGAACGAGCGCGTCTGCAGCGAGGCCTTGGTGATGCCGAGCAGCACGGGATGGCCGACTGCCGGCTTCTTGCCGTCGTCCTTCGCGCGCGCATTGAGCTCATCGAGCTCGATCCTGTCGATCTGCTCGCCTTGGATCAGGTCGGTCTCGCCGGCATCGTCAATCTCGACCTTCTGCAGCATCTGGCGAACGATCACCTCAATGTGCTTGTCGTTGATCGCGACACCCTGCAGCCGATACACATCCTGGATCTCATTGACGAGATAAGCTGCCAGTTCCTCGACGCCCTTGATCGCCAGGATGTCGTGCGGAGCGGGATTGCCCTCGACAATCGAGTCGCCCTTTTCGATGATATCGCCGTCCTGCAGGTAGATGTGCTTACCCTTCGCGATCAAGTACTCCCTCGGTTCCTCGCCCTTGTCGGCGGGCTCGATGATGACGCGACGCTTGTTCTTGTAATCACGTCCGAAGCGGATGGTGCCCGAGGTTTCGGCGATGATCGCCGCCTCCTTCGGTCGGCGCGCTTCGAACAGCTCCGCCACCCGCGGCAGACCGCCGGTGATGTCGCGGGTCTTGGCGCTCTCGGTCGGGATACGCGCGATGACGTCACCCGCTTGCACGTGCGTTCCCGGATCGACCGAGATGACGGCGTCCACGGCGAGCTGATACCGCGCCTCGCCGCCGCGGGCGAGCTTCAGGATCTTGCCGGCCTTGTCCTTGATTACGATCGAGGGCCGCAGGTCCACTCCACGTGTGGTACGCCAGTCGGTGACCACGCGCTTGGCAATGCCGGTCGATTCGTCGAGCGTCTCCGACATCGACTGGCCTTCCACCAGGTCCTCGAACCCGATCGTGCCATCGACCTCAGTGAGGATCGGCCGGGTATAGGGATCCCATTCCGCGATGCGCTGCCCGCGCTTGATCTTGTCGCCCTCGTCGATCAGGACCCGCGCACCGTATTGGATGCGGTGCACCGCGCGTTCGGTCCCATCGGGATCGAGCACGGCAACTACCATGTTGCGAACCATGGCGACCGTTTGGCCGTCAGAATTCTTCACCATGTTCTTGTTCTTGATCTTGATCTTTCCGTCGAAGTTCGACTCGACGAACGACTGCTCCGAAATCTGGGCAGCACCGCCGATGTGGAACGTGCGCATGGTGAGCTGAGTGCCCGGCTCGCCAATCGATTGCGCGGCGATGACGCCCACCGCCTCGCCCATATTGACCGGTGTACCGCGGGCGAGATCGCGCCCGTAGCACATACCGCAGACGCCGGTGGTGGTCTCGCAGGTGAGCACCGAACGGATGCGCAGCTCCTGCACACCCCCCGTTATGATCGCCTCGACCTGCGGCTCTTCGAGCAGCGTGCCGCCCTTGACGATGACCTTGTGCGAGGAGGGATCGCGCACGTCCTCGGCCGTGGTGCGGCCGAGGATGCGGCTGGCGAGCGAAGCCACCACGGTGCCGGCATCGATGATTGCCCGCACCTTGATGCCCGCCGTCGTCCCGCAATCCACCGTCGTGATGATGCAGTCCTGAGCCACGTCGACGAGACGCCGGGTGAGGTAACCCGAATTCGCGGTCTTGAGCGCGGTATCGGCAAGCCCCTTGCGGGCGCCGTGGGTCGAGTTGAAGTACTCGAGCACGGTGAGCCCTTCCTTGAAGTTGCTGATAATCGGGCTCTCGATGATCTCGCCCGAGGGCTTCGCCATCAGGCCGCGCATACCCGCGAGCTGGCGCATCTGCGCGGGCGAGCCGCGCGCGCCGGAATGCGCCATCATGTAGATCGAGTTGACCTGGGCCTCGCGGCCGCCTTCGATCCGCTCAACCGACGAGATCTGACGCATCATTTCGTCGGCGATCTGATCGGTCGCCTTCGACCAGGCATCGACGACCTTGTTGTACTTCTCGCCCTGGGTGATCAGGCCGTCATTGTATTGCTGCTCGAACTCCTTGGCGAGCGTGCGCGTCTGCTCGATGATCTTCCACTTCGTGTTCGGCACCACCATGTCGTCCTTACCGAATGAAATGCCGGCCTTGAAAGCGTGGTGGAATCCGAGCGCCATGATGCGGTCGCAGAAGATCACCGTCTCCTTCTGCCCGCAGTGGCGGTAGACCTGATCGATCATGCCGGAGATTTCCCGCTTGGTCATGAGCTTGTTCACGACGTCGAAGGGAACCTTTGAGCTCTTCGGCAGCACCTGACCGAGCATCACGCGGCCCGGCGTGGTCTCGAACCACTGACGGAAGGACTTGCCCTTCTCGTCGACCCCGACCCAGCGGTATTTGATCTTGGTGTGCAGGTCTACGACCTTGGCATGCAGCGCATGTTCGATCTCGGCCATTTCGCCGAAGATCTTGAGCCGCTTCTCGTTCTCACCGCCTTCGCGCATGATCGAGAGGTAGTAGAGGCCGAGCACGATATCCTGCGACGGCACGATGATCGGCGAGCCGTTGGCGGGGTGCAGGATGTTGTTGGTCGACATCATCAGGACCCGCGCTTCGAGCTGCGCCTCGAGCGAAAGCGGCACGTGGACCGCCATCTGGTCGCCGTCGAAGTCGGCGTTGAACGCCGCACAAACCAGCGGATGAAGCTGGATCGCCTTGCCCTCGATCAGCACCGGCTCGAACGCCTGGATGCCCAAGCGGTGGAGCGTCGGCGCGCGGTTGAGCAATACCGGATGCTCGCGGATGACTTCGTCGAGGATGTCCCAAACCTCGGGCTTCTCCTTCTCGACGAGCTTCTTGGCCTGCTTCACCGTGGTCGACAGGCCTTTGGCGTCGAGCCGCGAATAGATGAACGGCTTGAACAGTTCGAGCGCCATCTTCTTCGGCAGCCCGCACTGGTGCAGCTTGAGCTCCGGGCCGACCACGATGACGGAGCGGCCGGAATAGTCGACGCGCTTGCCGAGCAGGTTCTGCCGGAAGCGGCCCTGCTTGCCCTTCAGCATGTCGGCGAGCGACTTCAGCGGGCGCTTGTTGGCGCCGGTGATGACCCGGCCGCGGCGGCCGTTGTCGAACAGCGCGTCGACCGCCTCCTGCAGCATTCGCTTTTCGTTGCGGATGATGATGTCGGGAGCGCGCAGCTCGATCAGCCGCTTCAAGCGATTGTTGCGGTTGATCACTCGACGATAGAGGTCATTGAGATCCGAGGTGGCAAAGCGGCCGCCATCGAGCGGCACCAGCGGCCGCAAATCCGGTGGGATCACTGGCACCTGGGTCAGGATCATCCACTCCGGCCGGTTGCCGGACTGCTGGAAGGCCTCCACGATCTTGAGCCGCTTGGCGAGCTTCTTCTTCTTGGCGTCGGAATCCGAGCCGGCGATCTCCGCCCGCAGGTCGGCCTGCATCTTGTCGAGGTCGAGCGCCTTGAGCATTTCGCGGATCGCTTCCGCGCCGATCGTAGCGGTGAAGCTGTCGCCGCCGAACTCCTCCTGCGCCTTGAGGTACTCCTCCTCGCTCAGCAGCTGACGGTCCTCGAGCGCGGTCAGCCCCGGCTCGAGCACGACATAGCTCTCGAAATAGAGGATGCGCTCGAGCGACTTGAGCGTCATGTCGAGCAGAAGCCCGATGCGCGACGGCAGCGACTTTAGGAACCAGATGTGAGCGACCGGGGCCGCGAGCTCGATATGGCCCATGCGCTCGCGCCGCACGCGCGACAGCGTGACCTCGACCGAGCATTTCTCGCAGATGATGCCCTTGTACTTCATGCGCTTGTACTTGCCGCACAAGCACTCGTAGTCCTTGATCGGCCCGAAGATGCGCGCGCAGAACAGGCCGTCGCGCTCCGGCTTGAAGGTGCGGTAGTTGATGGTCTCCGGCTTCTTGATCTCGCCGTAGGACCAGGAAAGAATCTTCTCCGGGCTCGCGATGGAGATCCGGATCTGGTCGAAGACCTGAGCCGGCACCTGCGGGCTGAAAAGATTCATGATCTCTTGATTCATCATCGTCTCCTAGCGGACCAC
>JGI12053J15887_10001017_pt1 | contig 12532 bp, 16 predicted proteins | sample MedBloCAOM1_O3_FD_15887 | JGI IMG/M metagenome (IMG submission 15887)
TGCCGCTTGTCACAAAGCCGATGTGGCTTGCTGTTCGCCGAAAAATTCCCTGATAACCCGCTCAGATGCCATAATCGGTCGCGGTCGCTAAAATCTGCCGCAGCAAGGAACCAGGCCATGGCAACCATTCCCGAAAAGTATCTCGATCTGCTCCAGCAGAAGAAGGCGTTTGCGAGTCTTGCCACGACCATGTCGGATGGATCGCCTCAGGTCACGCCGGTATGGTTCGATTACAAAGACGGGATTGTGCGGGTGAACACCGCAAAGGGACGGGTCAAGGCACGCAACCTGAAAGAAGGTGCTGCAGTGGCGCTTGCGATCATCGATCCGGACAATCCCTACCGCTACATCCAGCTTCGTGGCCATGTCAGGCGGGTCACGGAAGAGGGCGCCGCCGCGCACATCGATTCGCTTGCAAAGAAATATCTCGGGCAGGACAAATATACGATTGGCCAGCCCGGCGAAGTCCGCCTGACGTGTGAAATCGAGCCGATGTCGGCGTCCGGTATGGGCTAGCCCGCGTCACAAATGGACAAATAGCGCGCAAATAAATAACCGCCGCGATGCGACCAAAGAAAATGCTTGAAGCGATCTCGCTCTAACGGGTCGCACGCGGATCCTGATCCGTCCATTTCCACGTCGGATTCGTCTCGCTGATGTCGGTTGCGTTTTTCATCGCTTCCGGCGTGATCGTCTCGAAGACTCTGCCGCGGCGACCGGTGACTCGAGCCGTCGCGCGGATTTCGAGCCACTTGTCGCCGATGTTGCAGATGTAAGGTGACGCACGTTCGCCGGAGAGATGGCGCCAGCGATTGGAGAAACGTGTGCCCTCACATCGGATGTCGTCCGCCTTCTTGTTGATCTTCACGAGCGCCTCGGCGACCGCGCCCTTGAGCTGTGACGACTTGTCGATGAGCGACGTGAGTTCCTCGAGACCAAGGCTGCCCCACTGGTCGAGCTTGGCCGTATCGAGCGCCATCGCGGAAGACGCGACCAGCACCAACATGAACGGAACGCCTCGCGCAAACATCTGTTCCTCCAAGCTATTCTTGCCGCCGAAGCTTCCCGTAGGCATTTGCCGCCAGCCTGCTCTACAGGGGCGCGGGCGCGAGGGCAATTCGCTTCCCGGCGCAAAGACGCGCCGGACCCAGACGGTTATTCGACCAGATCCCAATAAGGCCGGCCGCTGAAGCGATCGATCAAAAAATCGATGAACACCCGAACCTTGACCGGGGGGTGTCGCGTCTCCGGATAGATCGCGTAGATCGAAATCTCGGGCGTCGTGTAGTCGGAGAGGATGCTCTGCAGGCTTCCCTCCTGCAGATCGGGTCCGGCGATGAAGGTCGGCAAGAGAGCGATGCCGTGGCCACGCACCGCTGCGTCCCGCAGCACTTCCGCGTTGTTGCTGCACAGCATCCAGGGAATGCGAATCCAGTGATCGCCGTCCGGACCGGGAGGGTATTTCGCCCCGCTACGATCAGAAGACGTTTTCNGAATNAGAAAAGAGCGGCCGTTTGCGCCTGATCGGTTCGCCCGACGGTCGCGAAGGTTCGATNATCATCCACCAGGACGTGGAGATTTTCGCCGCGCTAATGAACGCCGGCGACGCTGTCACGCGCGCNTTAGCGGCGGGCCGCAGGGGCTGGGTGCAAGTGGTCCGCGGGGCCGGCGAGGTCAACGGCAGGCCGGTGCGGGCAGGGGATGGCGTAGCGCTGGAAGACGAAGCGACGCTCGCGGTCACGTCCCGCGCAGACGACTCGGAATTCCTGGTGTTCGATCTGCCGTAGCCGGTAACACGACCGGCGCGACATTTCGAGATCACGGCAATTGCCGGCAAGACCTCGCAAGAGTGCTCAAACCGATCGGAATCGACGCACTAGTTGGTACGTAGGGCGTCACCTGCAAATTGTAATCAAGGAGATGTGATATGCGTACACCCTTTGCCAAGATGGCGATCTTGCCTTCGCTGGCGCTCGCCATGTTGATGGCGGTCGAGCCTGCGACGCACGCCCAGGAATATCTGTCGCAGGAGGCTGCTTACAACCACAGGCATCACGCAGCACCGCCACTGGCCTATGATACCCAAGGCAATCCGAACTATGGGTTCGGTCCCCTCCGTCCGGTGGGGCCGAACGATGTCGTCTCGGGCAATCGCATCATCGGTCGGGATCCCGACCCGTTCATTCGGGGAGAGCTCTTGCGCCACTACGATTCGGGTTGGCCGGATTGAGTTCTACGAGACGCACCAGAGTCCCGGGACGTCGGTGGCTCAAACATTCGAGCGATCGTGGTCTTGAGCGAGTTTTACGCCGCTGCGCGCCTCGGCTTCCCAGCGGGCCGTGCGGCGACGCGGCTAATCCCGCCAAGAGCCACCGATAACGCGCCCACACCGTCTCAATCGTCCCGGGCTCGCGCCACTCATCATGACGGCAGCGCACGGGCGCCNATCTGGTCGCTCTCATGGTTGTGTNACGCGACCGGGTCCATTTTTGCGTGGTCGCGCTCGTTGCGGTGCCTCGCGTAGAATGCGTGTTCGANCGAGTGGCAAAGGGCGCGGACATGTGGAGCTCTGACCTTACACTTGACCCTTCGCGGCTCTCGCGACGTGCGTTTCTCGGTGGCGCGACGGGGGCGGTTTGCGCCGCCGCGTTGCTCGCTTCGAGCGCGTCGCAAGGGGCTCCGGCTGCTCCCAAGGCTTCCGCCCCGCGATGGCTGGTTTCGGAAGATCCAGCCTTTGCGGTCGGCGCGACCGTCGGCGATCTCACCTTCGTGGCGCAGGACGCCGCCGGCCCCGGTGAAGTTCCTTCCGGCGCCGTACCGCAAGCCGAACGCACGTTGGAGAATATCCGCCGCGCGCTCGCTGCCGTCGGGCAGAGCGCGGACGATCTCGTGTTTCTTCAAGTCCTGCTCACGGACTATGCCGCGGCGCCTGAAATCGGCCGATTGCTCCGGGCAGCGTTCCGTCCCAATCGCTCCCCCACGGCCTGTTTCGTTGGCGTATCCAGCTTGGGTCCCGACCGGTTGGTCCGGATGGATGCCATCGCCTCGACCAATCGCGACCGTGCGCCGGTGGTGGCCGAGGGCGTGCCGCTTCCGCTAGGAGCCACTTGCCACGCCATTCGAGTCGGGGAGCTCGTCTTCGTCGGCAGCGTGGATGCGCCCGAAGACGTCAACACGCCGAGCACGATCGTGCTCGAGCGCATGGATGCGGTGCTGCGTGCAGCCGGCTTGGGTCTGAAGGACTCCTTCCGCCATTGGGCGTTCTTGCGCAACATGGCCGCAGCAAGCGTGCGCGATGCCTACGGACGTGAGCGTACCGCGCGACTGGATCCGATTTTTGCGCCCGACGAGTATCCGGCAAATTCCCGCATCGGCAGCCCCGCGCTTGGCGCCGGCGTTGCGCAGCGCTCCTACGCCGTCGCCACCCGCGGGCGCCGGCAGTATGTCGAGAGCAAGTTTGCGCGGCGCACCCCTCGCGTGTTTGCGCAGAGCGTGCGCGCGGGCGACTGGTTGTTCATGGCCGGCCAGGATGCCGTCGACGTCGCGCAGCAGACCCTGTTTGCCGGTGACCTGCGCGCCCAGACCGAGCAATGCGTGCGGCAGCTCCAGTTCATCATGGAAGCGGCCGGCGGAACGATGGATGACATCGTGAAGACGACCGTCTACCTCCTGGACGGACAGGACCGCTCGGTGTTCCTGGACACGTATGGCGAACAGTTCAGGAGGCGCCTGCGGAGTCCGTGGATGCCCGCAGGCCTTACCATGACGGTCGATGCACTACGCCCTGATTGCCTGGTGGAGATCGACGCGGTGGCGTGGCTCGGGGCGCGCTGAGGCTTCCTCGCGTTCGCTCGCGCCTCATTTCAGGCCTTATCAGCAGCTCGAACATGTGCAGACTGGGCAGTCCCTGCTCTGCGATCAGGGTGAGGGATTACCCAACCGTTTGCCTCCACAGCAATGCACTCGGTCTAAATGGCGCGGGCTCGCTCTTCAGGTCGTCGAAGTCCATCACCCAAAGCGGCGATCGCGGGCCGGCCTCTACTCGTTGTGGACGGCGATTCCTTTGCCCACCGGGCGTACCATGGCCTGCCGAAGACGATCGTACGTGTCGGCGGCAAACCGGCTGGCGCGATCGTTGGCTTTGCGAACTTCCTGCTACGGATCGTCGAGAATGAGCGGCCGCGCGCCGTACTCGTGGGTTGGGACACGCTCGACGTCGCGACCTACCGGCATCAGGCGTTCCCCGCGTATCAAGGCGGTCGCCATTTCGACAAGGAACTGCTCGACCAGCTTGACCTGCTGCCTCTTCTTGTCGCTGGTTGCGGCTTCGCGAACGCAAAGGCGGCGGGGTACGAGGCGGACGATTTCCTTGCCGCCGCGGTGACGCATGAGGAGCGGCGGGGCGGAACCGCGGTCGTGGCGAGCGGTGACCGCGACACCTTCCAGCTGGCATCGCAATCCACCACGATCATCCATCCGCTCAGAGCCGGCGAGACGGCGCGGATCGGCCCGAAGGAGGTGCGCGATCGTTACGGCGTCGAGCCCGGTCAGGTTCCCGATTTCATCGCATTGCGCGGGGATCCGTCGGACAAATTGCCCGGTGCAAAGGGTGTCGGCTCGAAAGGAGCCGCGGCCTTGCTGCGGAAATATGGAACGCTCGAAGCCGCGCTGACGGCTGGCCGGTTTCCGGCCGAAGCGGACAAGCTGCGCCTCTACCGTAGGATTGCGACCATGGACGCATCTGCTCCGCTTCCAGCCTTACGCGATCAGACGCCGACGTGGGGAAAGGCGGCAACGCTCATGCGGGAGTGGGAGCTGAACCGGTTGGCGGACCGGCTCGACGAGCTTCACCGCTCCGGTTCATGATCGCGAGGAAAGGCTCCCAAGAGTCATCCCGTTATCCCTCGCTCGGCGCCTCCGCCTAACCCGCTTTTGGCGGCCAAACGCCGGCGTGCTCCAGCTCTTTCATGGAATTATCGGTGAATTCCGCACGCGGACCATCGCCGCCGATCACGAACATCAAGACGTGCTCCTGGTTCTTGTCGCCCGGCGTCACGTTCTCGAAGCGCCGGATCGCTCCCGGCGGGAAGGAGATGACGTCGAGCGGATCGAGGTCAAGATGCTCGACGTGTCCGTCCTCGTTCTCCCAGCTGCACCGCCATTTTCCGGTCATCGGTATGAAAGTCTCGTTGGTATCATGGTTGTGCATCATGGGGCCGTGACCTGGCTTCGCCTTGCAGTAGCCCAGATTGAAACCTTCCGAGATCGGGATCGCAGCAGCGCGTGCCGCGTCTCCACCGACAGGTGAGGTGACGGCGTCGCCTTCGCCCTTTGGCGGCTGAAAACCGATCACGTTGAACAGCGTACGCTCGCAACCCGGCATGTTGCTGTCCGGAAGCCCGCCGTCCGAGCCGCTGAGATCCTTGAAACGTGCCACCCGTTTTGTCATTTCCTCGCGCGAAAAGCCCCGCCTGAACAGCGTTTCCATGGACGTTCTCCTTCTCACCCAGTCTTACAAACAGTGCGTCGGCACGTCGGGAGTTACCGTGAGGCGTTAGAGTACCATGTGATCCGATGCGATCAATCATGCCGTGCGCGATCCAACGCCGGTCGTGGAACGACGAGACCTGTGCTCGTCACGTCATAACCGGACTGTGCAGGTGAGAGCGCTCAAGTGATGATCGCATCCATGAATCAGCGGGGCAAAGTTTTTCTTTCTGATTGATCCCGTTTCTGTCAGCCTAAGCTTGACCGACAGACGTCCATGCGCGGTCACGCCATCTTGGGAGGACTTGATGAACAGACCGAGTTCATTGTTCGCTGCAGCACTCCTTCTGCTCGCGTGTGTGCTGAGCGCGGTGCCTGGTGTCACGCAGCCCGCCCAGTCGCCGATCAAGATCGGGTTTGGCATGGCGCTCACCGGCGGTCTCGCCGCGGGAGGAAAACAGGCGCTGGTGACGTACCAGCTTTGGGCCGAGGAAGTTAACGCGCGCGGGGGATTGCTTGGGCGCAAGGTGGAACTCGTCTACTACGACGATCAGTCCAACCCGGCAACGGTTCCAGCGATCTACTCGAAGCTGCTCGATGTCGACAAGGTCGATCTCGTCCTGTCCGGCTACGGCACCGTTCCGACCGCGGCCGCCATGCCGACGATCATGCAACGTAAGAAAGTCTTCTTGTCATTGTTTGCGCTCGCAGCGAACGACCAGTTCGATTACGACCGCTATTTTCAACTTCAGCCCAACGGACCGAACGCGAAAGTCGAATTCTCGAAGGGCTATTTCGAGCTTGCCGCAGCCCTCAACCCAAAGCCGCAAACCGTGGCCCTTGTGGGCGCCGACGCTGAGTTCTCAGTGCTTGCATTGGAGGGGGCGCGCGAAAACGCCAAGAAACACGGCATTCGCATAGTGTACGACCGCACGTACCCGCCGAATACGGTTGAATTCGGAACCATCGTCCGTAGCATAAAGTCCACCTCCCCTGATCTGGTCTTCATCGCGTCCTACCCGCCGGACTCCGCGGGTATGATCCGTTCGATTCACGAAGTTAAGCTCGGCGCAAAAATGGTGGGAGGCGGGATGATCGGCCTCCAATTCTCCGCGCTCAAGACCCAGCTCGGGCCCCTGCTCAATAATATCGTCTGCTATGACCTTTATGCGCCCGAGCCGACGATGAAATTCCCGGGCGTGGAGCAATTTCTGGTGCGCTACCGCGAGCGCGCTGGCGGCGCCGGTGTCGACCCGCTCGGACTATACATTCCACCATACGCCTATGCGGAAATGCAGATTCTTGAAGCTGCGATCAATTCCGTCGGCTCATTGGACGACGGCAAGCTTGCTTCCGCCATGCAATCGGCGACCTTCGACACGGTGGCCGGCAAGATCAAGTTTGGCGCCAAAGGCGAATGGAGCGAGCCGAGGCTCTTGCTCATTCAATATCGCGGCATTCAAGGCAACGATGTCGAGCAGTTCAAACAGCCGGGCAAGGAAGTGATCTTGTATCCCCCGCAGTACAAATCAGCCGACTTGCTGGTGCCATTCGAGCCGGCGCAATAACGGCTCAAATTCCGGGGCGGCGACCCTTAGTGTGCGCGGCGCGTCCGCGCACGCCGGAAGGGGGGGTGCAGTCCGCGCTCGGCGCGCTCTCCTGCCCTGAGGAAGCCCTCGAAATGGCCGGTAGATCGGATGGAAACTGGCGTGGGAGCAACGGCGTTGAGTTGCCGCGGCTCTGGAGGCGACCATGCTGTTGAGGGCAGAAGACCAAGCCAAATTTCAAGGCCGGATCGATGACAAGGGGGCCACGGTCTGGGCGTCCTATCGCATCGAAGGACGAGTCGAGGGGAAACCCGTGGTGCAAAGCGACAAGCGCATGTTCGCGTCCGAGCAGGAGGCGCGAACGTGGCTGTTGGGTGAAGCCGAGCAGCGAGGGTTCAATGATTTCGAGCCCGAGGTTCACGCCGGAGCGTGACATAGCCGGCACAATTCTCGTCTCGCTTAGACTTGTGCCACTTTGTCCGCAACCGTAACCGCTTCAGGTGGCGCCGTCGCATCGTGCGAACCGAATTCCTAGCGCCGCGGTTTCGCTCCAAGCGAATGCTTGCTCGCAAACCCTAAGTCTTGATGAATGACAGAAGGTCGGCGTTGACCTTGTCCTTGAGCGTCGAGCACAGTCCGTGCGGCGCGCCCGGATAAATTTTCAAAGTGGCGACCTTGACGCTCTTGGACGAGATCAGCGCCGCGGCGCCAATCGGGACGATCTGGTCGTCGTAACCGTGGATGATAAGCGTCGGCACATCGAACTTCTTGAGATCTCCCGTCTGGTCCGTTTCGGAGAACGCCTTGATACAGTCCAATACGGCGTTGAAACCAGCCTGCATGCGCAGTGCGGCCTGATCAATCCGAACGCCCGGAATTGAATTCCCGTAGCAGTTGATCACGAATGAACGGATCCGTGTCGCGGCCGATCACGCTATTGCCGGAGACGACGTCGCCCGGCTGAATGGTCACGCGCGGGCCGAGGCGATAATTCGGATTGGCCTGCGCGTCGTAGGCCTGTCCGCCGTAATATCGCTGGGCAGCATCGGCAGCCTGGGCTGCCATGAGCGTGCCGAGGGCAACCGAAGTCGCGAGCACGACCTTGGTGACGAGCATCTTCATGTCACTTCTCCATATACGGTTCGTTTATCTGCAACACCTACATAACGACCGAATGGAAGACTGCTTGGCCGCCGTTGCGGCCTCTTGGATGGAATTGCCGTGATCGCGAGCTCACGAAACAGTGCGCTAACAGTTACGAGGATTTAACGTTTTGGCCGACAAGCGAGAGGGGCGAGCTATGTTGCAATCTTTCATTCAAGGTTTCGGCGATAGGCCGTGGGCGTCAGTCCGGTATGTTTGCGAAACGTGGTCGTGAAGGAACTGGTGTCGCTGAAACCCAGATTGAAGCCGACTTGCGTCACCGACATGGCGGGATTCGCCAGCAGAGCCTTGGCCCGTTGCATGCGAAGGCTGCTCAGATAGCGATGTGGCGGCAGACCGAATGATTGCTTGAACGCGCGCACGAAATGATAGGGGCTCAACTTCACAACATCGGCCAATGTTGCCAGTGAAATGTCGTCGAGGAGGTGCTCTTCGATATACTGCGCGGCCCTTTTTTCCTGCCAACCGGCGAGGCCGCCTCGAAAAGACTGCTTTGCAGGAACGGCGGCGTTGTTGAGGCGCAGGAGTTCGTGCACCAGCACGACGCTGAGCGCCTCGGCATATTGCTGATGATGGCCAGCGTCCGAGCTCTTGGCCTGCTCCTTGAGCTTTTGAGCCGTCTCCCACAGGTCTTTGTCGAAGAAGAAGAGGCGCGGCTTGAACTCGGTTTCCGCGAAATGCAGCGCGGGATTGATCAAGGGGCCCTGCGGATCGATGTAGAAGTAGGTGACGCGCGTCAGCGCGCGTGGCTTCTGCCAACCCGAAAACTGGTGGCCGGCGGGAACGAAGCTCAGCTTGTGACTGTACTCATGCAGGGTCGACCTCGGCAGACCTTCAACCAGCGTCTCGCCGTCGTCTCGCTCCGCGCGTTCGCACATGATCAGCAAATGACGCGACGCCCTGTATCCATATGCGAAGGGCTCACGCCTGACGACTTCGACTGCATCCGTCTGCAACCCATTCCATGTCGCAATATGACGACGTGCAATGTCGGGCGGAGCAAACTCAACGACCGGCAGAGAAATCTCCGTCGAGTCGGTACTCAACTCGCTCATGATGAGGTCTCCTGATCTTGGCGATCCGGTTTCCCTCCTTGAGCGGCGTATCCTCTATTTCATCAGTGGCACCCCGGCCATTCAAATGCATATCGCTTTGTCGCGAGACCAGTGCGAAGCGCGTTCAAATTTGCGTGCGAGAGGCAGCGTGGGCACAGTGCGGCCCGCGAAATCAGCGCCGCTGACATCGCCATCCGGCATCAAGGTCATGCAAATCTCACAAGGCTGCAATGACGCAATGCCGTCCATACCTCACTCTGGCCCACAGCGGGAGAAGCAAAGTGCCCGGCTTCGCCGGGCTCCGTTGCAATCCAGACCAGCCTTTTGTTCGAGGACTTCAGCAGTGTGGGCCGTCTGGGCACCCGAACTATCGTAATGCGGGATGCAGTTCGGATCGTGCGTTTGCGCGAACGACGACGCCGCAGCGGTCAGCGCCAGCGCTCCGGCGATGCCGAGCCATGCAGGCCCGCTCGCACGCTCCGTCCAGTCGTTCCGCATGATTGCAGTTGCTACCGACCTCCGCGCCTTTCGTCAGGATGGGAAAGGCGGGTGAATTACGACGGTAAGCGTTCCGGACTTCTCGGTGCGGAAATCACCGCCTCTGGAGCCAGTCGCTCCCTATGGCTGGGCGTAGCAGCAGGCGGCAGCAGACGGTCGCGGCGCCATTCGACAGGCCTATGGGCACAGTGCGCGAACATGCCGCGCAGCGTCATCGAGCGACCACTGAGGCACGAGAATGCCGCCGATGATCGCAGCTTTGTCTACGCCTTCAAACCACTCCGGCCGAATCTCATCTTTCGAACGCACGCGACGGATGTGTTCGTTAATCCGTGAGCACACCTCGAACAGGCTCTGCGCCGCGCCGCCTCCGTCATCGAGCAGGATGACGAGATCGGCTTCGCGGGCGAGATCGGCTGCCGTTTTCTGACGCGAATACGAATCGCTGCACATTGTCTTGACGATCTTCACAGGAATGTCCGAGGTGCGTACTCGCTCGATGACGTCTTGGAAGATGTCCGTATTTCCTGTGACTTGACCGACCAGCGCAAAATATCGGCCATTGCCTCGCGGGAGCGCGTCGACCTCCTCCGCTCGCTCGATTACGTAACAGGAGCGCCGGTGCTCCTCGGCAATTGTTTTCGCCACCCGGCAATGATGGTTGTCCTTCTTGCCCACGATGACGATATCGAAGCCTTGGCTCGCGAGCCGTTCCACGACACGGTCGAGTTTCGCGATGAAGGGGCAGATGAGATCGTCGAGCAGATCGACACCGCGCTGGGAAAGGCTCTCTTTGGTGGCTTTATTGAGGCCATGAAATCCAAGCACGAGCCGGTCGCCTTGCCCCAGAGTCGAGACATCGGGTGATACGGAAACGTTGTTGAGGCCGGGATAGCGCGCCAGAAGATCGGGGTCGCGGCGCCCGATCCGGCTCAGGGTATCGTATTCGCCTCCGGCATTCTGGTGCGCCACCACGAACGGAGCTTCCGCCAGCGCCCGCGCGTTCATCTCACGGTAGGCCCGCGTAATGCCGAGGCAGAATCCGGCGTTCGCCGTCAGAACTTCCATAGCGCGTGGCCCGAGCCTAGAATCCGAAGCGAGGTGCAAGCGGCGCGACGATGCTCGCTTGCAAGGGCCGCATCAGCCGGCACGCGAGCAGACCGAGAACGGTTCCGAGCACAACGCTGCCAATTGTCACGCCGACTGCCTTGAGAGGAGAGCCAAGGATCACCGTGTTCTGCGCCGGCGGACCGAACACGAACGTCGTCAGATAGTTGCAGGCAGCGTAGAGACCTGCATAGAGCCCGGCGAGCGTCGGCAACCATACCCCGGGGCGCGACCGCTCGGCGTTGTTCAGGAGCATCGCCGCAATTCCGCCTGCGACGATTGCCGCCAGCAAGGTGCCGCTATGCTCCAGGTTGGCCGGAAATACGAAGCTGAGCGAGAACGCTCGCAGGAACCCGATCACGGGAAATACCATCGGCTGACCGGTCTTCAGAAACAGCAGGAGCAGCAGGAACGCCATCAGCGGCCCGAACACGATCTGCGGCAGGCCCGGATAGAAGATTCCCAGACTGCGGAAGACGTCCGCGGGAAGCAGACCGATCGACTTGAGAACTGGGTTGATCGTGACCGCAATGAGCGTGATCACGAGGGTCCAGATAATGTCATCTCGGCGCATGCGGCTCATCGAGGTCGCCTCCGCTTGGGTAAGGGAATCCGCACTCAGACGCAAAAGATTTGCCAATGAACAGGGAAGATTGCTAACGTTAGCATTTCGCGGTCGAGGCCGAAAGCGCTCTCGTATCCTTTCTGCGGTCACTTCGCCGCAAACCACCAAAGTCGTGGAGTGCCGGCAACGTGAGCCTGCTTACGGGCGGATCGACCTAACGGTTGCGAACCGTGACCGCAAGCAATCCCAGTCGGCTTCGCTCGGAAGCCCGAACCGCAGCCATATCGGTTGTTCGCGAAAGGCACGCACGACGATTCCAGCGTCTCCAAGACGCTTGAAGAGTTCTCCTGCGGAGGAAGTCTGCGCCAGGCGGAACAAGGAAGTGCCGCCGACAACCTCAATGTCCAGCTCCGCCAACAGCCGATCGAGCTTCTGCGCCGCGGCTACCAGCCGCATGCGTGTGGCATCCATCCAGGCAGTGTCCGCGAGCGCCCGCTCGCCGATGGCTATCGCGGGGCCAGATACCGCCCACGGACCGAGACTGGCATTCAGTGTGGCGGCGAGATACGGTGCGGCGAGGGCGAAGCCCAACCGCAAACCCGCGAGACCAAAGAACTTGCCAAAGGACCGCAGCACGACGATGTTGCCGCGGTCGATCTCGCCAACGACGCTACCCTCCGGGGGACCGACATCCATGAACGCCTCGTCAATGACGAGAAGCCCGCCACGGCTTTTCAACTCCTGCGCCAGTGCAAGCAACCGATCTTTTGCAATGATCCGCCCATCTGGATTGTTTGGATTGGCGATGACGGCCAGATCGGCGTGGCGAAGCTGCTCGATATCTGCTGCTTCCGTTACCTGGTGTCCGGCAAGGCTGGCGGCTCGCGCATGTTCTGAATAGGTCGGACCTAGAATTGCCGCTCGGCCCGCAGGCACCAGCGCCGCGACCAGCGGCAACAGGATCTGGGTGCCCGGCGCGAGGGCGACGTGGACGGCGGAGGGGGCTCCATAGGTCCGCGCGGCGATCTCCGCGAGCCGCATTTGCGCCTCGGCATCGGGCAGTCGCGCAAAGACGCGTGACGGAATCGGCGGCAGCGGGTACGGATGGG
>JGI12053J15887_10001019_pt1 | contig 12517 bp, 9 predicted proteins | sample MedBloCAOM1_O3_FD_15887 | JGI IMG/M metagenome (IMG submission 15887)
CGTGCCGCAAGCCTCTGATGGGTGGCGGTTCTACGTGGCGTATTTCTGATAAAACGTGTTGGTGAAGACCTCACCGGGATCGTATCTGCGTTTCGCCGCGAAGAACTCGTTGATTTGCGGGTAGGAGCGCTGCAGCTGATCGCGCGAATAATAGAGCTGGTAAGGCAGGAAGAACCGGCCCTTGTGGGCGATCGTGAGATCGATCAGTTCCTCCGTCGCCTTCTTCATGCGCCGGTCGCCCTCGTCGTCGGTGGTCTGGTTGATATAGAGCACCAGCGAAAACGCCGGCTCCGGCGCATAGGTCAGGAAATTCTCCTCCTGATGCACGATCCGCACCGACGCGTTCAAAAGGTTGGTCTTGTTCTCGGTCAGCACCTTGCGCATGCCATCGACAAAGGAGACGAACTGGCTGCGCGGAATGAAATATTCGTGCAGGATGTCGGTATCGTTAGGTAGCGAGTTGCGCAAGTATGGCACGGAATCGTGCATCGGATCGTTGCGGCTGACGAGGCACGCCTCGGCCGATGGAAGCGCCTGCGCGCGCGTCACCGTGCAGGTTTCCATCCGGTGCTCGATGTGCTTCTCGGACAGCCATTTCAATTCCTGAAACAGCGGGCCCTGCTTCGACAGATTGATGGTCAGCCGCCGCAGTTTTGTTCCGCTGACCTCGCCGAGCGGTGCGCGTGAGAAATCCTCGCCGCCCACCTCGGTGTAGGTATAGAGCAGCATTTCCTGCAGAAAGGTGCTCGGCGCGGTCGAGAGGTGGCCGTACATCAGGCCGATATTGGTATCTTTCTCGATCTCGCCCGCGAACAGCGCCGGAAATTCCCTGTAGTCGAGCACGTGCCGCCCGGTCTGGTAGACCAGATTGTCCGCGATATCGAGNTCGGCCTCGACGATCACGCCGAACAGGCCGTAGCCACCGACCACCAGATCGAACAATTCCCTGTTTTCGGTCGGCGAAACCGTGCGCAGCGAACCATCCGCCAGCATGACGCGCATCGANTTGATCGACTTGGCAACCGCNCCGGCCTGGTGATCCATGCCGTGGGCGTTGACCGAAATCGANCCGCCGACGCTGAAGATATCGGTCGATTGCATGGCGCGAACCGCGAAGCGNGGATGCAGCNCGTTCTGAATNTCGTGCCANGTCGCCCCCGGCTGCACGGTGATCGTTCNTGTGCTCTCGTNGAGGACGATCCGGTTGAAGCNCCGCATNTCCAGCACGATGCCGCCCTTGCGGAAAGCCTGTCCTCCCATGCTGTGGCGGACGCCAGCCGTCGCAATCGAAAGCTTGTTGTCGCGCGCGAATGCCAGCGTCTTCGCCACGTCATCAACGCTGCGCACCTCGACGACGCCGTATATTTCGGTCTTGTTGAGGCAGCTTGCATCATTGATGCTGCCGCCGAGCTGGGACCATTTCACATCGGCGAGCGGCGCAATCGCCTTGATCCGATCGAGATCGCTTCTGCCCTGCTCGGCGCCGTCAGCGGCGGGGCGGCAATGCTTTTCGCCGACGGGATCGGCGGCCAGAACCTGAAGCTTGCGCAAGCCGTAAACGCCAAACACCACGACCAGCAGAGCGATCGCTGACGCGCTGGTTTTTAATTTCTTCGAAAATTTCTGCATCAAGTGATTCCGGATGGAGTTCGATCATCCGGGCGTGCCGATGATTAGTCAAACCCGGACATTTTCTGGTCGGGAGTTGCCCTGCCCCGGTCGTCCGGACAGTGAAATCCGCTGGAAGCGAGTTGTTTCGGCGAGACTCGCTTGACCGGCCCGGCACGCCTTGTGACATTGGATTTTTGATCGTGTCCGCGAGGCTCTCCGATGCTTCAAGCCTGCCTGAACGGTGACCGCGACAAGGGTTTTCACACCGCTATTCCGCTGACGCCGAGCGAATTGGCGGCTAATGCCAGGACTGTCGTGAAGGCCGGCGCAGAGCAGTTGCACGTTCATCCGCGGGATGCCGAGGGGCGGGAAAGCTTGCATCCCGACGACACCGCCGCTGCACTTGAGGCCATCAGGGCCAGCGTACCCGGGATACCCGTAGGCGTATCGACCGGCTGGTGGATTGCGCCGGGAGGCCGGGCGCGGCAAGGGCATATCAGGGCGTGGCAGGTAAAGCCCGATTATGTCTCCGTCAATCTGATCGAGGAAGACGCCGGCGAAGTCATCGATCTTGTTCTCGAAAACGGCATCGGCGTCGAGGCGGGCCTGTGGTCTGCCGCCGACGCCGGAAAATTCGTGGCGCATCCCAACGCCCGCAGCTGCCTTCGGATACTGATCGAAATCAACGAGCAGGATTTTTCAGCCGGCGCAGAGGTGGTGCGTCAGATCTTGGAAATCCTGGATCACGCCGAGATTCAACTACCGCGTTTGCTCCATGGATTCGAAAGCACAATGTGGTCGTTCTATCGCGAAGCGCTTCGCCTGAAACTCGATGCGCGGATCGGACTGGAAGACGGCAAGCTGCTGCCGTCCGGAACCGAGGCCGAAAATAATGCCGCCTTGATCCGCGCGGCGCGTGCGTTGACGGGATAACCTGCTACTTTGCACCCAAGCGCAAAATCAAGAGCGCGGAAAAAACAGGGAGACGACCATGCTGACGCGACGCGGTATCTTGCTTGCCTCCATCGCAGCCGGAATGACAACCATGCCCAACCGATCCGTTTTTGCAGCCGCGGCGCAACCCTCGACGCCGGTGAATTTCGATATTCCCACCGGCGCCTGCGACTGCCACACCCACATCCACGGCGATCCCGCCAAATTCCCGTTCTTCGCAGGGCGCGTCTATACCCCCGAATTGGCGTCGCCCGAAGAAATGTCGGCCCTGCACAAGGCGCTGCATATCGAGCGCGTGGTGATCGTCACGCCGAGCGTCTACGGCCCGGATAATTCGGCAACCCTGTTCGGCATGAAGGCGCGCGGCGCGACCGCGCGCGGCGTCGCCGTGATCGACGACAAGACAGCGGAGAGCGATCTCGACGCGATGAACCAGGCGGGCATCCGCGGCATCCGGCTCAATCTCGCAACCGGTGGCGTCAACGATCCCGCCGTGGGCCGTCCGCGCTTTCAGGGCGCGGTCGACCGCGTCAAGGCGCGCGGCTGGCATATCCAGCTGTTCACAAATCTCGCGATGATCTCGGCGATCAAGGATCTCGTCGCGACCTCCCCGGTGCCGGTCGTGTTCGATCACTTCGGCGGCGCACAGGCCGAACTCGGCGTCGACCAGCCGGGCTTTGCAGATCTCGTGGAACTGGTGCGGGTCGGCAAGGCGTATGTGAAAATCTCCGGCGCCTACCGGGCCTCAAAGCTCGGGCCCGATTATGCCGACGCCGCCCCGCTCGCCCGCGCGCTGATTGCGGCAAACTCCGACCGCATTGTCTGGGGCACGGATTGGCCGCATCCGGATTCGGTGACGCCGCCAGGACGAAAAGTCAGCGACGTGACGCCGCTGATTCAGATCGACGACGGCCGGCTGCTCAATCAGCTTCCGGTGTGGGCGCCGGATGCGGCGATCCGCCAAAAGATTCTGGTCGATAATCCGGCGAAGCTTTACGGGTTCTGAGAGCCGGTTCCCGAGGTCGCCTGCTCCATTTGTCGGAGCGTTACCTGGCCGTAGCTGCGCAACCATTCACTGGCTTTGCGCAAGCCCCCGAAGGGAAACAGATGCAATCCGGCAATCGGCGCGGTCGCAGCTTTGGACGCCGATTGCAGACCGCGCATCACATCATCCGGCCCGGTATCGATCAAAAGCCGGCCGAAACGGCCGATCTGGCTGCGCAGCGACCGCATCGAATTGCCGATGCCGCAGCGGAGCGCGAATTTCATTAGTGTCGCCGGCGTCGCCGGACCGGCGAGGCCGACGATCACCGGAAGGCCGATACCGCGTGCATCGAGTTCGCCGATCCATCCGAGAATCGGCGCACTTTCAAAACAGAATTGCGTCACGACGTCGACGCGGATTTTTGTCAGTTGCCCCCAGTCCCGCCACGCTTCAATCACCTTGAAGGCATTCGCGGCCGAGAGATAAGGGTGGCCTTCGGGATGACCGGCAACGCTGACGGACAAAATGCCGCGCGCCTCGATCAATCCGCTGGCGCAAATATCGAGGCTTGACCTGAACGGACCCTTGGCCAGCGCCAAATCGCCGGCGATCAGAAGGACGCGCCTGACATCCGCCTCGCCGCGCGCCCGCGCCAGAAAGTCGTCGAGCGCCTCGCGCGACGGCATTTCGCGCGCGGCGATATGCGGAACGGGATTGTAACCGGCGCGGCGCAGCGCCGATGCCGTCTCGACGTTATGGCGATAATTGTCGCCGGGCAGGAAGGTGATCGTCACATCCGTGCCCCGGGCAAAATTATCGCGCAACTCCTGCAACTGGTGCCCACGCGAGGAGACCTCGACGGAGGCGGATGACAGCAGGCCTGCGAGTTTTCCGGACGGAGCCTGAGCGGTTGCGGTCACATCTCACTCCGAGGTTCAGCCTTAAGCCCGGCGGCGCGAAATCACATAGGTTTCATCGTTGAACCAGAGACCACCATGCCGCTTCAGCACGCGGTCGGTGGCTTCGAGGTAGCGGCCATCGCGGACCACCTCGGACAGCCTGATGTCCTCGATTTGCGCGACATAGATCGCCGCATTCCAGGCGGCGAACAGCGTCGAGGTTCCGATCGGGCCGCTCACCTCATCGGGGAGTGTATGCATGCGATATCGGAAGATCGAACGGGCGTCGGACGATGCGTTGAAATTGTAGTGCCGCGCCGCAGCACCAAGTTCGTGCTTGACCTGTCGCAGGATGGCGTAACGATCCGACGTGAACGGATTGTCGCCGGGCCAGACCCCGTCGATGATCTCCATCCCCGGATCGTCCCCGTGCGAATGGATGCCGATCAGCCGGCCGCCGGGCCGCAGCGACCGCACCAGCGGCGCCACGACCTTCGATGCCTTGAATTCGATGCTTGCCCGCGCCCGATAGGGCTGCGAGGCGATGACGAGATCGTAGTCGGCCATCACGCGCCCCGGCCGTGGCATGATCGGATCGAGCAGGAACGAGTGGTCCTCGCGNCGCAAGGTCAGGATGACGGGCCTTGTATAGACCGGGTTGCCGGTGGTCGGACTGATCCCNGCACGCCAGTTCTCGGCCAAAAACCCTTCGAGTTCGCCGATCTGCTCGGCAAAGCCGTGAGCCGTATTGCCGGANAGCGCGACATCCTTCCAGATCAGGCTTTGCGCTGAGGTCGCCGAGCGCGGCGTCAGCCACGGCGCCTCGGCATAATAGAGATTGGTGATGACGAGCACGGTGGCGGGATGTTCGAACAGGCGGTCAGCCATCTTGTCGAGCATCAGCCGCACGTCCTCGTAGCTGATTTCCTTGGCCACGGCATANAGCGGCATGGTCGGGAAGCGGGCGTGCAGCGCCCGCATCACCCGCGACAGCACGGTGCCGTCGCCGACNCCGGCATCGAAGATTCGAAGCGCCGGCGGGGTCGGCTGCAGATTGCCGAGTTCGAGAGAAATCCGGTGCGCGACCTCGGTCTTCTCGCTGCAGGTCGAGACGAACAGCAGATATTTCTGCCGGTTGTCGAAAAACCGGAAGCCGGCGGGCGCTGCGTCGGCCGCGGCGGCGCCGTTCAGCGACTTCCCGGCCGGTGGGGACAGCGTGCTTGGCGCGGACGGCGACGCGCCGCGATATTCGGACAGATAGGCGCGGACCTTGTCGAGGGTGCCGGTGGTGATCCTTGCGCCGTCGCGCAAGCGCGACACCAGCTTGCCATCGTTGACGACGCGCCGCCCAAACGTGGATTCGGCCGTGCGCGTCGCGCGGCAGTAATCCCGGATCTCGCCGAGAATCTGATCGGCGGTCGCGGTGGTCTGACCCCGACGTTCCTCGATCCGCATGGCGCACTCCCCGCGGTTTTCATCCCTGAAGCAATCAAGGGACGGACCCGAGGTTACGTCAACCACAATCGGAGTGGGCAATGGATGTGGGCATGTGCCCACTCACCGTGCCCGGCGCGAGAAATACGAGATCAGCACCGGCAGCGTCACCAGAATGACCAGCGGCGCCAGCATCATGCCGGTGACCACCACCACCGCCAGCGGCTTTTGCACCTGCGATCCGATGCCGGCCGACAGCGCCGCCGGCAACAGTCCGACCCCGGCGACGACGCAGGTCATCAGCACCGGCCGCAGTTGAAGCTCGCCGGTGCGGATCACGGCCCTCGCCCGATCAAACCCTTCATCGATCAGTTGATTGTACTGCGACAGGATGATGATGCCGTCCATCACGGCGATGCCGAACAGCGCGATGAAGCCGATCGCGGCGGAGACGCTGAACGGAATGCCCGAGATCAAAAGTCCGAGCACGCCGCCGAAGATCGCCATCGGAATCACGCTCATGGCAAGCAGCGTGTCGATCATCGAACCGAAATTGAACCACAACAGCACCGCGATCAGCGCGAGGCTGATCGGCACCACGATCGACAGCCGCTTGATGGCGTCCTGCAGATTGCCGAATTCGCCGACCCACTCCACCCGTGATCCCGGCGGCAGCTGGACCTGGGCCGCGACCTTGTCCTGCGCCTCCCTGACCGCGCTGCCGAGGTCGCGTTCGCGCACCGAGAATTTGATCGGCAAATAGCGCTCCTGCTGCTCCCGGTAGATGTAGGCCGCCCCCGAGACCAGGTTGATCGATGCAACTTCGCTCAAGGGGATTTGCGTGATCGTGCCATTCGGGCCCGCAGCACCGATCCGTAAATTCTGGATCGCCTCGGCACTCTTGCGATATTCGGGGGCGAGGCGGACGATGATCGGAAAATGCCGGTCGCTGCCGGGCTCGTAGAGATCGCCGGCGCTGTCGCCGCCGATCGCCACCTTGATGGTGGCATTGATGTCTCCGGGGGCGAGCCCGTAACGGGCCGCCTTGGCGCGATCGATATCGATCTGGATGGTGGGCTGGCCGAGCGAGGTGAACACCGCCAGATCGGTAACGCCCTGCACCGTGGACAGCACGGACTTGATCTTGTTGGCGGTGTCGCTGAGCGCCTGCAGATCGTTGCCGTACAGCTTGATCGAGTTTTCGCCCTTCACGCCGGAGACGGCTTCGGAAACGTTGTCCTGGAGGTATTGCGAGAAATTGAACTCGACGCCGGGAAACTTGTCCTGCAGCTGCCCCAGCAACTGCGCGGTGAGTTCGTCCTTGTCATGCGTGCCCGGCCATTCGTTGACCGGCTTTAACGGCGCGAAGAACTCGGCATTGAACAGGCCCGCGGCGTCGGTGCCGTCGTCGGGACGGCCATGCTGCGACACCACCGCTTCCACCTCGGGGCGGCTGCGGATCAGCTTGCGCATCTCGTTGACATAGGCGTTGCCTTCCTGCAGCGAAATGGTCGGTGGCAGAGTCGCGCGAATCCAGAGATTGCCCTCCTCGAGCTTGGGCAGGAACTCCAGACCCAAGAGGCGACTGAAGACGATGGTCATCACCACAAGCCCCGCGGCCGCCGCCATCACCAGATTTCGATTGGCGACGGCCCAGTTCAACACGGGAACGTAGAGCCGATGCAGGAACGCCATGATCCGGGTTTCGGTTTCGTGCATATGCGAGGGCAGGATGATCGCACTCAACGCAGGGGTCACGGTGAAGGTCGCGAGCAACCCGCCCGCCAGCGCATAGGCATAGGTCCGCGCCATCGGCCCGAAGATGTTGCCTTCGACGCCACTCAGCGTGAACAGCGGCAGGAACGCGGCGATGATGATGGCGGCGGCAAAGAAAATCGACCGCGACACGTCGGCGGCGGCCGAGAGAATGGCATGGCTCTTCATGCCCATGGTGGTGTCGAACGAGATATGGCTCTGCTCGGCTTCCGAAAGCGCTGTGGTTTGCGACAGCCGGCGGAAGATCGCTTCCACCATGATCACGGTGGCGTCCACGATCAGCCCGAAATCGATTGCGCCGACCGACAGCAGATTGGCGGATTCGCCGCGCAACACCAGAATGATCACGGCGAAAAACAGCGCGAACGGAATGGTGGCGCCGACGATCAGGGCGCTGCGCAGATCGCCCAGGAAAATCCATTGCAGCAGCACGATCAGCAGCATTCCCAGCACCATGTTGTGCAGCACGGTCGCGGTGGTGATGTCGATCAGATCCTTGCGGTCGTAGATTCGCTCGATCCGCACGCCCGGCGGCAGGATGCTGGAGTTGTTGATCGAGGCGACGAGCTGCTCGACCCGCAGAATCGTCGGCGAGCTTTGCTCGCCACGGCGCATCAGCACGATGCCCTGCACGATGTCGTCGTCCTGATCGAGGCCGGCGATGCCGAGCCGCGGCTTCTCGCCGACGGTCACGGTGGCGATATCCTTGACCAGCACCGGATTGCCGCCGCTTTGCGACACCATGGTGCTGGCGAGATCGTCGATGGAACGGATCAGGCCGACGCCGCGCACCACGGCGGATTGCGCGCCGATGTTGACGGTATTGCCGCCGACATTGATGTTGGAGTTGCTGACGGCCTGCAGCAGTTGTGGCAGCGTCAGGCCGTAGGCGATCAGCTTGTTGAAATCGACCTGCAGTTCATAGGTCTTGGTCTTGCCGCCCCACCCGGTGACGTCGATCACGCCGGGCACGGCGCGAAAGCGGCGCTGCAGAACCCAGTCCTGCAGCGTTTTCAGGTCGAGCACGCTGTAATTCGGCGGGCCGGCCAACCGGTAGCGGTAGATTTCGCCGATCGCGCTGAGCGGCGAAATTCCCGGCTGCACGGCGCCGGGCAACGGCGCCAGTTGCGACAGCCGGTTCAGCACCTGCTGCAGCGCTTCGTCATAGGTGTAGTCGAACGAAAACTGCAGTTTGACGTCCGACAATCCGTACAGCGAGATGGTGCGGATCGTGCGCAGGTTCTTGATGCCCGCGACCTGGGTCTCGATCGGAATGGTGATGTAGCGTTCGATCTCTTCCGACGACAACCCCGGACTTTGCGTCACGATGTCGACCATCGGCGGCGTCGGGTCGGGATAGGCTTCGATATTGAGCTGCTTGAATGCGATCAGGCCGCCGATCATCACGACGGCGAACAGGCCTACCATCAAATAGCGGCGGCTGACCGCAAGGGCGACGAGGCGATCCATTCAGATCGGGCTTTCAATGGGCTGAGTTATTAGCTGCCGGAAGCGGCGCGATCGATGAACAGGCTGCCCTTGGTAACAATCTGCTCGCCGGGTTTCAAATTACCCTCGACTTCGACGAGGTCGCCATTGGTGAGGCCGGGCTTGATCTGGCGCAGTTCGATCGACTTGTCCTCGTGCGCGACCCAGACCCGCACCTGATCGCTCTCGTAGATCAGCGCCTGCTTCGGCACGCCAATCGCCGGGTGATCGCTGGCAGAATAGATCGTGACATTCGCGAACATTTCCGGCTTCAACAGACCGTCCTTGTTATCCACGGTGGCGCGGACCAGAAGCCGGCGGGTGGCGGGATCGATCGCCGCGGAAACATAGTTGATGCGCGCCGTCAACGGACGACCCGGCAGCGCCATCACGTTGATGCCGATCTCCTGCCCCACCGAAACCCTCGATGCATCGGTTTCGCGGACGAAGGCCGTGAGCCAGACCGTAGAGAGGTCGCCGATCACGAACACCGGATCGCTGGCGCCGGAGTTCACATATTGGCCGGGGCCGATCTTTCGTTGCACGACCGTGCCCTTGATCGGCGAGAAGATGGTGGTATTGGGATCGATGCGGCCCTTTTCCTGAAAGGTCGATATCGCCTCGTCGGTCAGGCCGAGAATTCGCAATTTGTTGCGCGCCGCCTCCAGCGCCGTTTGCGACGAACGCAAGTCGTTCTGCGCCTGGATCAGGGCGGCCTGGGTCTGCTGATAATCCTTGAGCGGAACGGCCTTGCCCTCGAACAGATCCTTGGCGCGCGTGTCCTGTATCCGCGCGAGATCGAGTGCCGATTTTGCCTTGTTCAAGCCGGTCATGGCCGTGATGAAATCGTTTTGCGCCTGCACGGTGTCGGCCGCTTCAATCACGAACAGCGGCTGGCCTTGCGTGACGCTGTCGCCCGGCCGGACCATCAGTTTCGTGACACGGCCGGCATAGGGCGAAAACACCGGCGTCGAGCGATCCTCATCGACCGCGACCTTGCCTTCGGTCACGGTCTCGGACCGGAACGTGCGCTCGGTCACGGGCTCGATGGTCAAGCTGGACCATTCGGCCGGGGTCGGAGTGTAGCGCTGCAATCCCTTGCGGGATTGGCTCGACACTTCGGAATGTCCCTGCGTTCCCCTACTGATATGCGTGAGCCCAAACAGGATAGCGCCGGCAAGCCCCAACAGAGCCGCGCCGACGGCCCATTGTTTCTGGCTAAGCATCTGCAATCGCTTGATAAAATTCGACAACATGGAGCCCGGTCACTTCGGCGATGATTCCGGCAGCGGTTGCCTCATCGATGCGGTAATAGTGCCCAATTGATGTTTCAAACAACCTAAAAAGCGCGAATAACCCGAGCGTTTGGAGTTAAAATTTTGACAGGCGGCACGGCCTCCCACGCTTGTCTGTCGTCCCAGCCTGGTCACAAGTTCGGTCCGGCACGCCACGTCCGACAACGGCCAATCACGTCAGCGCCGGCCATTGCGGCGGATGGCTGCCGAGCTGCATTGCCGGGCGCGCCCAGAACGCCGGTGTCTTTGACAGCACGGCCGAGTGCTTGACCGATCGCAGCGGACCGAAGCCGGATGGAATTTCCTCGATAAAGGGCATCACTGTTTCGCCCTTCAAATCCTCGGTTGTAAAACCGTCGGCGACGCGGCCGAGATTCCACAGCCAGCGTCCGGTCTGCGCCAGCGACACGCGGACATGCCAGCTGCCGCCTTCGCGCGACTGGCGCGCCTTCGCCATCATTGCGCCGAACGCCATCAGATAGCCGGTGGCGTGATCGAGCATTTGCGCCGGCAATTCCTTTGGGCCCTCCACGCCGGCGGCCTGCCCTTCGGCGTGATTGAAACCGGTCGACGTCTGCACCAGCGAGTCGAAGCCGCGGCGCTCCGCCCACGGCCCGGCATGGCCATAGGCCGACAGCGAGACTGAGATGATGCCGGGATTGATCTTGGCGGCGTCCTCCGGCGAGAAGCCGAGGGCGGCAATGGATTTCGGCCGATAGCCCTGCGAGACAATATCGGCCTGCGCCAACAGACCACGAAACGCGTCCCGCCCCTGCTCGCTCTTGAGTTCGACAAAACTCGACAGCTTGCCGCGGCCGGTATCGATGGTGAGCCAGGGGATCGCGGGCAGATCGGGACCGGAAATCAACAGCACATCGGCGCCATGCACCGCGAGCGTGCGGCCCGCGACGGGACCTGCGATCACCCGCGACAGATCGAGCACGCGTAACCCCGCCAGCGGGCGGTCGCCCTTGGGCCAGGGTTTTGGCGCGGCCTCACCGATTTTCTCGATCGAGACCAGCGGCAATTCGGCAAGCGCCTTGGCGTGCGGCAACGCCGACCATTCCTCGTGCGAGCGCATCATGGCGACCACGCCGCCGGCGGCATAGGCCGCGGTCTCAANAGCCTCGGCGTCCCACTGCATCAGCGCGGCCTGAACGTCATCGCGCTCCGGCTTGCAATTCANCACCGTGCAGACGGCGTCGCGATGATGCCTGAAATTGGTGTGNAACCGCACGAAGCGCTGGTCGCGGGTCTTGTAGATCCCGGCGATGGCATCCCAGGTCGGCGGAGGCGGCNGGCCGTCGACGCGCAAATAGCGTTCGGAGCGGCATTCGACGACAGCGTGACGCATGTCGACCGCGACATCCTGGCTTTGCCCGCTGCGCAATTTCCAGACCTGCGCGGCAGCGAGGCCCGTCGCGGCGANGCTGGCTTGCGCCGCGGCGGCGACGCGAAACGATGACGGCAATTGCGGTGCTTCGCCGGTCAGCGTGACGGCGTCGAGCGCGGAGGGATCGCCGCCGGCGGATGTCCAGATATCGCTGAGAATTTCTCGGGGACTTTGCATGATCTTCGCTCTTCCGTACGTTCAAAGTTCTGCCTTACCATGGAAGGAGTTGCAATGGCTGCCATCGATCCGTTGACCGCCGGGGGCGTTCTGCTTGCGACTGCCGCAACCGATGCGGTCTATGTGATGTTCACCTCGGCCGTGGTGGCGCGCGCCGCGCGAAGAAAGGATGGAGTGCTTCGTCGCTACGCTCCTCGCAATGACGTGGAATTCCGCATACACCTTCGCCCTCGCGGCGCGAAGCGCCCGAGGCGTTGATGAATCTTCCGCCCAAAAGAGGGCGTGGGGAATGCCGGGTGCCCGCTGCACCCGCGGTCTCGTGTGCACTTGGTAGTGGTAGAACGCACACGAGTAACAACGAGTACACCGGAATCACCCGGCATTCCCGCACGCAATGGTTTTACGGTTTCCTTCGTGCTCTCCCCGGTGACCGGGCTTGTTTGCCACCGTCATCAGCGGATAGGTTTTGTCTAAGCCCGGTTGGGCCGACGCAACTCCGCGAACT
>JGI12053J15887_10001020_pt1 | contig 12513 bp, 15 predicted proteins | sample MedBloCAOM1_O3_FD_15887 | JGI IMG/M metagenome (IMG submission 15887)
GTTCCCAGCAGAGGTCATGGACCGGCGCGGTCACGGGCTGGAAGAACTGGCGATGCAATCGCTCGGCGCGATCGATCATCTCGCAGGCCATGGTCCACATGACAGTTCTTGGATCGATTGTGCGCACGAGACCTGTCCCTGAGCCGACGCGAAAACACACGGCGATCTCTTCGACGCCCGGCTGACTTCTCAAATTAGGTTGTTCGAGCCAACCTATGCTGCAGCTCATGGCGTGACCTTGACGACCGTCAATCCTCGCTGGGGCGATAGGCAAAACCACCGCAAGCGCATCTGTATTAACTAGTGCGCCATGAGCAGGGGGAATGGCGAGATGCGCAGGAGCCGGCTGGTCGTGCTGCCCGGCAACAACTCGTGCAGGCCTGAGTGGCCGTAGCTGCCCATCACCAGCAGGTTTGCACCAAGGCTCTTGCATTCTGCTACCACTATATCGGCGGTATCGTCTTCCTCACCGACGGCGCGATATTTGACGGCGTCGACGCCATGATGCCGGAGGTGCTGCACGGCATCATTGGCCTTCAGCGGGTCCGCCCTGGTTTGATGCTCACCTTCCACGACGAGAACGCCGACATTTTTCGCCTGGTGCAGATAGGGCAGGGCTTCGGCAAGCGCGCGCGCCGACTCCCGGCTTCCGTTCCAGGCCACGATAATGTTGTCCAAGGGTGTGAAGCCGGTCCAGTCGTCGGGAACCAGGAAGAGATGGCGTCCGGTGCCGAACAGGAGATTTTCGATCAGCTCTTTCGGTTCATTCGCGCGGCCATTCGGCCGCAGCGCGACGAAGGTGTCGGCGGTCCGTGCCACCGGCAAAGCGGACTCGGAAATATCCAGTTCGCCGGTCACGTCGAACCGCCGCAGGTTGGTTAGCTGTTGTAGCTGTGTGAGGCGCTGAAACAACATGGTTTCGGTGGCATCACCGGCCTGCCTGGCAGCGTCTGGCGGTTTGGTGGTTTGATTGGCACCGAAGCCATTGAGCCCGTCCGGAACAACATTGAAGAACAGGCCCGTGATGTGGCTCTCGAAGATCTGAGCGATCTGGGTGGCGGCAGCCAGTCGCGCGTCGTCTCCGGATGTCCCATCGAGCCGAACCATCACGTCCTTGATCATGGCGGCCTTCCCACCTCGATTTCGAGCTCGAACGATTTGATCAGGGCCATCGACAGCACGACCGGATCGACTGCGACGACGCGGAATGTGTGGAGCTTGCCCTCCTGTCCGCTAATCGAGACGTACTCGCCCGGCAAGAAAGCATGTTTGCCGAATTTGTAGCCGGCTTCATCGTCGCCATCCTCGTCGGGATCGTAGTCGAAAACCCAGCGCGCGTGCTCGGCGCCACCAGGCTTGTGAACGAGACGACCGACCTCGTCGTCTTCGCCCGCCCAAAATCGCCGAACCCGACAGTAGTCCCGATACTTCTTCCACAGCATCGGATCGATGTGTCCGTGGGAATCGAGGGGCGCAATAAAATCGTATCCATGCCGTGACGAGCCGTCAGGAAATTCCCTGGAGCGGGCGAGATTCAGCAGGATGCGGTTCAGGTCTGGCAATTCAGTCAGCGGTTCCATGGTGCGATCCCGAATATCCCGTTCGAGCAATCGACTTCAGATCGGCCGCTGAACACAATGATGATTGTCAAGTCGATACACGCAAATTGCGAGCCCAGGCTCACGGGGCGCGCGGCAAGGTTGGTAGTTGACATCCGTCAACGTGGGAAGAGTTGTGCGATGTAGCCTGTGCTGCGCTGAATGAATATGTCGGCACGACGAGGAACTGATCGCCGATGCAGCGCCATGGACCGATGCCGAGCAATGATGGAGGCGAACTTCGGACGTTGGAGCAGCCGGCGCCGCTTTTCGATTCACACGCGCGGGCGGCGGCCCAGACAATCATTGCGATCGCGATAGTGCTTCTGGCGCTTTGGGTCGCTCGCGATTTTCTGGTGGCGCTGGCCTGGGCGGCGGTGATCGCCATCACCGCTTGGCCAATCTACGTTCGTTTCGCGGGCTTTGTCTTCGGAGGCCGTTCTCCAACGGTAGCTCCGTTGCTGTTTACGCTGCTGACCGGTCTCGTTCTTCTCGCGCCCGTCGTATTGACGGCGCATCAGATCGCGCAGGGAAGTAACGCCGTCGTGCGAGCGCTCAATCAAGTGCAGAAGAGTGGCGCGCCGGTCCCGGCCTGGCTGGCGCAGCTGCCGATTGCCGGTGCGTACCTCGATCTCTGGTGGCGGTCCAATCTGGGCAATCCGGAGGTCTTGGTGGAATGGCTTCGCGGTGTGAACATTGAAAATCTCACGGCTTGGAGCAGCACTCTTGGGGGTGCGTTGCTGCACCGTCTGTTTCTCTTCGTAATTACGTTGATCGCGCTGTTTTTGGTACTTCGCGACGGCACATGGCTGGCAGATCGCACGCTCGCCACCGCTGAGCGCCTGCTCGGAAACCCCGGCGCGCGCTTGGTAAGTAAAGTCGCAGATGCAACTCGCGCCACAGTGAACGGGACCGTGGCAGCTGCGATCGTGAAGGGCGCTGTTATCGGTATCGCTTATGTCTTGACCGGAGTGCCACATCCACTCCTGTTCGCAGTGCTGACGATGGCGCTGGCGATGGTGCCGCTCGGTGCCTGGGTCGCGCTCGCCACGGCTGCTCTGATATTGCCTCTTCAAGGTGGTACATTGTTGGCAGCCGCAGGACTCTTTGGTTTCGGCGCGGCGATGTTGCTGATCGGCGACAATTTCATTCAACCGGCGCTGATCGGAGGTGCTGCGCAGCTACCCTTTCTGCCCGTTCTGATTGGAATTTTAGGCGGAATTGAATCGTTTGGATTGGTGGGCCTCTTCCTCGGCCCGGTGATCATGGCGGCTCTGCTGACCGTATGGCGCGAATGGATCGGCGCCGGAGATTGATGATCGGATCAATTTTTAAGCATCCGCAGTCCCGCAACTTGTCTAAGGAGAAAAAAGACCGCGCGACTTTCGCCGGCGGTCCAAGTCTGGGGAGGAAACGCCCTGGGAGGGCAGCGACAGCTGGGAAGGCTACCGCTGATCTTATTTTGCAGATCAAGGAGCCGGATGCATTGACGGGGCTCAATTTCTGCTCAGGCCTTGCATTTCGCATGGCTGATATATCGCAGGTGATGACCGCGGCTCCAGTTACGGCAGCCGAGCGCTTCTCGCTCTTGGGCTTCGGGCTTGTTTAACGGCCCTAGTTCCAGCAAGAATGATCCTGCGACCCTTGCGATTATTTGTCTCGGCTTCGGATTCTCCGGCGACGGCGGCGATCCTGAGATCGAATACAATCGATGTGCCGCCGGGGAGTTCGACCCAAGTCATGCTCCGCGCCAGAATTGGTGTCACATTCTGGTCCTCCTGTTTTCGATGAGCATATCAGATTTAAGGCGAGCGGCTCCCGGCTGTCGTCGGTGGTGCTTGGATGCGGTCGTGTGCGCCGGCGGATACCGCATGATTGTATTTGTATGCACAACACCGGAAACAATGACGCCCATCAAGGCGTCAATGATCCGCTTGTGCAACATCACGGGGTGGGACGATGGACTCATCGCGTAATGACGGATAGCGGCCTCAAAACGATTTCGGATGCCGGCGAGCCCCGCATAGCCCGCACGACCCCGAGGTATTCCCCTCAGCTTGATCGCGAAAAGCCTGATACGACCGACGCGTCCAGTGATCGAAGCGCGCCAGCCTCACAGCCTAGTCGTTGGCGTCGACCCCTGCTGATCATGGGGCCGGTCGTGTTAGCCGTTGGAGCACTCGCCCTCTATCTGATGACTGGTCGGTATGTTTCGGAGGAAGATGCCTATGTTCAGGCGGTGAGTGTTTCGATCAGCCCGCAAGTCTCGGGCCAGGTCGTCAGCATCGCCGCCAGATCGCACATGCCGGTCAGGAAGGACGACCCTCTCTTCAACCTCGATCGCGAGCCGTATCGGATCGCGTTGGCTAATGCCGAGGCTCAGCTGGGCCTTGCGCTTGACCAGGTGCATACCCTGATCGAGACTTATCGCTCCCGCCTCAAGCAAATCGATGAGGCCAAGGCGACGGCTGACTATGCGCAAACCACTTACGACCGCCAGTTGCACTTATACAATACGGGTGCTGCCGCACGGGCCACGCTTGATGCCGCGATACGCGACCTTCAGGCGGCGAAGGCCAATGTCGCCAGCTTGGAACGGGAGGCCGCGGCGGCGCTCGCTCAGCTCGGCGCGAATCCGGACATGCCGGTCGATCAGCAGCCCGCCGCAAAACAGGCGCAGGCGGCTGTTGATCTTGCGGTCCGCAATTTGCGGCTCACCTCTGTCATCGCGCCTTTCGATGGAATTCCTCATAATGTAGAAAGCACCGCGGTCGGCGCCTTTCTCAATGCCGGCCAATCCGCGTTTCCGCTGGTGTCGACGAACGATCTCTACGTCGAGGCCAACATCAAGGAAACCGAACTCACCTATGTGAGGGAAGGTAATCTGGCGCGCGCCATTGTCGACGCCTATCCGGACGCGCCCGTCGCTGCGAGGGTAACGACGATAGCTCCCGCAAGCGGTTCGGTATTCGCGCTGTTGCCGCCGCAAAATGCCACCGGCAATTGGGTCAAGGTTGTGCAGCGCATCCCGGTTCGCCTTTCCTTCGACCATGACCTGCACCACCTCGCGCTGCGCGCCGGCATGAGTGTCAAGATTTCCATCGATACCGGTCACCAACGCTCATTACGCGAGCTGTGGCGTGATCTCACCGCGATTTTCGGGGGCTGACATGGCGGACACAGCGACGGGGGGCGAGGTCAAGAACCGGACAATGATTACTGCAACCGTGATGCTCGCGACCCTGATGCAAGCGCTCGACGTCACGATCGCCAATGTCGCGCTGCCCTATATGCAGGGCAGCCTGTCGGCGACGAGCGACCAGATCAACTGGGTGCTGACCTCCTATATCGTGGCGGCAGCGATCATCACGCCGGCAACCGGCTGGCTCGAAGCAAGGTTCGGCCGCAAGCCGCTATTCCTGACGGCGGTGATCGGTTTCATCGTGACCTCGATGCTCTGTGGTGCCGCGGTCTCGCTCGGGCAGATGGTCGTGTTCCGCCTGCTCCAGGGCATCTTCGGCGCGCCGCTCGTGCCGCTGTCGCAATCCGTGCTGCTCGATACCTATCCTCCCGAGCAGCAGGGCCAGGCGACGGCGATGTTCGGGCTCGGTGTGATGCTTGGACCGATCCTAGGCCCGACCCTCGGCGGCTGGCTCACTGATTCCTACAGCTGGCGCTGGGTGTTCTACGTCAACCTGCCCGTCGGCGTGCTTTGCGCTCTCGGCATCATGCTGTTTCTCGGACGGCGCGCCGATCGACCATTGGCCGGAAGACTGGACTGGCTCGGTTTCGCGACCCTCTCGCTTGGCATAGGAGCATTGCAGCTCTTCCTTGACCGTGGCGACAGGCTCGACTGGTTCGCCTCACGCGAGATCCAGATCGAGGCCGCGCTCTGTGTGCTCGGATTCTACCTCTTCACGGTCCACACCCTCTCGGCGCGCGATCCGTTCATCGATCCCGCACTGTTCCGCGACCGGAATTTCGTCATCGGCATCACCCTGATTTTTATCGTCGGCGCCGTGCTGCTGGCGACGCTGGCCCTGTTGACGCCCTATCTCGAGAAGCTGATGAACTATCCTGTGCTGACGGCGGGCCTCGTTCTCGCGCCACGCGGCGTCGGCACCATGGTGGCGATGCTGGTCGTCGGGCAGTTGATCCGTTTGGTCGATGCCCGACTTCTGATCGCGACCGGTCTTGGAATAACCGGGCTGTCGCTTTATCTGATGACCGGCTTCACCCCGGACGTATCGCAGGGCACCCTGATCCGCACCGGCCTGATGCAAGGCTTCGGCATCGGCTTCGTTTTCGTGCCTCTGGGTACGGTCGCATTCGGCACGCTGGCGCCGGCGTTGCGAACCCAGGGAGCTGGACTCTTCAATCTGATGCGCAATATCGGGGCAAGCATCGGCATCTCCCTGATGAGTTATCTGCTGGTGCGCAATTCCGCCATTACGCAGGCCGCGCTTGTCGAGCATATTACGCCCTACAGGCAGGTGGTGCGCGACTACGCTTACCAGCTCAATCTTGTCACCCTCGGCGGACGCGCCGCCCTGACCCAAATGGTGACCGTGCAGGCGGAAGCCGTAGCCTTCATCGACAATTTCAAGCTGATGATGTTCGTGTCTTTCCTGGCGATTCCACTGGTAATCCTCGTGCAACGTGTGCCTCATGGCGACAGAAATCCGGCAGGGGCGCTTGCAAAAGCGTAAGATCGCGGAGTGTCGTATGGGAGGCTTCGATGTCATTCAAGGAAGAGTTGAGAGGTGCCACGGAGCGATTCAAACTGCTATCGCTATATCACCGGTTCGAACACATCGTCATCCTGTTGCTCACCGCATTGATCGTCGTCATCGTCATTGCCGCCGTCTGGAATCTGAGCTTGAAAATTCTGTTCGGGCTCGTTCTGTCCGGAAGTCTCGACCCATCCGACTACTCGGCTTTCCAGGCTGTGTTTGGCATGATCTTTACGGTGATCATTGCACTCGAATTCAAGAAATCGCTTCTGGTGGTGGCCGAGCGCCGCGACAGCGTTGTCCAGATCCGTTCCGTCGTTATGATCGCGCTCCTTGCCATCTGTCGGAAAGTCATCATTCTCGATCTCACGGAAACAGACGCGTTGCATATCCTGGCATTAGCCGCCGCGATCCTCGCGTTGGGCATTGTCTACTGGTTGGTGTGCGATGGCGATCAGTGCCCCGGTGATAAGGCCTGAGAGTATAGAGCAGCACGCTCACCGGTTGTTGACGAAAACCGGTAGCTTCTCCAGCGTGGCTCGGCTGGCCCCGGGCAGCACAACATAGCTGGAGGGATCGTCCAGTTTCAGGCTCCGGAAGGGAATGGCGATCAGGTGGCCGCCAATTCCGCCAAAATCACCGACGGAAAGGACAGCGTAGACGTTGCCCTCCTTGCTAAAGATGAAATCATTGATTTTCCCGATCGTCTCGTTCTTGTCGTTGACGACAGGCTTTAGTTTGAGCGTCTCGGCCCGATAGCCCCTTGCAACCTCTGTGGTCTCCAGAGGCGTAAGGGCGACTTCCTGCGCCGCGGCACGATCGATCCACAGGGAGGGAGCAATGGCCGTTGAAACGATCGCGGCCAGCAACAAGAAGCGAAATCTGTTCATGATGTTTCCTTCGCTGTCCGCGGGCATGCCGATCGGTTTCGGTCTCGCTCTCGCTCTCGCATCGAACAAGCGGCCGATACATCTATTTTATCGATGCGCTTGTCCGATCGCGATCGGCTGCTCAGCGGGAAGGCGTGCTGGAACTAGGCGTGCTGCCCGGGCTCGAACCCGTGGTGGTCGAATCCATGAGAATCTCGGTCACCAGCTTGGAATGCGGATCGATCAATACGATCCGGTCCGGCAGCTTGACGAAGAACAGACCCTTCGCGTTCGGAACCTGATCGGTAACGTTGTTCGGAAGTGCCTGCGCCGGCATGGAATCCGGTACCGTGACGCCGACCTGCGGTTGCGCGCCGGTCGGTGTGGGTTGTGACGGCGAAGACGCGAGCCCTTGGCTAATCATCCGTTCCTGCGATGGTGTCAGGTCGGCCGGTGCGGTGCCGGGCGCCGTCTGGGCGGCAGCGATACCGACGCTGCTGAAAACCGCAATTGTGATCGCGCCTGCGCGAATAAGTTGACCCATGATTGCCTCCTGAAAGATTGAGGGATCCAGACTAATCACGTCGTTCGGACGACAAGTTCCCGGACTGCGTGATTAGGTGGACTTGATAGGGACAAGCGGCGGAGGGAGCGTTGACCGCCGTCAAGATCGCCGGCCAAATTACCTTGGGCTGGTTCTGCGAACATGCGGAGGCCAGGGATGGGCGACGACGATCCGGTCTTCCACCTTGGTGACGCCCGGTGCCGACCACGCCAGCCGCTCGGCCTCACAGCGCTCAAGCCAGGAGCGCACGGTGCCGCTCAGAATCACTTCGCTGCCATTGGTCTCGATCACGATGCGATTGGCGTCGACCTCAGCGTTGCGCTTGAGCGCCTCCTGTATTTCCTTCCAGATATCTGCAGGTTCTGCGCGCGGCTTGACCGCGATCATGTTCGACACGCCTTTCACACCCCTGACCCGACCCACGGCGTTCTCGGCGGCCTTCTTGTGATACTGCCACTCGACCCGGCCTTGGAGCGTGACCCAGCTATCCCTGACCACGACCTCAATGGTATCAAGGGAAATCGGGAGTTCGGTCTTGATCGCGTCGATCGCGTCGCGCGCGATGTCAGGATCAGGCCGCTCGTCACTGGCCGGCAGACGCACTTCAAGATCGTTGGCCACGGCACGAACGCCCTCGACGCGTTTCGCGGCGGTTTCTGCTCCGTACTTGTCGGGAAGGCTTTTGACGAATCCGGCCAGTGTTACCACGCCGTCCTTAACCGACGCCGTGATGTTGGTGCTGTCGAGGCCTGGATCCCACCGTAGTTCCTCTTCTACATCCTGTTGGATCACTTGGTCGGTCTTCACGACGGCCTCCGGACTGGTCGAATCTGAGAGCGAAAATCTGGCCAAGCGGGGTTTAGCGAACCCATCCCGCAGAACCAACCTCGGACCCTCCTGACGATCGCCGCTCTACCGGCAGATATTCCACCCCGCCGCCGCTTTGCATGCGAACGGGCTGCGGATAGAGCTTCAGCAGTTGCATAACGTCGTCTGGCATGTTGGTGCTGACCGGCAGGCCAAGCGACGTCGCGGTCGAGGCCCAAATCGGATAGTCGTGCGTCCATGTACCGGCCGTGAGTTGTTCGGCGAGCGCGCTGGCCTTTTCCGTTGATAGCCGACGGGTCAGCAACTCGCTTGCGGCCTGCTTGACCTGTGCAATGGCCTTGCGTCCGACGTCGGCCAGTATCAGCGTGCGGTCCTCGATTTTGGCCACAGGCTTGTCTGCGATGACCTTGATGAGCGAGGCCGCCGGCGATTCTCCGAGTTGCGGATCGATCGGACCGAGCGCGGAATGCTCGCACATGACGATTTCGTCGGCTGCGAGCGCAATCAGTGTGCCGCCGGACATGGCATAGTGGGGTACAAAGACCGTGACCTTGGCCTTGTGTTCACGGACCGCTTTCGCGATTTGCAGCGCCGCCAATACAAGACCACCCGGCGTATGGAGGACGAGGTCGATCGGTACATCGGCGTCGGTCATCTGGACGGCGCGTAGAACATCCTCGGAATCATTGATGTCGATGTAGCGCGCAATCGGAAAACCGAGCAACCGCATGGTCTCTTGCCGGTGCACCAGCAGGATCACCCGCGATTTCCGCTCGCGCTCGAGTTGCGAAATCTTACGGATCCGCATGGCCTCGAGCATCCGCTGCCGCAGCATCGGCTGGATCGCTGAGAATATGAAGAATAGCCAGAAAAGATCACCGATCGACATGGAAGCCTCCCGTGGCATAGGACCTCCGCCCCTCAGTATCGAAGCCGAACTCGCCTTCGTCTGGGTAGTACACGCGGTAACGCTGCTCGGATCGGACCAGGAGAGGGCCAAGTGTGAACCCCGCGACTAACCCTCCGACATGGGCCCACCAAGCAACGCCTCCGCTGGAGGAGGGTTGCAGGAGTTCCGCCGCCGACCCGAAAATCTGAAGCAAGAACCAGAGACCGATAAAGACAAACGCGTAGACCTCGATGAATAGCGGGATGAACAGGATTGGGACGAGCACGACGATCCGGGCCAGCGGAAACAGGCGCATGTAGCACCCGAGAATGCCGGCGATTGCGCCAGAGGCGCCTAATGCGGGTACGATCGAAGTCGGATTGAACATGACGTGCGCGATCGAAGCCGCCAGGCCGCAAGCGAGATAGAACGCCAGATAGCGGCCATGACCCAGCCGATCCTCGACGGTCGGACCGAACAGCCACAGCGTCCACATGTTCAAGATGAGATGAAGCCAACCGCCATGCAGAAACATCATTGAAAAGAAGGGGAGAATATCGATGGCAGCCAGCTCGGTCTCCCCGGATGCAAAGGCGGTGTAGCGCGCGGGAATGAGCGCGAATTGGCGCAAAAGCAGCTTCAATTCGTAGGGGCTCAGGCTGTCCTGAAACAGAAAGACGAGGCAATTGGTGACGATAAGCATCCAGGTGATCACCGGCGGGTAGCGGGACGGAACAGCGTTCCGGATCGGGATCATCTGTGCCCTCTTCGAATGCATGTCGCGGATGCCGGACAATATCTGACGCTTTCAGATTCATCTGACGCTTTCAGATTCGGGCTCATGCATCATGCTGACATTGCGACTACGGGCTCAATGCGGACATGACGTCCATCAATTTTTTGGATTTCCAGATGGCGCTTGTGGCAGTTGCCCCGTGGTTGAAACCGATCGGGGCAAGGTGAGGCGAACGCAGGCTCCGGCGTGGCGGAGAGCGCAGAATTGAGTAGCGCCGCTGGCCGGTTCGATAAACCAGATCACCGGAAGAAATGCGCTGATCGGGCCGGAACCGGTCACGGGGCGAGCGTGATAGGCTTCGCTGATCGAAGGTCTTCCGATATCGACAGGAAGTTCGACGCAGTCCCCGTTATTGGCGGTCAGGTCTCGATAATTGTATCGCGCAGTGCACATCCAGAACTGGTTATTCTTCTTGTCAATGACATAGGCCGACGCCGTGCGGTTCGTTGCGGTTTGCCGCACCTCCGGCTCGGGAAACAGTTCGTACCGGACCGTTTGGGCGAAGGCTGGCGAGCCTGCAAGTAGGAGAACAGGGGTAAGAACGTTTCTCACCCGGAACAGAATTTCGATACGCTTGGGCATGATCTAATACTCGCCGAATTCGGTTCGGCGATATCTGAACCTCGTGGTGCCGCGCGCCCATGATCGTGGTCAATATCTCGCGGTGCAAAGCGCCAACGATCGATCGCCGTGGTTTCGAAAATTGATGCCGGTCAAGGCAATCCGGTGGGCGACGCATCACCCTGCAGCATTCGAGGTTCTTCGGAGTACACATGACCAGCGCGCTGCATATTGTCTGTACGCATTGCGACTCGATCAACCGCGTGCCGCGTGAGCGACTGCGCGAGCGCGGCAGGTGCGGTTCTTGCCATCGGGCGCTTTACGAAGGGCGGCCGGCCGCACTGGACAGCGCCGCTCGCTTCGACAAGCACGCAAAGCGCAGCGACATCCCGGTACTCGTCGATTTCTGGGCAGCCTGGTGCGGTCCCTGCCGGGCGATGGCGCCGATCTTCGAACAGGCAGCAACCGAGCTCGAGCCCGATGTGCGTCTGATCAAGGTGGATAGCGATGCGGTGCCGGAACTGCTACAGCGCTTCTCCATCCAGAGCATACCGACGCTGATGCTCGTGCACCGCGGCCGGGAGATTGCGCGCAAATCGGGCGTCTTGCCGCTGCCTCAACTGCTGGCGTGGACCCGCGAGCATGCCGACGGCGTCAAAGCGTGACAGGGCCATCGGTCGCTTTCGCCTCATCACCGCCGGAACAATCTGGCCAGCCATCCCTTTGCAAAACTCTGGCGGCTCGTTCTTCCGTCAGGAAGGTGAATGACGAGTTCGGCCTCACGCTCTCGCGCCATCGCGTGGGCGGCCAGTTCGGCGGCTTCTCTGGTGGCATAATGGCCCAACTCGTGCCCGACGTCCTCGCGCACGACCCAGTCGTCGAAACTATCGTCCGGCACAACGTGAATAGCCGCGGCTGCCATCGTTGGAGCTCCACGCGAAGAGCAACAACAACTGTCAGAGGACCGGCGACAATGCCGTGACGAAGATCAATTTTTCGACCTCCGAGAAAGTCGGACAAATCTGACAGCCGTCAATTGGAATTCAGCCCATGCACGGCAACATCTTGCACAGGGAATTCAGAAGCCGTGATTGCCGCATGGGGTCCGGACATCGCGGCGTTTGTGGTCGAGCCCGGAGGTAATGATGATCAAGGATGTGATGGTTTGGCTGGACGGGGGTATTTCAGACGAGGTTCGCCTGGCAGCCGTCGCCGATATCGCCCGACGGCTTGAGACCAGGGTAGTCATCGGATTGTTTCTCAATCCCATGCCCTTGCCCGCTGCTGTCGACGCGGACGTTGCCGGCTCGGTCGCCGCGGCCGATCTACTGGAGCGGGCACGCGAGGCGGGCGACAGGACCGAGAGGTTGCTCGCCCAGCGGCTCAGTCTACTCGAGCGGCCGGTCGAGATCAGGCGGTTCGATGTCCTGGCTGGCGAGATCGCCGATATTGCTGCCCGCGAAGCGCGCTGCGCCGATTGCTTCGTGGCGATACGTCCCAATGGCGCGATGGATCCTGAACAGCTGGTCGACGGCGTTCTGTTCGGATCGGGCCGCCACATCTATCTGGTCCCCGAGACGGAGCGCCCAAAGATCGGTCTCGACAATATCCTTGTCGCCTGGAACGGCAGCCGGGAGGCGGCCCGAGCCTTGGCTGAAGCCATGCCGTTTCTGT
>JGI12053J15887_10001021_pt1 | contig 12504 bp, 13 predicted proteins | sample MedBloCAOM1_O3_FD_15887 | JGI IMG/M metagenome (IMG submission 15887)
GAGCCGGCCGCTCCGGCCTCGACGGTGATCTCGTCAATCCGGCGGGTCGGCCGGCGCCGGCAGCGCAGGTGATCCGTGCACTGGTCGACCACGTCCGCCCGGTGCTGGACGAGTACGGCGACTGGGAGGTTATCGAAGATCTGGTCGCTACCGTGCTGAGCCGCGGCAACGGGGCAACCGCGCAACGGCGGATCTACCGCACCAGCGGAGAGCTGGCCGACGTCGTCGCCTACGCCGCGGATCGCACAACCGCGTAATGCGGGCTACCCGATACCCACCGGGATGGAGCTGACTGTGCCAGCGCGACGCAAGGCCCTGGTGACCAACGACGACGGCATCGACGCGCCCGGCCTCGTTGCGCTGGCTGCCGCCGCGGTTGCGGCCGGCCTCGAGGTCGTGGTGGCCGCACCCGCGCGGCAGTCCAGCGGGGCCAGCGCCGGAATCATCGCGACGACCCGGCAGGGTCAGACGCTGATCGAGCGACGGCAGCTGGCCGATCTCCCCGGCGTCGAGGCGTACGCCGTGGATGCCCAGCCGGCGTACATTGTGCGCGCGGCAGTCCGCGGCTGGTTGGACCCGGCACCGGAGCTGGTCCTGGCGGGTGTCAACCACGGAGCGAACGTGGGACGCGCGATCCTGCATTCCGGCACCGTAGGAGCGGCGCTGACCGCCGGGTTGAACGGTTTGCACGGGCTAGCCGTGTCGCTCGACGTCGGCTGGCACCCTGCCTGCGCGCCACACTGGGCCACCGTCGGGCACCTGCTGCCGGACGTTCTGGAATTGCTGACCGCTGCTCCGCACGGCACCGTGCTCACGCTCAACATCCCGGATCGGCCAGCCGAGGCGCTCGGTGAGTTGCGCTATGCCGCACTTGCCGAGTTCGGCACCGTGCAGACCACAGTTGACCGGGTGGACGACGGGCAGTTGCACCTCGCGCAGGTCGAGACGCAGGCCTCGCGGGCGGCGGGCACCGACAGCGCGCTACTCGCGGCTGGGCATCCCACCTTGACCGCGCTGGAGTCCGTTTGCGCGGTATCCGGGCCGGCGATCCCGCAATGGCTGGCATCGGCGATACACCGCATCGGCTGACTGCCATCTCGGTGCATTCGATCAGTCGACGCAGATCGTTACCTCGATTTATCGTCCCGGCGGTTGCGCGCTCCGTTGACGGTGAGGACGGTGGTACGTGGACGGCAAGCCAGCATCCTTGAGACCCTTGGAGCCATAGCATGTCCACTCAGACCAAAGACCACCGATGGGCCGCCGATGCTCGTGACGACCGGGACCCTCGGCCGCTGCAGGCTGCCGCGGACCTGACCGCTGAGCCGGTCGCCGCAGACCCGACCACCCAGCGGGTGCAGGACTCGATGGTTCAGCTTGTGCGTCAAGGTCAAGACACGTCACTGAGATCGCTGCAGGTGTGGGCCGACCTGGCCCGCAAGCTTGGCTCCACCGCGCCGAGCTCGCCCGCAGGCGCGACGATGGTTTCGCTCGCCCATGACCCGTTCGAGAAGCTGCTCGAGGCTCAGCGTCTGGTCGTCGAGGAACTCGTCGCGACGCAACGTCAACTTGCTCAACGGCTTTTCGACACCACCGCCACTGGCGGCGATAGCCTCGCTGCTCGGTAGGGCACCTCCGAGGTAAATCTCTCAAGCTGGCCGATCACGGTCGCAGGCGACGGCGTGCAATGACACGGCCGTGCCTTGATANGTGATGCGCGCGTCAGCGAGTCCCGACGTTTCGGTGAGATAGCTGTCTGCACCGCTCTATGGGGCCTGCCGTAAACAAAGACCACAAACTCAGAAAGGNAATTTNGCGATGAGTAATTCCCTGAAACTNGCCCATCAATGGTGGGACACCCTCGACCAGNCCGATCGTCAACGGGTCTGGGATGCCCGCTACAGCTACCTCGCCGGCGACCTCGTGGAAAGCATGGCCAACGCCGGCGTGCCGGTGGTCAGCGATGGCCGTTGGTCCTGCGTCAGCGTCGGACCCACCGGCTTCACGGTGCCCATCGCCGTCCAGCAGCTCCTCGAGCGGCTGCCGCAGGCGCTCGACGAAGACGGCTCACTTTCCCTTCCGTAAGGCCGCTGTGCTGGGCCCGGGCAGTGCGTTGACCAGGCGGTCCAGCTCGTCGTCGGTGTTGTAGTAGTGCACTGAGGCCCGGACCAGTTCGGACAGGCCGCGGCGCGGCAGGTCGAGGCGGGCCGAGCTGGCGACTGAGACGCTGGTGTTCACCGCTGACTCGGCAAGGCGGCGCTGTACAGCTCGTGCCGATACCCCGTCGACGGTGAATGTGACGATCGCACAGCGGCGCAAACCCTGATCGTGCACGTGCACACCGTCGAGGGCTGCCAGCCGCTCCCGCAGACCGTCGGCCAACGCGGTGACGCGCGCTTCGATGGCATCGAGTCCCCAGGACAGCGCATAATTGATGGCCACCCCCAGACCGATCTTGCTGGCGTAGTTCGTCTCCCAGCTCTCGAAGCGCCGCGCGTCCGGGCGGATCTCGTAGCGCTCCGGAGCGGTCCACGTTGCGGCGTGCATGTCGAGAAAGGGCGGCTCTAGCTGGTCGAGAAGCGTGCGACGCACGTAGAGAAAGCCGGTGCCGCGTGGGCCGCGCAGGAACTTACGCCCGGTCGCGGAGAGCAGGTCAGCGCCGATGCGATCGACGTTGATGGGCAGCTGGCCCACTGATTGGCAGGCGTCGAGCAGGAACGGCACCCCCGCCTCGCGGGCCACCGCGCCGACCTGTTCAGCGGGGTTGATCAGCCCACCTTGGGTCGGCACGTGAGTCATGGCGATGAGCTTGACCTCGCCGCCGCCACCACTGACGCGCCGGCGAAGGTCGGCGACGCAGAGCTGGCCATGCTCGTCGTCGTCGACGACTTCCACGACCGCACCGGTGCGGCGCGCAACCTGCAGGAAGGCGATGACGTTGCTGGCGTACTCGGCGTGGGAGGTAAGGATGCGTTCGCCCGGCTTGAACGACATGGCATAGAAGGCCATATCCCAGGCCCGGGTCGCGTTCTCCACAACCGCGACCTCATCGACCCCGCAGCCGATCAACCGGGCGATCGCCGGGTACGTCGCCTCGATGTGCTCGGCGGCGGCTTCGGCGGCTTCGTACCCACCGAACTCGGCCTCCCGACGTAGATGGGCGATGACCGCTTCGGTGACCTGTGACGGCGGTAACGCCGCCCCGGCGTTGTTCAGGTGCGCCACCCGGCTCGCCCCGGGAGTATCGCGCCGGGCACGGTCCACGTCGAAGGCCACAACTCAACACTATGTCCCCGCGCACTGGCGCAGGTCACACGCGTCGTTGCAGTATGAGGATCGACGGCTGGGGGTGGTAGCGGTGCGTTCAGTGCACGATGACCAGGACAGGTTCAGCAGCCGACCTCCGGGTGCGTTGCTGTTCGTACGGTATGCTTTCGCACCCAACGAGCTGGGTTATTGCGGTCCATCAGATAGCCAGGAGCTGCTGGGATACGGTGCCAACGGCGTCGTAGACCGTGGGTTGGCCGCGTTGGCACGGCAGTTCGATGGTGCCTGGCCCTATCTGGAACTCATCGCTGGCGCAGTCGGAATGTCCGACCCTCTCGATCACCGAGTCGTGGAGGCCTACTGGGTTGGCAACTCGCTGCTCGATCAGGTCGGGATCACTGCGCTGGGAAATTCGATGGAACACCGGCTCCGCTGCCGTACAGGTCGTCAATTCAGTTCGATTGCGGACAGTGTCCTGGCCGGCGGGGTACCGCACCACAGCTTCCACGTCTTCAGCGTCTACCCGTGGGTTGGCTTGCTGAGCAACGACCGTATCGCCCACCAGGCGCTGGAGGTGCTGGATCGGTGTCGCATCCGGTGGGGCAAGGTGGATAGCGTGTCCGGCGACCAGGTGCTGGTGCGAAGCCAACCGCTTACTTGGGACGGGCGGAATCTCGCGTTGGGTGAACCTGTCGTGGAAACCGCGAGACGGGCGGTTAACGGAAGTGGGTTCGTGGATCGGATTGGTCCCGGCGACTGGGTCTCGCTGCACTGGGACTGGGTCTGTGACCGTCTCGGTCCGCGCCAACTCGCGGCTCTGCGGCACTACTCGCTGCGCCAAATAAAGATCACCAACGATGAGATGACGCGCTCCGGCCCGGCGACGGTGTTGGGCCGGTAGACGCCTATGGCCGGCGCCAGTCCTGCCCCTGCAGGTGGGAGCCGGCCATCGGGCCCATCTGTAGCATCCCACCATCGACCGGCCAGGATGCGCCCGTGACATATGACGCCGCGGCAGAACAGAGGAAGGCGACCACAGCGGCAACCTCCCGGGCATCCCCAGGGCGTCCGAGGGGAACGCCGGGACGGTGCTCTTGGTGGACGTCGATGTCCTGCTGGCCAGTCATCGGTGTGGCGATCTCGCCCGGCGCGACGGCATTGACGGTGATGTTGTACTCGGACAGCTCCAGTGCGGCCGTCTTGGTCAACAGTCCCAAAGCGCCCTTGGCCGCACAGTACGCGGCGGCGCCGACCCGGGGCTGGTGCTCGTGAACGCTGGTGATGTTCACGATTCGTCCACCGCGGCTAGCGGCGACCATCCGTCGGGCCGCTCGTTGCAGGCACAGGAAGGCGCCATCCAGATCGGTTACCAGCACCTTGCGCCAGGTGGCGTAGTCGATGTCGAGCAAAGGCGCGGCGCTGCCCGTGCCGGCAGTGTTCACCAGCGCGTCTACGCCGCCGAGGAGCTCCGCGAGCTCGTCGATCACGTTCGCCGCATCCGGGAGCACCGTCAGGTCGAGATGGCGAATCTGCGCGCGTTGACCGGCTGCCCGCACCTCCTCGGCGGTCGCNTGAGCGCCGTGCTCGTCGGTGTGCCAGGTGATACCGACATCACAGCCCATCTCGGCCAGAGCGACCGCAGTGGCCTTACCGATTCCGGAGTCTGATCCGGTCACGATCGCGGTACGGGGAAAGTCGTGCGGAGTGCTCAGGGAAATGTCCATGCTGAATACTTCCCCGGTGCGCGATCAGCTGAACGTGCAGCCTCAGCCGGGACTGTTGTGTTCTACCTGGGAACCTTGCCGCGACGAGTTGTCGATGTCGACGGTAGGTTTGCCATCGGCACTGGTGTTGCCGACCACGACGCAGCCGTTCGAGCCGTCGATGATGATGATTCCACGGGTGATGTTGGGGCCGGAGATCTTGTTGTCGCGCAGCTCGACGTTGGGCCAGCGGCGCACGTTCACGGCTTGAGCACCGTTGGACGCGCAGGTATTGCCGATGAAGCTGATGGATGGGCCGCTGGTCGGGGCGGCGTTATTTCCACTCTTATCGCCAGTGGCGATCAGACACTGCGCATCGACGTTGCGGCAGGTATTATTCGCGATCACGACGTCGTAGGTGGGTGGGCCGTTGCTGTCGTATGTTTGAAAGCAGTCGGGGTGCGGCGGATTCGCGTAGCCGGTCGCCGAGATGTCTGTGATGGTGTTGTCAGTGATTCGGTGACCGTTGCCGAAAAAGCGCATTCCGTCGGCGTCGCCATTGTCGCGGGCCACTGTCCCACTCACGGTATTGTGGCGCACCGCGATCTGGCGCCCGCTGATCCAGATCCCGGCGGTGGCGACATGGTGCACCGTGTTGTCCTCGATGATCGAGTTCTCGCAAGGATCGCAGGTGATCCCGCTTCGCTGGGTGTCCTGGACGGTGTTGTGGCGGATGGCCAGGTCGGTGCCCTTGGCGGATAGACCGTCGCCGCCGGCGACCGTGAAGCCCTCGACGATGACGTGGTCCGCCGAGACGTTGATGCTGCGCACGGTGGCGCCGTCAGCGTAGAGCCTGACTGGCGCGTTCGCGGATCCCGGGCGGTCCATCGCCACGTCGGTGCCGGCCAGGTCGTGGCCGGTGAAGCACACGGTGGTCCCGGGGGAGGCAGCATTCAGGGCCGCCGGGACGTCGTCAGCTCGGCTGACCGAGCGGCGGCAGTCGGGTGGGCCGCTTTGGTTCGGGGGCGCCGGGGAATTCGGGCTTGACGGGGTCCGGCTGGACCCTGGATTCTGACGGGCTGGGATGTTCTGGCCAGCCGAGGGGCTCTGGCCCGTGCAACCACCAATGAGCAGCAGAAGACTCAGCGCAGTGATCCAGACCCTCACCATTAGGTGCCGCCGCGTCACCGGTGCCGCCACCCGGAGTCCCGGGACAGAATGTTCACCGGAGCAGGGTATGGCCCCGCGGTCCTTGTCGGCGTAACCCACCGTCGGCATGTCGGGTTCGTGCGGCGGCCCAGGGGGAAGAAGGTGGTCATGACCACCCAGCGGTATGAGATGGACGCGAGCAGCCGGACCCGGGCGAGTCGGGCGCGGCGCTGGTCGTGGCTGCCGGTGCTGCTGGTGGGCATCGGGCTGTTCATCGCCGTCCAGCAGGCTCTGGTGATCACCGGAAACCCAACATTGGTGCCCTCGCTGCTCGTGCTTGGGGCGCTGCTGATTCCGGTGACCTTCGTGGTCTACATCGACAGCCGAAACCCGGCCTTCGACCTGCCGCTCAGCGTTCTATTGAGCTGCGCGCTGCTCGGTGGGGTGCTGGGGGCCGCGGCCGCCAGCGTGCTGGAGTTCGACACCATGCGACGTTTGGGCGTCCTGCCGACGGTGTACATCGGACTGATCGAAGAAGCCACCAAGCTCCTGGTGCCGATCGCAATGCTGATCTTCACGCGGTATCGGCGCAATCCTGCCGACGGGCTACTCATCGGAGTGGCGGTAGGCATGGGTTTTGCCGTGCTGGAGACCTTGGGTTACGGATTTGTGACCCTGCTGGCCAGCGGCGGGGACCTGTCCTACGCCGAGGGGCTGCTGTTGCTGCGTGGCATCCTCAGCCCGGCTGGACACGCCGCCTGGACCGGCCTCGCCGCTGCGGCGCTGTGGTGGGCCCATTCCCAACGGTGGAGGCCCCGCGGGGTGGCAGCGGCGGTAGGGACCTTCGTCCTTGTTGTGGTCCTCCATGCCCTCTGGGACGCGACCAGTGACTGGTATGGCTACCTCATTATCGGCTTCGTGAGCCTTGCGTTGCTGCTGCGCCAAACCCACCGGACCGTCCTCGTCCCAACCGGTGAGAGTGATTCCGCATCTACGCCCGTTCGACCCCCCACGGCCGGGCGATAACTACTGCGGCGGACGCTGCTCGCCGAGGCGCTGCTTCAGCTGATCGGCGCCCTTGTCGATCAGCTCCGAGTGCTTGCCGCCAGTCCGCTCATCGGCGTAGCTCTCCACCTTGTCGATGACCTGCTCCACCTTGTCCGGGTGCTTGCTGATTACTTCCTGGGCCTTCTGCTTCAACTCGTCGATCTTGTCTCCGAGACCCACGATGTCTCCTCTCGACATCCGGCACACGGTGTGCCGCTCGCATCGGCTACCCGAACCACGCGCCGACCGCACATCACGGCCGAAATTAACCCAACTGGGGGTGGCGGCGGCTTGGCGCAGCGACCGGGTGAGCCGGAGGGTTCATCCGGGGACGCCTGGGGAACCTGGATGACACGGCTGAACAGGGCGGCACATGCCCAACGAACGATGAGGTGAACGACCGAATGGCAATCACGACGACCAACCCTGCGACCGGTGAGACGGTGCGTACCTTCGACGCTCTTAGCGACCGGGAGATCGACGCGCGGATCGCCAGGGCAGCGGCTGCCTTTCATCGCTACCGGAAAACCACTTTCGCCCAGCGGGCCGAGTGGATGCATGCGGCTGCCGGCATCCTGGAAGCCAAAACTCAGGACATCGCCGAGCTGGTGACCCTGGAGATGGGCAAGACACTAAAAGCTGCCAAGGCTGAGATAGCGAAATGTGCGGCCGGCGCAAGATTCTACGCCGAGAACGCGGAGCGCTTTCTTGCTGACGAACCTGCCGACTCGCAGTCGGTGTCCGCCGCTAAGGCATATACCCACTGGCAGCCGCTCGGCCCGGTGCTGGCAATCATGCCGTGGAACTTCCCGTTGTGGCAGGTAGTTCGGTTTGCCGCACCTGCCCTCATGGCGGGCAACGTCGGCCTGCTCAAGCATGCATCCAATGTGCCGCAAACCGCGTTACGGCTGCAGGATGTGTTCCTAGAGGCCGGTTTCCCGCAGGACGTCTTCCAGACCTTGCTCATCGGTTCCGACGCCATCGAGAAGATCCTCACCGACACGAGGGTGGTGGCCGCGACCTTGACCGGCAGCGAGCGCGCCGGCCGATCCGTCGCAGAGATCGCCGGCCGTGAAATCAAGAAGACCGTGCTGGAGCTCGGCGGCAGCGACCCGTTCGTCGTCATGCCCTCCGCCGACTTGACGCGTGCCGCTGCTGTCGCTACTACCGCGCGCTGCCAGAACAACGGGCAGAGCTGTATCGCCGCGAAACGGTTCATCGTCCATGCCGATGCTGGTGAGGAGTTCCAACGGCGGTTCGTCGAGAACATGTCATCGCTCGTCGTCGGAGACCCCACCGACGAGCGGACGGACGTCGGCCCGCTCGCAACCGAACAAGGTCTGCGGGATGTTGAAGAACTAGTCGATGACGCCGTCAGTAAGGGGGCCCAGGTGCTCTGCGGCGGGCAGCGTCCAGATCGTCCCGGCTGGTTCTACCCGCCCACCGTGATCACCGGGGTAACACCGGACATGAGGATGTACCGCGAAGAGGTGTTCGGTCCGGTCGCTCAGCTCTATGCGGTGCCGGACATCGACACGGCGATCCGCCTCGCCAACGACACTGCCTTCGGTCTTGGGTCCAACGCATGGACCGGCGACCCCGCCGAACGAGACAGGTTCATTGAGGATCTGGAGGCCGGTCAGGTATTCGTTAACGGAATGACCACCTCCTATCCCCAGCTGCCGTTCGGTGGGGTGAAAAACTCCGGCTACGGCCGTGAGCTGTCAGACCTGGGCATTCGTGAATTCTGCAACGCCAAGACGGTGTGGATCGGCAACCCTCACACGGACGACGCCGGGAGCACACCGACCGAGTAACAGGTGGCACGGGTAGCGGCGTCACGCCCGCCCCATCACTGCCCACGCCCGGGCCTCCAGTTGGAAGGGCCCATCGGGCGAGCCCAGGAGCTCGGCGAGCCGGTGCCGCAGCGCCGCACGCCGCGCCGGCGGTAGCGATACGCAGAACGCACCCGACGGAGCCACTCCGAGCTCCAACGGGGCCCACAGGTCGTCAAAGTCGCGGTAGCTGGCGCTCACCACTACCGGGCCCACCTCGACGTCCACCAGGCCGGCGTCCTGCCACAGCCCGCCTAGCTCTCCTGGGTTNGCGAACGGCATTCTTCGGCCCTCGTCAAGAGCGCGCGCCGATTCGTCCGCGACGTCGATGGCGGCGTCCCAGAAGGCGCGCAACAGTCGCATCTGTCCGGCGTAGTCCCACACGGTTGCCGCCACCACGGCGCCGGGGCGCGCCACCCGGCGCATCTCGGCGACGCCGGCGGCGGCGTCAAGCATGAAATTCACCACCAGCTGGGCGAAGACGGCGTCGAAGGTGGCAGCCTCGAACGGGAGCGCCTCGGCTATCCCCACCCGGACATCAGCCCCGGGCACCCGTACCCGGCAGGCGCGGGCATAGCCGTCGGACGGGTCGACCGCCGCCACCAACGCCGCCTCCCCGACCACGCGGGAAAGGGCCACAGTGAGCGCGCCCGGCCCGCAGCCCACGTCGAGCACCCGGGCACCAGCAGCCACCCCGGCCCGCTCGATGAGGGCGGCGGCCAAGGCCGACCCGTAACGCCCGACGTGCACGTCGTAGGCCTCGGGCGACGTTCGGAAAGAGGCGAGGTCGTCCGTGGACACGACGTCAGCATGACACGCGCAGCCGGAGTCACGGCCAGCGCTCACGATCGCCTTTCGCATTCGTGCTGGGTTAGTGATGCCAGGGGATCGTGGGTGGGGGCAGTGTTGGCGGGTTGAGGAACGGTGGGACGGCGGATAGGTCAATCAGGTCCCACGGCGCGGTCGCGCTGGCGTCCCGGCGGGTTAGCGGTGGCAGATTCCACTTCTCTTCGACGAGCTTTAGCGCGGATGTGTGGTCGAAGGGGGTCGAGGATACGTAGTCGGGTTTGGCGTAGGGGCAGACGACGACGGCGGGCACCCGGAAGCCGTATCGGTCATAACGTCCGTCGGTGGAGTCCTGCGCGCGCTGCCGCGGCCACAGCCCGGTGTGTTTCGCCAGCCATCGCAGCGGCCCGGTGCCGCCTCGGAGGCTTTGCGGGAGCACGTCGTCGGGTTCGGCTGCTGGGGGTGGTGGCACGTGATCGTAGTATCCGCCGTGTTCGTCGTAGAGCCAGATGAGCAGGGTGTGCGGCCAGGCCGGGCCGTGCATTACTGCGTTGATGACCGCGGCGGCGAAGCCTTCCCCGAGGCGAATATCTTGGGGGTTCTCCTCTGAGGACATCTCAAAGTCGGGGTCGACGATGCTCACCGGCGGTAGCGTGCCCGCCCCAGCATGGTGGAAGAAGCGCTCGATGTGGCGCAGGTGGCCGAGTGTCCGCGCCAGCCCGAGTGGGTAGAGATTCGCCGTGGATTGGATCTCCCCGCGGACGTGGGCTTCGATACCAGGCAGCAGCTGCCGGGCAAGCAACGTCAATGCGCGGACACCGCGGAGCCCGGCCTGGCCGGCGAGTCGCTTGCCGATCAGGTGTAGAGCTGGGACGTGGTGATAGTTGATCCACTCGATGCCGTGACGGTTGAGCAGGTCGAAGATCGTGCCCGATCGGGGGTAGTCGATGATGCTGGCGATCTCGTCGTCGATCAGCCCGTGCGCGGTTGCCGCGATGAGGAAGCGGCGGTTGGGAAACGTCGGACCCAAGCAGGAGCAAAACCAGCGGTCGGCGAGGGGGAAGGTTCGGGCCAGCCCTGCGTAGAACGGGAGGTCTTCGGCAGTCCAGTAGCCCATTGCCACGCTGGCGTCGGCGTCCGGTGCGATCTCTTCGACGCTGGTCACGAATCCGTCATTGCGGCCGTGGTCAAACTGCAGATGGCTGGAGGTCCAACTCTGGGAGGGCACACGTTCGCTCTGCCCGGTGCTGGCGAAGTGGTGCGCGGGCACCGGGCTGCCATCGTGGCGGCGGTTCACTGGCGCCGGGCTGGGCAGCCCATCACCGCGGCCCAATGTGCCCAAGTAGTTGTCGAACGAGTGGTTCTCCATCATCAGCAACACGATGTGACGGATCTGCGGGATCCGATCCGTGCCGGGCGGCAGCGACGGATCCGGAAGCATCTCCTGGTCACGGCCGGCGTCGCGGTGCCGCAGCCGCCGTCTACCCGACATCCGATCCAGTGGCCGCCACAAATTCGTCCTGCTCACGTCATCACCCCGGCATCATCACTCTGATTCGACCGACTCCTCATCCCGGGCTCTGCACCACCCGTGGGGTGAGCGCGAGACACCGCCTGCTGGCTGGGCTGCGGTCACGCTAGCCGATGAAGGTCGCACAAACCGGCCCGTACCGCGTGCTCGACGGGCTTGTCGAGGCTGTTCGCGCGGGTGAGAGTCCGTTCCCGCTGCGCGAAGGGTGCCGTGCTCGTTCGTCCTTCGAGTCCGTGTCAGAGCACCTGGAGTGGCGCCCTGTGCCGGGGTGGCGGGAACGCTGCGTCGAGGATGATGAAGTCGGCCGTCGTGAGCTGTAGCTCGACTGCGGCGGCGTTCTCGCGGACGTCGTCCGGCGTGCCTGCCCGGGGTATCGCGTTGACATCCTCCGAGCGGAGCACCCACGCCAGGGCGACTTGAGCCGCTGTGGCCCGGTGGCGGTGTGCGACCTCGACGATCGCGGGGTGGTGCAGGATACGTCCCTGCTCGATGGGCGAGTACGCCATGATGGGAATGCCGTGCGCACGGCACCACGGCAGGAGGTCGTACTCCGGGCCGCGCCGGGACAGGTTGTAGAGAACCTGGTTCGTCGCGACGGCGCCACCGTGCGACAGATGCTCCAGCTCGACCATGTCCGGGGTGTCGAAGTTGCTCACGCCCCAGTAGCGCACGGCCCCGGCCGCGACCAGGTCCGCGAAGCCGGCCAGGGTGTCCTCCAGCGGGATCGGACCGCGCCAGTGCAGCAGGTACAGGTCGAGGTGGTCGGTGCCGAGCCGGCGCAGGCTCGCCTGGCAGGCCAGCACGGTGCCCCGGCGGCTCGCGTGGTGCGGCAGCACCTTGCTGACGAGGAAGACGTCGTCGTGGCAGTCGGCGATGGCTTCGCCTACCAGCACCTCGGCCGCGCCGTCGGCGTACATCTCGGCGGTGTCGATGACGGTCATGCCCAGGTCGATACCGAGGCGCAACGCCGTGATCTCCGAGGCCCGGTGCTCGGGCCGTTCGGCGAAATGCCAGGTGCCCTGCCCCAGGGCCGAGATCGTCTCCCCGGAGGGAAGAGTAACCGAGGACTCGGCGGTCGCAGTCATAATTCCTCCCGGTGACTCGCGTCGGCAGGTGTCGACGGCGGGGTGGGTACGACGTGTCGGCGAGGAACCAGATCTGCAGCTCGTTACGTCGTAGGACGTCG
>JGI12053J15887_10001022_pt1 | contig 12504 bp, 11 predicted proteins | sample MedBloCAOM1_O3_FD_15887 | JGI IMG/M metagenome (IMG submission 15887)
CCGGTCAGGGTTTCGGCGGCGGGTTCGACGGCGTGTACTGCGCCGTCGGGTCCTTCTTGGTCAGATCGCAGCCGGCCTCGCCCAGCCAATAGGGCTTGATGTCCTCCCAGACCTTGGGAAAGGAGATAGAATGGTCCGCGCCCACCTTCGCAAGGTAGATGGTGTGCGACATGTGCTGGCTCTTCGGATCGATGCACACCTTGCCTTCCGGCGCATCCATGCAGACATCGCCCATCGCGATCACCTTGCGGATGTCGTCGCGCTTGGTCGACTTGGCGCGTTCGACCATCTGCTTGTAGAGATAGACCGCGAGATAGGAGTTTTCCGCCTCCTGGTTCACATAGGGCTCGCTCGGAAACTTCGCCTTGAACTTGGCAAAGAACGCCTTGCTGGTCGGCGAATCGATCTCCTCGATGTAGTTGGTCGTCACGTACATGTCCTTCAGGCTCGGCGGCTTGAAGCGCTTGTGCTCATAGCCCTGGCCAACATTGACCGAGGAGGCCATCGGCAAGTTGACGTTGGCGGACGCCGCCTGCTCGTAATAGGAGGCCTGCGCGGTGCCGACCAGCAAGGTCACCACGAAATCCGGCTTGGCCTTCTGGATATTCTGGATGCTCTGCGAGAACTGCGAGACGCCGAGCGGGATGAATTCCTCGCCGGCCATTTCGCCGCCGTTCTCCTTGACGATCTTGCGGACCCACTCGGCCGAAATCTGGCCGAAATTATAGTCGGCTGCGAGCGTGTAGACCTTCTTGCCGTACTTCTCCATCATATAGGGAATGAGCGTGGAGAATTGCTGCTCCGGCACGGCGCCGGTGACGATCATGTGGCCGTCACAGACGCCGCCTTCATACTGGTTGTTGTAGAAGGCAAAGCCGTTGAACTGATCGACGATCGGCCGATACGCCTCGCGCGACGCGGATGAGAATCCGGCAAACACCACGTCGACCTTGTCCCGCTGCAGCACGCGCCGCATGAACTCCTGATAGCGGGTATTGTCGGACTGCGTGTCGTAGGTCACAAGCTCGATCTGCCGGCCGGCAATGCCGCCCGCCTTGTTGATCTCCTCGGTCGCGAGCTGAATCGCGTGAACCTTGCCGATGGTAGCGGCGGCGAAGTCACCGGACTGGTCCTCCAGCACGCCGAGTTTGATGGGGGCTTCCGCCGCCAATGCCGCGCCGGTCGCGAGAACGATCGCGCCGGTGAGGGCTGCGGCGCGCATCCCTCCTAGTACAGATTTACTCATGTTACTATCTCCTACATTGCTCGCTTGTTGACGTCTTGCAACTTGACGCTGGTCGTCTGGCTGGAAATGTCCGATGTCTTCGCCCGCCTGTTCAGAAGCTCTTCGCAATAGAGTTCCAGGCTTTGCCGCGCGCGCATGCTTTCGCGGCGTAGCTGCGAATAGGCGCCATCTTCATCGAGGCCGCTTTGCATCAAGAGAATGATCGCGCGCACGAGGGCGCGGCGGCCGCGGCGGCGTTCTTCGAGGTCCTGCAACCGCTCGTACATCTGGTGGCGCAGCAGGAACTGGTTGATGCCCATGAAGAGTGAGGCATACACCGCTCCGCCATGCACCGGCTTGCGCAGGAAAGCGGTCGCGCCGAGATTGACCAGCGCCTTGAGCCGGCCCGGCGCCTCGACACCGACCAGGCCGATCACGGGCGCCGGCGGCAAATGCGAGGCGGGATTGACCTCGATGGCGACGACGCCTTCGAGATCGCCGTCGACAAACAGGATATCGCGTTCGGCCTGCAGGCTTGCGGCATCGATCTGCGCCCGGCCATTGACGATGTCAGGGTATTCGCTACTGACGCCGAGCTTGGCGAGTGTGGTTTCGAGTGTGCCTTCCCATCCGCAGCGCCTGGTTACGATAAGGGCGCGGCCGCCCTTGAAATTCTGCAGCAGTCGGAATGTCATGAATGCACCACTCTCAACACCGGGGAACGCATGGCGACCGCAAAGCGCGGCGACGATTGGACCAGATAGGGATCGGGAGCTATGGGGCTCCGCGCCTCCAACAGCACATCGAATTGGCCGTTGACGGCGGAGCGACCAATTCGCGGCGTCAGCCAGGCGTGAAAGGTTTGCGGATCAATCCGCACTTCGCCCTGGGGCGCGGCCAGCCGCTGGTTCGCGACCGCGGCGCGCACGCTGCGTGCATCATCGGCGTCCGCCTGTTCGAGCGCGGCCGCGAGCAGCTTGACCGCGACATAGGAGGCTTCCGCATCGGCGCAAGCGGCCGGCATATCAGGAAAGGCCTCGGCATAGGCCTGGACGAATGTCGCATTCTCAGGCGAATCCAGCGATGAAAAGTAGACGCTCGAGGTCAGATGCCCATCGATCGCATCAAGACCGATTTCCGCAAGCTCGGGTTCCGACAGCGTGCAGCTTGCGACGGGAATCTCGGCTGCCTGGTCGATCTCCCGCGCGCGACAGGCGGCGCGGAAGGCGCGAAAGAAGGCGTAGGCACTCGTGCCGATCAGGTTGTTGAAGACGAAATCCGGTCGCTGGTCGAGGATCGCTGATATCACCTGGTCGAACTCGGTGTCGCCGACCGAGAGATACCGCTCCGCGACGACCACACCACCCCGCGCCGTCAGCGCCTCGCGAAAGATCCGGTTGTTCTCCCAGGCCCAGATGTAGTTGGAGCCGACGCAAAACGCGCGCTTGCCTACACGCGAGGCCAAGTAATCGACCAAGGGCAGCACATGCTGATTCGGCGAAGCGCCGGTGTAGATCACATTGTCGGAACTTTCGAAGCCCTCATAATGCGATGGATACCAAAGCAATCCATCGTGCTTCTCAAAGCACGGAATGACTTCCTTCCGACTCGACGATGTATAGCAGCCGACCACGTGACGGATACCGGCCTTGAGCAGTTCGCGGCTGAGTTCGCGGTAGCGATCGAGATCGCCCGATGGGTTAACGACCACCGGTTCGAGCACCACTGCAGCACCGGATTGCGCGATCTCACCAAAGGCGAGCAGCGCGCCGTTCAGCATCGAGCGCGCGACGACGCGATACGAGCCCGTCGTCGAGAACATCACGCCGATACGGTGTTTTCGCGTCATTCACCGAATCCAGAAACAAAAAAGCGCCCGCCGGCCGTGAAGCCGAGGGCACCCTCGCCACCAACCGAACACGCTTAGATCGAAGCGCGGTGTTGGAAATGGTTTGACTTGCAGCGTCGACGGGCAGCNTTGCCCAACGCTTGTCGNTTACGGTCGTTTGAATTCCTTGTGATGTCAAGCGCGTTGTTGCAGCGCGNCTTGCTTCAATTCATATCTTGGTGCAGTAAAACTAAGCAACTACCAACAGGCGGGCGAGAGAAAGCTTTGCTCTCTTCCTAAAAAGTAGCGATGTCTCCGATTTTCGGCCTGCCTTCTTACGATCGATCTCTTTGACTGCAACCATCGAAGGTTGTTAGCGTATGACACGGAGTCCCGAAACATAGAATTGCGTTGACGACGTGAGACAGGCCCGATGCGTGGTCAGTGCTCGCGGCTAGCAGACGCGGAGACCGGTGGCAAATACAAGAACCTTGGCGACTACAAAGTATGTTGCTACCTATTAGTAATAAAGTAATGCATTGCGGCTTTGTAGTGGCACGCCGCATATAACCCTCGCGAGATCATCGTATTATCGCCGGTTGTTCTAATTTGCTACCGGCCGTAATCGTGATAAGCGAGCGTCCTTCAATCCAGGGAGCTATAAACTTGAAGAAAGCCAAAGTTGCTAAGAAGAGCGCCAAGCGTCGCGAATGGACCAAGGCCGACCTGAAGGAACTCAAGGCCCACTCGAAGGCCAAGACGCCCGTCGACAAGATATCCAAGACGACCAAGCGGACGGCTGGCGCGCTTCGCGCCAAGGCGTTCCAGCTCGGGATCGGTCTCGGACATCAGCGATAGACGTCAAAGCGCCGCGCGGCATGTCCACGGACAGCTCGCGCGGCCGCTTCCGATCGGTTAGCTTGGCGTACGCCGACTTGTTACCTTGTGGAGAAACACGCGAGCGTGGGATTTTCGCCCGGCTCGTGGCGTTTCGACTTGTGCAAAGATAGGCCTTACAAGGCACCCTGAAGGGGCGCCCCCCTTCAACGAAGCCGGCGTGCCGCCGAACGGGATCGCAAATCCGTCGAAAGCCGGCGACCAAAATTTAAGTTTTTGGTAGCGGGAGCGCTATCGCTTTTCCCACATGCCGTAAATCTGAAATATTTCCTCCGACCATCCACCTGACGTCTCGAAAACTGGCGAGACTAGGTCCAGACCGGGACGCGCGACCACCGATGCTGACATTCGCTGACGGTGGGTATTCGAAGAGTGGCCGGTGCGACCCGATTTGTCCTGAGATGGATCTCCCCGGATTCCGCCATATTTTCAATAGCGGTTCCGATATTTCACGACCGAACTTCTCTTTGTCGAATCTTTGTCGAAATGACGGCTGCGAGCCTCCCGGGCATCGCAAAAAGACGGCTGGTGCCTAGCTTGGAGCGCAAGGGCTCGCCGTGGGCTTAGGCCGATTGCATGCCGACCATTGCGAGCGCCGCTGCCGTCACGAACCGCGCGCTGTCCGGACCGATTCCGTGGAATGGGGGCCCGCAAGATCTGTCCCCAAAGTCTTCTCGAAAGCATCGGTTTGGACCCGTTCGCCCAGCACAAGGCCGCGTAACGGCTCCGTTCCATAGCGGGCATGAAAACCGTGCGAGTCTCGCCCCCAATTGCCAAAATCCATGTTGATAAATTGACAAGGCTCGACAAATTCGTGGCGGTGGTTTTCTCCGTCAAGGGTGTGGCGCAGATAGCCGACACGTCGCGTGCCCTTAAGCAGCTTCTGGCCGGGAATGCCGATCGTGAAAGACGTGGCCGGCGCCCAGATTTGCGCGGCCTTTCCCCATCGCACGGTCCTGTAGTGATGAATATGGCCGCCGCAAACGACGAGCCGTCTTGTCGAACGATTGATCAAGACGATTGACAGAGCCGACACGATGATAACCGCCCTTACGCGCCTGGAACGTCGACATGTCCGAGGCGAACACCTGTGGCAGCAGGTGGAAAAAATCCTGCTCCAGCAGATCCAGACCGGTCACTTCGAGGGCAGCGATCGCCTGCCCTCGGAGAACGATCTCGCGTTGCAATTCGACGTGAACCGGCACACCGTTCGACAGGCGATCGCCGGCCTGGTCCAGCGCGGCGTCGTCTTCAAGCGGAAGGGCGGCGGATCCTATCTCGTCCCCGGCATGATCGACTATCCGATCGGAGAACGGACGCGGTTCTCGACCAACATTGCCCTGCAAGGCAGGGCGCCGAGCCATACGTTGCTCGCTTTCGGCGAACGGCTGATCTACGGCAGGGCGGCGGCGGCGCTGAAGATGCGCGATGGCGAAAAAGCAGTCTTTCTTCACCTCGTGGGAGAAGCCGACAAATTGCCGATCAGCGTCGCGAAAACATATCTCCCCGCCGGCAGATTTGGCGGATTTGGCGAGATCTACCGGAAGACCATGTCGATGACGGCGGCACTGAAGAAATTCGACGTTCTCGACTATTTCCGGGATGTCACGCGGTGCGTCGCCCATATGCCGTCGAAGGCGGACGCGCGTCATCTCAGGCAACCCGAATCTGTTCCTGTACTCCTGGTCGAGACCGTCGACGTCGATTCAGAGTCACGTCCGATCATCTATCACGAGACACTCTATGCGGGAGAGCGCATCCAGCTCGTTTTCGGAAGCAGCGCGTCAGCGCCAAGGATCGCGGATTTTTCACACGAATGATGCAGGCAAACCGCGCCACGCGATCCGCCTCTCCACCGCAATCAACCCGGGCCTGCGGTTCACTCGCACAGCCCCAAAGCTATTTCGCCCCAAGCCACTTCGTCAACCGCCGCCGCGTCGGCGTCGCGTTGCGCTTCTTAGCTATCGACTCCGTCCCGATCGCAATATTGAATACCGCATTCCAGGATTTGGAGTTGCGGGGACGGTGTCATGGCAGAAGCTTCTGTGTTGAACGCGCCAGGCGTGTACGTGACGGACAGGTCGCAGAAGGCGATCCTCGCCGCAGGGATAGGCAACCTTCTCGAGTGGTACGATTTCGGCGTGTATGCCTATCTAGCTTCTCTTATTGCGACCAACTTCTTCCCGAGCACCGATCAGACGGCGTCGCTCCTTGCCGCATTCGCGGCCTATGGTGTTGGATTTCTCGCGCGCCCCCTCGGAGGTATCGCGATCGGCCGTCTCGGCGATACGCAAGGGCGGAAGACTGCCCTCGTGCTGACGATCTTCCTGATGGCGTTCGGTACGGTAGGTCTCGGTCTTCTGCCATCCTATGAGACGATCGGCATCTGGGCTCCGATACTCCTCGTTGCGCTGCGGATCGTGCAAGGGATCGCAGCGGGCGGTGAATGGGGCACCTCGACGGCCTTCATGATCGAATGGTCGCCGGCGACCCGTCGAGGCTTCTTCGGCAGCTTCCAACAGGTCAGCACCGCCGGCGGCTCACTGCTGGGTTCGGCGGTCGCCGCCATCCTGACGTCGTCGCTGAGTTCGTCGGCGATGCTGGACTGGGGTTGGCGCGCACCATTTGTCTTGGGCGCCGTTCTGCTCATCGTCGGTGTCTATTTGCGTCGGAACGTGGGAGAGACCCCCTTCTACGAGGCCAGCCGTCAGGCAGTGGCCACCCAGCCCATCATCTCCGGCGCGCCGCTCGGGGCTCTCGCCTTCGGCTTCACGATCTTCTGGACCGTTGCCTATTACACGCTGCTCGCCTGGATGCCGAGCTTTACGCAACGTTTCGCGGGGCTCACGCCGTCCGAAGCGCTATGGTCGAATACGATCGGCCTGGTCGCGATGATCACCGCCATCCCGATCTGGGGCGCACTTTCGGATAGGGTCGGTCGCCGGCCCATCCTGATGGCCAGCGCGATCAGCATCGGCTTTCTCTCCTGGCCGCTGTTCCTGCTCATGACAAAGGGCGGCGGCCTCGCGCTGGTGCTGCCGGTCCAGATCCTGTTCGGCGTTCTGCTGGCGCTCTATTCGGGTGCAGGCCCGGCTGCGATTTCGGAGATTTTTCCGACGCATCTGCGTTCGACATGGATGTCGGCCAGTTACGCGCTCGCGGTGGCGATCTTCGGCGGCTTCGCCCCGTTCATCGCCACCTGGCTGATCCAAGCCACCGGCTCCCCGGTGTCGCCGACCTTTCTCTATCTCCTGCCCGCGGCGGCTATCTCGCTGTTGGTGATCTGGAAAATGAAGGAAACCAGCGCAACCCAACTCAATTGAGATCGNGCGGCCCGTCGCCAGGGCCGAGCCATCCTGTTTCCTGTTCGCTTGCTCTTATCTGCTCGAGACGGATCCATGCTCATTCGATTTGACGGACGGACCGCGATCGTTGCGGGAGCAGCCCGAGGCATCGGGCAGGCTATCGCCCGTTCGCTGGCGAATGACGGCGCCCGGGTGTTCGCCTGCGATCTGCTCGTCGACGAGATCGTTCCCATCGCCGGCCGAGTGAACGGAGCAGGCGAGATCATCGCCGCCGAGGTCGACGTCACAGACGAGAGTTCGATCGCCGACCTCGTCCGCGCGGCCGGCGGCAGTGCCGACATTCTCGTCTATGTCGCCGGCGGCGTGCGCGGCCAGAAGCCGCAGCCGATCGAGGAGGTGCCTGCGGACGATTTCGACGCGATCGTCGACGTCAACCTCAAAGGCGCCTTTCTGTTCGCCAAGGCCGTGGCGCCCGGCATGAAAAGTAAAGGCCGTGGCCGCGTCATCACGATCTCCAGCCGCGCCGGGCTTGCCACCAGTCTGACCGGCATCCAGAGCTATGCCGCCGCCAAACACGGACAGATCGGCCTCGTGAAGCAGATAGCCCAGGAACTTGGGCCGTTCGGCATCACCGTGAATTCGATCGCGCCCGGCTTCATGGCGACCAGCCCCGACTATGAGCGGCAGTGGAACAACTGGCCGCCCGAATTTCGCGAGAATTTCGTCAACACGATCGCCACCCGCCGNATGGGCGTGCCGCAGGATATCGCCGATGCCGTGACGTTTCTGGCCTCCGACTACGCCTCGTGGATCACGGGGCAGACCATTGCNGTCACCGGCAGCCCACTGGTTTAGAACCCTCGTCTTCGCGGAAACCTGAGCATNGAACGGAGATCATGAGCGAGACAGCAAAACTAGAGCCCTGGCAATGGCCGGAAGAACACTGGCGCGGCCTGGTCAACCATGTCCGCGCTGGCCGCAGCTTTCGGCCCAAGGCCTGGAAGGATGGCGCCCGATGCGCGGTCGCGCTGTCCTTCGACGCCGACCACGAGACCAACGAGTTGCGCGATGGCGGCAAGTCGATCGGCCGACTGGCGTGGGGGCAATATGGCCATCGCGTCGGGGTGCCGAACATCCTCAAGCTGCTCGCCAAATATTCCGTGCCGGCGACGTTCTATGTGCCTGCCGTCGTCGCCCTGCTCTATCCCGACGAGCAGCGCCGCGTCGTCGCCGAAGGACACGAGATCGGTATTCATTCGTGGATCCACGAACTGAACTCGGTCCTGCCCTACGACGCCGAGAAAGATCTCATGCTACGGGCCGCCGACGTGCTGGAAAAGACCACTCAGATGCGGCCAGTCGGCGCACGCACGGCGTCCTGGGATTTCTCTCCGCACACGCTGCGGATTACCAAGGAGATGGGCCTGCTCTACGATTCCTCCCTGATGGCGGACGTCGATTGCTACGAACTGGTGCTGGACGGCGAGCCCACCGGCGTGGTCGAATTTCCCGTGGAATGGATCCGCGACGACGCGCCTTACTTCATGATGCAGCGATTCCAGGGCTTGCGGCCCTACACGCCGCCGACCGACGTCTTCGACATTTTCCGGCGCGAGTTCGAGGCCGCCTATGAAGAGGGCGGAATCTTCCAGCTCACCTGCCATCCTCACATCATCGGCTACCGATCGCGTATCTGGATCATCGAGGAACTCATTCGTCTTGCCAAGTCGAAGGGCGACGTCTGGTTCGCAACCCATGCCGACGTGGTTCGCTTCGCCCGGAGCCACAGTGATGGCTGAAGAGCAGCGCGAACTGAATAGGCGTTGATCATGCGGAAAACGGCCCTCATCACCGGCGCGGCGCGCGGCATCGGCCGCGCCTGCGCCCTGGCACTTGCCGAAGCCGGCTTCGACATTGCTCTGGTCGATTTGCTCGAACCGGAAATGCAGGCGACCGCGCGGGATATCGAGGCCCTCGGTGTCCGGTCGCTCACGTTCCGGGCAGATGTAAGCGACTTTAATCGCGCACGCGCGATCATCGAACAGACGACGGCGACATGGGGACGGCTCGACGTGCTCGTCAACAATGCGGGTGAGCCGAGCCCAAAGCCGATCCTCGAGATCAGCGAGGCCGAGTTCGACCGGGCGATCGCCGTGAACCTCAAAAGCTGTTTCAACTATGTTCACGCTTGTGCGCCGGTCATGATCGGGCAGGACAGCGGCGGACGCATTATATCGATCTCGTCGCTGAACGCGCTGTCGGGCGGGGTTACCAGCGCCGTCAGCAAGCATGCCTACGCGGCGGCCAAGGCCGGAATCCTTGGCCTGACCCGGTCGCTAGCCAAGGAGCTTGGACCGAAAGTTTCGGTCAACGCGGTCTGCCCGGGCATCGTTGCGACCGAGCTTTTGCGCGACATGATCAGCCGGCGGGAAGCGCAACTGACCTCCGGGATTGCGATGGCGCGGGTCGGCACTCCCGAGGACGTCGCCAGCATTGTGCGCTACCTCGCCGCCGACGCGCACATGTTCATCACAGGTCAGCACATCGTGGTCGATGGATTTCAATGGAGCTGCTAGGCCTCCAATGCTGACTGACATCTCCTTCCTGGAGCAAGTTCGGGATTCGATCGGTACTACTCAATCCTTATCGGTCACAAGATGCTGTGCCCGCTGCCCAGTCACAAACCTCATTTCGTAGGAATCCCCATATGCAGCTTCCCTACCACGATCGTTATGCCTATTCACCGATCGTTGATCGCCCGGACTACTCCTGGCCGGACGGCAAGCGGCTCGCGGTCTATCTCGGCCTCAACATCGAGCATTTCGCCTTCGGCGCTGGCGAAGGTCATCTGTTGACCGTACCGGGAGTGGCGCCGGACGCCCGGACGTTCGCCTGGCGGGATTACGGCAACAGGGTCGGTGTCTGGCGCTGCCTCGAATTATTCGATGAACTCAATCTCCCGGCGGCCCACCTCATCAACACGACGGTCTTCGACTATGCGCCCCGTATCGTCGACGCGCTGAAAGCGCGTGGCGATGAGTTTATCGGGCATGGTCGTACAAACGCCGAGCGCCACGGCCACATGTGGGAATCTGACGAGAAGCGCTTCCTGCAGGAGGTTCGGGACGCCATCGAACGCGCGTCCGGGAAACCGCCCAGAGGCTGGATGGCGCCATGGATGGCCGCGACGCACCGAACGCCCGACCTCTTGCAGGAGGTTGGATTCGATTTCCTGATGGACTGGCCGGCCGACGATCAGCCACTCTGGATGAAGACGCGCGCCGGCCGAATGATGAGCATACCCTACCCGCTCGAGATCAACGACAGCCCTCAGATCCTGGTGAGGCATCATTCACCGGAGCAATTTCGTGACTTCATCATCGGTCAATTTGAAGAGCTGCTGCGTCAGTCGGCAAAACAGCCGCTCGTCTGCGGCATAGCGTTGCACACGATGATCGTCGGCCAGCCCTACAGGCTCCGCATGCTCCGCGAGGCCCTGCAACACATCGTCACCCATCCAGCGAAGGACAAGGTGTGGTTCACCCGGCCATCCGCGATCTACGACCATTGCGCCGGACTGCCCGAGGCGAAGTTTCCAGCCGCCTAGAAGCGTTCCTGCTTTCCGAACAGCGGGCAACCGAAACTCATCCGACCAATCTACAGTGACGGACCAATTCAGTTTCTGGTATAGCTGGAACATGAGCACGATGCGCCCTGCAAGAATCGTATCGTTGATTTTGAAACTGGTTTTGACGTCACTTTGTTTTGCCTCCGCTATCGAGGCTAGCTCGGCAGAACCGATTTCGCTCGCGCTTCCAATTGCGTGCGAACTGGGCGTGACTTGCTTCGTCCAGAACTACGTTGACCATGACAGCTCTCCCATGGCCCGCGACTACGCGTGCGGTGGCCGCACCTATGATGGCCATGACGGGACGGATATCAGGATACCCAATCTCGAAATTCAGAAAAAAGGCGTCGAGGTAGTCGCGGCCGCATCCGGGCGCGTTGCCAGGGTGCGAGACGGTGTGGATGACATTTCGGTTCGAACCATCGGGAAAGCCGCCATCATCGGAAAAGAATGTGGCAACGGTGCCGTTATTGAACACGAGAACGGCTGGCAGACCCAATACTGTCACCTGGCCAAGGGCAGCCTGCGAGTCAAGGCTGGCGATAGCGTCGCCGAGGGCCTACCAATCGGCCTCGTTGGATTGTCCGGGGATACTGAATTTCCTCATCTTCATTTCACGGAGAGACATCGGGGAGAAGTGATAGATCCGTTTGCCTATGGAGCGCTTCCAAGTTCCTGCGGCGGCGGCCGTTCGATATGGGCCACCTCAATTCACGAGCAGACGAAATATCGCGCCGGCGAAATCCTGAACTATGGTTTTGTCGACCTGCCACCAACAATGGAACTAATCGAATCCGGCCAGGCCGAAAAACCGAGCATCGATAGCGAATCGAAAGCAATCGTTGCCTATGCGCGCGCGATCGGCCTACAAGTAGGCGACGAGCAGATTCTAACGGTACAAGCCCCTGACGGCGCTGTAATTTCTGAATACCGGCCACCTGCTCTCGATCACGACAAGGCCCAATCGTTCATTTCCGCGGGCAAAAATCGGGGAGAGGCCATTTGGCCAGCCGGAACCTATACCGCGTCATATCGGGTCATAAGAGATGGCGGCAACGTCCTCAGCAAGGAATTCAAGATTTCGATCGGCACGAAATAGGCGGCTCGGCACCTGGCGATGGATCGGCATTCAGCCGTGATATGCAAACAGTTCGATTGGGTCGTTGAAGCCGCGCACCGGATACTCGCCGACGCGTTCGAGATCGAAATCGCTTTCGACGAAGTCGGCGAAGGCGCGGGACAGCAGCACCGTTCTCCCCAATTGCTTGGTGAGGGTTTCGAGACGCGAAGCCATATTGACCGCAGGGCCGATGACGGTGAAGTCGAGCCGCGTGCGCGACCCGATATTGCCGTACATGACGTCTCCGACGTGGACGCCGATGCCGTAGTTCAGCGGCGCACGACCGGTCTCGCTGTTCTTTTCGTTCAGGGCCGTCATGGCCTGACGGGCTTCGCCCACCGCATGCAGCAGATCTGCGCAGGCCGACGGCTGGCTGAGCGGAAAGATGGCGAGCAGACCGTCGCCGATGAATTTCAGTATTTCGCCGCCATGTCGCGCAATCGGCTCGGACATGGCGTCGAAATAGCCGTTCAGAAGATCAATGACGTCATCGCGCGGCCA
>JGI12053J15887_10001023_pt1 | contig 12503 bp, 14 predicted proteins | sample MedBloCAOM1_O3_FD_15887 | JGI IMG/M metagenome (IMG submission 15887)
GAAAAGGACTTCGCCAGCGTTGCGGCCTATGCCAAGGCCAAGCTCGACCTGAGCGAGAAAGCCACGCGTGAGCAGTGGGACACCAATACGCGCCCGCTCGCGCTCGACAAGATCTACTACGACGACTTTTGTAGCCTCAGCCGCTGGGCGCAGGCGGAGAAGATGACCGAGCAGAAGGTCGACTTCAATCAGCTGACCTGGCCCGAGGGGCTCAAGGCGATCAATCCAAAGCTGGTCGATGCGCCGCCGCCGCCGTGCTGATCGGGTCCGAACACGGGTGAACGCGTAATGAAGTGCGTCGCGTAGGGTGGGCAAGGCACCCTTTGCATAGTGCGGCCTCAATAAGCGCTGACTCAGGGCGCGCAAACGACCCGAATCGCGCCATGACTGTCCAATGGCGCGCCTTTGTCCACCCTACGACATATACGCCACCGTGATCGGTGCCAGCGCACTCACCTTCCTCGCATCGCCCGGAAGTAAGACCACTCGTTGACGACCCGGCCATCGGGGAGCCGGCACACGCCATATTGGCCGCGCGGACCTTTGCGAATCTCGCTCTTGCCGCCGCTCTGTGCGCAGAACACCGACGCCGGATTGGCCAGCGCCCAAGCGCTTTCCGGGCAGATGGCCAGCATTGCAACGAAGATAAGTCCGATCGATTGCCGCATCTTGTTCTCCATGATTTGTCTGAGTCTTACTTATTCTGGATCGGCGAGGCCAGATCTCTAGCGCCGCAGCACGACGCACGACGCTGCCGGATATCGCCGCTCCCAGCCCGCCCGCTCCAGATCGGGAATATCATCTTCGGTTTGTGGAAACCCGAGACACAGATACCCGATGAACTTCCAGGTCGCGGGAACATCAAGGATGTCCGCGACGGCAGCGGGGTCGAGGATCGAAATCCATCCCATGCCGATGCCTTCGGCGCGCGCGGCAAGCCAGATCGTGTGCACGGCCGTGACCGCGGAATACTCGATCATCTCCGGCATGGTGTGGCGGCCGAGCCCGTGGCCGCGGGCGGTGGCGGAATCGGCGAACACCGCAAGATGGCCGGGCGCGTCGTCCAGGCCGGCAAGCTTGAGCCGGGCATAGCCCGCCGCGCGCTCTCCACTTTGCGCCGCCAGCGCCTTGGCGTTGCAGCTTTCGAAGTTCGCGCGAATGGCTGCGCGACACGCCGGCGTGTCGACGATGACAAATCGCCAGGGCTGGCTCAGCCCCACCGAGGGCGCGAGGCATGCCAACTCGATCAGGCGCTCCAATGTTCCGGACGCCAGCGCATCGCGCCGGAAGCGCCGGACATCGCGGCGCCATGTGAGCAGGTCGCGCAAACGGCCGCGAAAGGCGTCGTCGAAGCCCATCGACCCGCCCGGTTCTGTTGCGCTCTCGATCGGCGCCTTCATGCGTCGTCTTTCACACCATCACGATTTCAGCATCCGTCCATCGCCATTGCGTCGCGTCGATTCCGGATCGCATCGTCAACGCAGGTATGCCGCTGCGACCAGCAGGACCGAAATCTCGCCTAGCTGCTCGACCGCGCCAAGGACATCGCCGGTCTGGCCGCCGAATTGCCGGATGCAAAGCCACGCCAGCAATGCGAGCGCGGCCGCCAGCAGGACGATGGCGCAGAGGCCCGCAGCCGGCCCAAGCCCGAGAAAAAGCGCAATCACGCCGAGAAGCGTCGCGGCCAGAGTGCTCGCCGGCGTCGGCCGCCCGACGCCGGCGGAAAGGCCGTCGCCTCTGGCAGGAGGAACCAGCCACATGAACAGCGGCATGCTGCCGCGGGCCGCCATGTGAGCGGCAACGAGAACCGGCGCAGCAACCACGGGCGCGGCAATGCTCGCGAGCGCAGCCGTGCGCAACAGGAGCGACATCGACAAGGCGCAGGCGCCATAGGTTCCGATCCGGCTATCGCGCATGATCTCGAGCCGGCGCTCGCGCGTGTGTCCGCCGCAGGCGTCAGCCAAGTCCGCCAGTCCATCCTCATGCAGGCATCCGGTTGCGATAAGGGTCATTGCGACCGTCACAGCGGCGGCGGGCAACGGCGGCAGGCCGGCCAGACCGGCGAGCCAATAGACCCCCGCAGCAATCAAGCCCACGATCGCGCCCGCGATCGGGAACGCCCAGCCTGCGCGTGCGATATCGGCGCCGGTGATCGTTGCCGCGTTCGGGATCGGCAGCCGCGTGCAGAACAGCACAGCGGCCCTGAGATCGCTCACGAGCTGGTTCAGCGACATGGCGGGAAGTATCGTCATCGCGCGTCGTGGTAGGCTGGCGCGACCTTAGCAGCCGAAGGAGAGATGCGCTTGCTTTTGACGTCATGCCTGCCCAAGGAGATCGCGGCGTGACCTTGGGCCCACCGCCCCCCGACGGCAACCGGATCGGGGCGCGCGTCTTTACCTCCTTCGAAGATCTGCGGGCAGCCTGTCTCGACTTGCCGCCGGGGGATGTCAGCGCCGCTGCGCTCGCGCTCGAGCGTCAGCGTGAGCTCACCAAGCCGCCCGGCAGCCTCGGGCGGCTCGAAGACGTGGTCGGATGGCTGGCGCAGTGGCAGGGCCGGAGCATGCCCCGGCTCGATCACGTCGACATCCTCGTATTCGCCGGCAATCACGGCGTAACGGCGCAGGGCATATCCGCATATCCCGCCGAGGTAACCACGCAAATGGTGGCGAATTTCGCCGCTGGCGGCGCCGCCATCAACCAGCTCGCGCGCACGGCGGGAGCCAGACTGCAGGTGGTTCCGCTCGCGCTCGAACAACCCACGGCGGACTTCACGCAAGCGCCGGCGATGGACGAAGACGCATTTCTGGCCGCGGTCGGCATCGGGCACCAAATGGTCGCGTCGGAAACAGACCTCGTTTGCCTCGGCGAGATGGGAATCGGGAATACCACGGCAGCAGCGGCGGTTGCCGCGGCACTGTTCGGCGGCGGCGGCGCGCGTTGGGCCGGCCGCGGCACCGGTGTCGACGACTTGGGCCTGGCGCGAAAGCAGTCCGCGATCGATAGGGGGCTTGCCCGACACGCTGCACGCCTCGCCGACCCGCTGGCGAGCGCGGCGGCGCTCGGCGGGCGCGAACTTGCCGCCATCCTGGGCGCGGCGCTGGCGGCGCGCCAACGCCGGATCCCGGTGCTGCTCGACGGCTTCGTCTGCACCGCGGCGGTCGCGCCTTTGGCGAAGCTGCGCCGCGATGCGCTCGATCATGCCTTGGCAGCGCATGTCGCGGCCGAGGCGGCGCACCGGATGTTGTTGAGTGAACTCGAGCTCGCCCCCCTCCTCGATCTCGGCATGCGTCTCGGCGAGGGATCGGGCGCTGCCTTGGTCGTGCCGGTGTTGCGCGCGGCGCTCGCCTGCCACACCGACATGGCAACGTTCGCGCAGGCAGGCGTCGCCAACAGATCGCGGTAGAATATCCGGTGGGTGACCGCGGCCGCTCAGTCGGCCTGCTTGCGGGCAATCGCGTGGAAGAACGTGCCGCTGACGCGTCCGCGTCTGCCGCCATCGTTGCCGATCGGCTGCCCCTGGGCATCCGCGAGCTCGGCCAGGGGTTCGTCCTGGCCTGCGGCCACGACCGTCGCGTAATGAAACTCGTGCCCGCGAACGAGAGTGCCGGCCGCTCCGATCGGAGTGTCCGCGAGCAGACGCGCCTCGCGGTATCCGAGATGCAGCTTGCGTTTGGCGAAGCTGGTCGAATGACCGAGCAGCCCCGTCATGGGGTGGCGCACGCCGTCAGCGTCCTCGATCCCTTCTCCCAGCACCATGTAGCCGCCGCATTCGCCGTGGACCGGCCTGCTCTCGGCGAACCGCGCGAGTCCGTGCCGGAAGCGCTCCGCTGCCGCGAGCGCGCCTGCATGCAGCTCCGGATAACCGCCGGGCAGCCAGCACACGTCGCAACTTTCGGATGGCGGCTCGTCGGCGAGCGGTGAAAAGGTCACGATCTCGGCACCGGCTTGGCTCCAAAGGTCGAGCAGATGCGCATAGACGAATGTAAACGCCGCATCCGAAGCAAGCGCGATGCGTTGTCCAGGCGGAGGGAGCGCAACCGCGGCCGGCGGCGCAGCGCTCGACTGCGCAGCGCTCGACTTGACCGGCGCAGCGAGCGCGGTGATGGCGTCTAGATCGAGGTGCTGTTCGGCCAGGTCAGCGAGCTGAGCAAGACGGTGCGGCAGGTCGTCGTGCTCGGCGGCCTGAACGAGGCCGAGGTGTCGCTCAGGCAAGAGGATGGTATCGTCGCGCGGCAGGGCGCCTATGACCGGGACGCCAAGCAGCGAGATTGCATCAGTCACCAGAACGCGATGGCGATCGCTGCCGACGCGGTTGAGCACGACGCCGGCGATGCGGACATCGGGATCGTGCGAGCAGAAGCCCCGCACCACCGCCGCCGCGGACTGCGCCTGCGCCGACACGTCGAGCACGAGCAGCACCGGAACTCCATATCGGGCGGCGAGGTCGGCCGCCGCTCCGGTCCGCCCGCGCGGACCGGGCGCGCCGTCGAACAACCCCATGACGCCTTCGATGAGCAGCAGCTCGCAATGCCGCGCGGTTTCGGCGAGCAGCCAATCCAGGAGCGATGGCGGCATCGCCCAGGTGTCGAGATTGAATCCGCGGGCGCCGGTGGCCGCGGCATGAAAGGCCGGATCGATGTAGTCGGGGCCGGCCTTGGCGGCGCGTATGGCGATGCCCCTTCGTTTCAGCGCGGCGAGAAGCCCGAGCGTGACCGTCGTCTTGCCCGCTCCCGAGCGCGGGGCCGCGATGATGAGGCCGCGCGCGGTCATCGCGCGCCCTCGCTCTCCGCCATGGCGAGGGCATCCAGCAGGTGTTGCCGGACGTTCACGATATTTCCGACCACAATGATCGAAGGCGTACCGAGCTGATGCTGCTGCGCATCGGCTGCCACGCGCGCGAGCGTGGAGATCACGATGCGCTCGTCGGCCGTGGTCGCGGCGACGACGATCGCTGCCGGCGTGCCCGGCGGCAAGCCGCCGCGCATCAACTCGTCCGCGATCTTCGCGAGGTTGCGCATCGCCATGTACAGCACGATCGGCTGTCCCGTTCGCGCCAGCGTCGCCCAATCGAAGCCGTCGTCGTCGGCACCGTATCCGGCGGCAAGGATAATGGCCCTATTGATCCCTCTGAACGTTGCCGGAATGCCGGCCGCGGTCAGTCCCGCCAGCCCCGCCGTCACGCCCGGGATCACACGGTAAGGCACGCCCGCGGCCGCGAGCGCCAGCGCTTCCTCGCCGCCGCGGCCGAATACGCAGGGGTCGCCGCCCTTGAGCCGCAGGACGCGGTGGCCGCCGCGCGCCAGCTCGACCAGACGGTTCGAGATATCGTCTTGGTGGGTGGACGGCCGGCCGCCACGTTTGCCCGCGAATTCAAGCCGCGCCTGCGCCCCCGCGAGCGCCAGCACCCGGCGATCCACAAGCGCGTCGTGAACGACGACGTCGGCCTGTGAGAGGCCGGCGAGCGCATCGAGCGTCAGCAGGCCCGGATCTCCGGGCCCCGCTCCGGCGAGCCAGACATGCCCCGGCGCGAGCACCGGCGCGTCGGGGCGCAGCGGGGCGACTGCGCTTCGATCGGTCACGGGACGTATCCGCGCACGCTCACGGCCTCTCTCCTCCACGAAAGCGACGGTGATAAGACGGGTCATAGAGCGCGCTCTCGCGGAAATCCTGCGCCGCTAATGCCGGACCAACCAGGATGACAGCGGTGCGCTCGATCGGCTCGGTCGCGAGCTTTGCCCTGATGTCCGCGAGCGTGCCCCGCACGATGCGCTCGTCCGGCCAGGTCGCGCGCGCCACCACGGCGACGGGGCAGTCTTCTCCGTAGCGCGGCGTCAGCTCGGCGATCACCGCGTCGATGGCTTGAATTGCGAGATGGAGGACGAGCGTCGCGCCGGTCGCAGCGAATGCGTCCAGGCGCTCGCCCGCCGGCATCGGCGAGGCTCGCCCCGGCACGCGGGTCAGAATGACGCTCTGTGCGATCTCCGGCACGGTCAGCTCGCGGCCGAGCAGCGCGGCGGCAGCGGCAAAGGCCGGGACCCCCGGGGTCAAGGTATAAGGTATGGCATGACGCTCGAGCCTGCGGATCTGCTCGGCGACGGCGCTGAACACGGACAGATCACCGGAATGAAGTCGCGCCACGTCATGTCCGGCAGCATGGGCCGCCACATACTCGACTTCGATCTCGTCGAGCGTCATCGGCGCGGTGTCGACGACTTTCGCTCCCACCGGACAATAGGCCAGCAGTTCAGGCGGAACGATCGAGCCGGCATAGAGGCAGACCGGACAACGCGCGAGCAGATCACGTCCACGTACCGTGATGAGGTCCGCGGCGCCAGGACCCGCGCCGATGAAATGCACGGTCATGCCCGTTCTCCGGCGACGGCCAATGCGCAGGTTGCGGTCCCGGCCGCAATCCGCGGCACGATCAGCCGCGCCTGCGGACCAGCGGCCGCAAGCGCCGCGGCTTCGGCGACCGAAGGCACGCCAGTCAGCGCGAGGACACGTTCCGACCGGGTTTGCGCGCGGGCGCCCGCGGCCTCCAGCTCGTCCTTCGTAATGAGCACCAGCGGAACGCCGAGCGCGGCCGCGGCCACGACGATGCCGCGCTCGCCGCGTTTGAGCTCGGGCGCCGCGATCAGGTCGAGCGCCGTCGCCGAGAAGCCGGCGCGGGCGAGTGCATCGCCAATGACGGCGCCGATATCTTCGGCCGACGCGCCCTTGCGGCATCCGACGCCAGCGACGATCATGGCTTGACCCAGGTCCATTGGGTCAACGGCATCGCCGAACGCCAGCATTGCATGCGCCCGACCGGCTCCGCGCGCGCAATCGCAATGCGGATGAGCTCGCCGCCAAGGCTTGTACCGCCAAGGCTTGTACCGCCAAGGCTTGTACCGCTAAGGCTTGTACCGCTAAGCCTTGCACCACCGAGCCTTGCGCGATGAGCAAGCAGCAGAGCTTCAGCCTCGAGCGTCACAGCGTTGACGACGAGACGCCCCCCGCTCCGAAGCGCATTCATCGCGGCCTCGAGAAGACCGGCATCGCTGGCACCGCCGCCGACAAAAACTGCGTCGGGCTGGGCGAGCCCATCGAAGGCCGCAGGCGCCCTGCCCTCGACGATTTCGAGCGCCGGCACGCCGAATGCGGCGGCGTTGCGCCGGATACGCGCCGCGCGCTCGCCGCGCGCTTCGAGCGCAACCGCACGCATCAACGGATCGGCCAACATCCATTCGATCGCCACCGAGCCCGCGCCGGCGCCCACATCCCAGAGCAATTCGCCGCGCCGCGGACAGAGCGCGGACAGTGTGATGGCGCGGATCTCACGCTTGGTGATCTGGCCGTCATGCTCGAACAGCTCGTCGGAAAGACCGGCCGTACGCGCGAGCACGCGCGCGCCCGGCGCGGCCTCGACTTCGATCGCGACGGTGTTGAGCGCGCCAACGTCGTCGAGGTCGAAGCCGCTGGCGGTCGTGACGCGCAGGCGTTCGCGCGGACCTCCCAGCGCTTCGAGCACGGTCATGCGCGAGGCGCCGAAGCCGATATCGGCAAGCAGCCGCGCGAGCGCGGCAGGCCCCTCGGCGTCGGACGTCAGCGCCAGCACCCGTGCGCCTGGCTGGAGATGCGGCCGGACGAGATCGAGCGGACGGCCATGGAGCGAGAGCTGGGTCGTTTCCGGCAGCGCCCAGCCAAGGCGCGCGGCGGCGAGGCTAAAGGTCGAGGGTTGCGGCACTGCCATGGTCTCGCGCGGGTCGACATGCCGCAACAGGACGGCACCGACGCCGTAGACGAACGGGTCGCCTGAGGCGAGAACGCACACCTGCCGCCCCCGATAGGCCAGCACCTCGTCGACCGCGCGCTCGAATGGGCTGGGCCAAGGCCGCGCGGCACCGCGGATGAGCGGTGCGGCGAGGCCAAGATGCCGCTTGCCGCCAAACACGATCTCCGCGTCGGCGACCAGACCGCGCGCGACCGCGGTCAGCCCCTCGAGCCCGTCCTCGCCGATCCCGACGATGGACAACCAGCGGCGGGGTGCGGCAGGGTCGCGCGCAAGGGAGCTACCGGGCGACATGCGACGCATCCTCATTCTCGGCGGCACGACGGAGGCGCGACGGCTGGCGGAATGTCTCGCCAAACGCGCCGATCTGGCCGTCACGGTCTCGCTCGCGGGCCGCACCAAGGCGCCCCCGACGCAAGCCGCGCCGGTGCGCATCGGAGGTTTCGGCGGCGCCCAGGGCCTCGCCGACTATCTCACGACCCAGCACGTCGACATGCTCATCGACGCCACCCATCCTTACGCCGCAAACATCTCGGGGAACGCCGCTGAGGCAGCGGCGATCGCGCGCGTGCCCTTGCTCGCGCTCCGCCGGCCGCCATGGGCACCGCGCCCCGGCGACAACTGGACGGATGTTGCCGATCCGGTGGCAGCGGTGCAGGCGCTCGGCCAATCGCCGCGCCGGGTCTTCCTCGCGCTGGGCCGGAACGAGATCGGCTGCTTCACGCTGGCACCGCAACACTACTATCTCGTGCGCAGCGTCGATCAGGTCGACCCGCCGCTCGCGGTGCCGCGTGCGGCCTACGTGACCGGTCGCGGACCATTCACCGAGGCCGATGATCGCGGATTGCTGAGCGCGCATGCGATCGACATCGTCGTCGCCAGGAACAGCGGCGGGACCGCGACCTACGGCAAGATCGCTGCGGCGCGCGCGCTCGGCCTTGCGGTGATGCTGTTGCGCCGCCCCGCGTTGCCGGAGGTCCCGACCGTCGCGACCGTCGATGACGCCGTGACGTGGCTCGATCATGCGCGCGCGCTCCGGATCGAGCGGGGCGTATAGACCAGCGGAGCGTGGCCAGGCCTGGGCACGACGCGCGTCTCCGCGGAGCCGACGATGACGAGGGTCGCCATGTCCGCGCAGGTCGGATCGGCAGCTTCGAGTGTCGTGACCACGATACTCTCGTCCGATCGCCCTACCGCGCGGCCGAATATGGTCGGTGTCGTCGCGGGAAGGTGCCCCCGCAATCGCTCGAACGCCGTGGCGAGCTGCCAAGGCCGGGCGTGCGAGATCGGATTGTAGAGCGCGATGACGAACCCGGTCTGCGCCGCCGCGTCCAGACGGCGCTCGATCACCGGCCAGGGTTTCAGGTTATCAGAGAGCGACAACGCGCAGAAATCGTGGCCCAGCGGGGCGCCGACCCGGGCCGCGACCGCCAGCATCGCGGTAATACCCGGGACAATCGCCACCTCCAGCGCGCGCCAGGCAGGAGGCCCCTGTTCGACCTGCTCGCAGACAGCCGCGGCCATGGCGAAAACTCCGGGGTCCCCGCCGGATACCAGTGCAACATTGGCCCCCGCGGCCGCCGATTCGAGTGCGGCGCGCGCCCTCGCGCCCTCCTCGCGATTGTCGGAGGCATGACGGCGCTGTCCCGCGCGAGCGGGCGCGCGATCGAGATAAGGTCCGTAACCGAACAGCGCGTCGGCGGCGCCCAACACGGTTTCGGCCTCCGGTGTCAGCCAACGGGTGTCTCCGGGACCCAGCCCGACCACGGCCAGCCGGCCAGTCACAGCTGTCCCTCCCAGCCGGGCACGAGCACGATGGCGAAATAAGGCGCGCAGTCGTCCGGCTTGTCGGCAAGCGGAATTGCCTTCTCGCCAGCCATCGTACCGCGCTCGACATAGACGGCGCGCGTGAGCCGGCCGGTCCGTTCGAGTGCGCGCCGCACCTTGGGCAGATTGCGTCCGAGCTTCATCACCACGACCGCGTCCGCCTCGACCAGGCGCCGCTCCAACTCGTCTTGCGCAAGCGTGCCGGGGAGCACGGTGAAAACGTCGTCGCCTTGGGCGATGGGCGTGCCGACCGCCGACCAGCATCCGGACATCCCGCTCACGCCGGCAACGACCTCGGTGTGGAACCGGCATGCCAGGCGTATGTGCAGATGCATGTAAGAGCCGTAGAACAGCGGGTCGCCCTCGCAGACCACGGCGACCACACGGCCGTCGTCGAGAAGGGCGGCCACCTCGCTCGCGGCCGCGTCGTAGAACGCCCGCAACATGTCGCAATAGGCATCTTCTTCCTTCGGCAGCTCGGTCGTCACCGGGAACGTGAGCGGCAGCTCGCGAATGCCGGGCCGCAGATAGCGCTGGGCGATCGCCCGGGCGTTTCCGGTGGTGCCGGATTTGGCGAAATGTACGACGACGTCGGCTTCTTCCAGCGCGCGCACGGCTTTGAGCGTGATCAGCTCGGGATCGCCGGGCCCCACGCCCACGCCGACGAGCTTGCCGCCGGCGCTCATGTTCCGGCCTTTGCCAATGCGTTGATGGCGGCCGCGGTCATCGCGCTCCCACCCATGCGTCCTCGCACCGTGAGGAACGGTACGCCGCGCGGGTTGGCCGCGAGCGCGTCCTTGGACTCCGCCGCGCCGACGAAGCCCACCGGGATGCCGAGGAGCGCCGCCGGCTTTGGCGCACCGGCGTCGAGCATCTCAAGCAACCGAAACAGCGCGGTCGGCGCGTTGCCGATCGCCACCACCGCGCCGCCAAGGCGATCCTGCCACTGTTCGAGCGCGGCGGCGGAGCGGGTGGTGCCAAGTTTTTCCGCGAGCGCGGCGACACGCACATCGTGCAACGTGCAGACCACGTCGTTGCGCGCCGGGAGCCGTGCGCGCGTGACGCCGTGTGCGACCATCTCGGAGTCGCACAGGATCGGCGCGCCGTGTGCAAGCGCCCCCCGCGCCGCGTCGACGAGGCCTGCGCCGAACGCGATATGGCCAGTCACTTCGACACACCCGCAAGCATGAATCATGCGCACGACAATGTCGGCTTCGTCGGGTGAAAAGCGCGAGAGGTCAGCCTCCGCCCGAATAATGGCGAACGAACGCTCGTAAATCCGGGCGCCGTCACGGATATAGTCGAGCCGCTCAGGCACCCGTCGCCTCACCGTGGATCAAACGCGCGATCTGCGCGCGGTCGAGGTGCGACAGCACCTCGGCGGCGCTTTCGTCGCCTACGCGCAGTCGGCGCACCGTCTCCGCCAAACGCGAGAGCGCCCCCGGCAGCGCCTCCGGCGTCAGCATCGCGAGCGGCCGGTCGCGGGCGGACCCGTTCACCACCACGCCGCAGCGGCCGTCAACGCCGACGACCGTAACCGGCGCCAAGCGCGCGCAGGCGCAGCCCTTGGCACAGCCCGACACGTGCACGATTGGCGCGTCGCGGCCGGCCATCGTGACGCACTTTGCAAGGCCCGGCGCCAGCGCGCGCGCCGGAATTTCCGCCGCGGCACAGATCGGCGCCCCCGCGCAGGCGACGATCCGACGGCGCGGATCACCCGGATGCACGATGAAGCCCATCCGTTCCGCGCTATCGACGACATGCGCGGCACAATCTTTGCCGATGCCGATGGCGAGGAGCGCACGGCCCGGCGCGGTGCGGAAACCCGTCCCCCCTGCACTCGCCGCCGCGCGTGCAAGCTCTTCCAATGCGGTCGAGTCCGCGTGGCCGAAAGCGAGACCGAAGCCGAGCACCACACCGTCATCGCGCAGCGCATGTGTGCCGACCGGATCCGCTGGCGGCCGGAGCGACGGCGGCGTCAGATCGACGCGGATGTCCGCGATCGCGCGGCAGAACGCGCCTACACCGCCAGTGGCGACGATCTCCCTGGCACGCGCCCTGCCCGCTGCGATCACCTCAAGCATGCGCAATGCCGCTTCGACCGCATGTTCGGTCGCGACCGCGCCGATCGGCTGCGCCGCCGCAGCATCTCCGCCGACGCTCACGTGAAGGTACACGCGTCCGTGGCTCGCCTGCGCCCTCAGCCGCACATCGGCGGGGACCCCGTCAAGGTGCAGGGTTCCGCCACCATCGACCGCGACGGAAATCTTGGGCTCGAGATTGGCGACGAAAGACGCCGATGCGATCGCGCCGCGCAAGTGCGCGGCCAACGCGCCGGCATCGAGCACTTCTTCGCCGTCGAGGCCGGCAAGAGAATCGCACAAAACCGGCGGGCCCTCGGAAACCGGCACGTCGATGCGACCGATCATTGCCCCCAACCGTTCGACCGAGCGTTCCGTGAGGCCGCGGATTTGAATGCTTCCGCGCGACGTGATCTCGATAACGCCGTTGCCGCAGCTACGCCCAGCCGCACATAGCGCGATGAACGCCTCGGGACGGATCGTGGCGCCCGTGGACGTGAGCCGCACCAGCAGACCGTCGCCCGTCGGCATGGGTTGCGAAAGACCGGGGCAGGCCCCACGGCGGAAGGGAGCGTTCATGGTGCCCCCTCGTTCATAAGCGCCGCCAGCCCGGCATCCACGTCGTTGCGGCGGGGATGCCAAAGTCCGCGGATGCGCGCAGTGTCGAGGCGTGCGGCAATGGCCGCCGCTGCCGCGGGGTTTTCCCGAACGATAAAGTCGCGGACGGCGTCATCTGCCACGTAAGCTTCGTGCAGGAGATCGAAATAGCGGCTCGCCACGGCACCAGTAGTCTGCGCGAAGTCGACAAGCCGGTCCACCGTCTC
>JGI12053J15887_10001024_pt1 | contig 12499 bp, 13 predicted proteins | sample MedBloCAOM1_O3_FD_15887 | JGI IMG/M metagenome (IMG submission 15887)
ATGCCCCTCCGGCAGCGCCAACCGCAACGGCTCGCTGCTGACGACAAACCCGGCCAGCCCCGACGGGTAACGGCGCGGGACGCGCATGATGCCGACGTCGAGTGTCCCGTTCACCATGGCTTTGAACTGCGGGAAGGTCTCGATGTACTGGACCTGCATCGACACTTCGGGATGCGTCTTGCGGAAATGCACCAGCGCCGCCGCCAGCAGCCCGCTGCAGCAGGCCGACAGCACGTAGCCGAGCGCGATCGATCCGGTCTCGCCGCGCGCGGCGCGACGGCCGACCAGCTCGGTATGCTCCATCTGTTTGAGCGTGGCGTGGGCCTCGTCGAGAAAGCGGCGTCCGACGTGGGTGAGCGCGACCGCGCTGCGGGTCTTGCGGCGAAAGAGCTGCGCGCCGAGCTCGCTCTCAAGCGCCCGGATCTGGTGGCTGAGCGTCGGAACGGCGATCTCGAGACGCGCTGCCGCGCGCGAGAAGTGCAGTTCCTCCGCGACCATCACGAAATATTTGAGATGCCGGACCTCCATGCCGCGTGTTTATTAGATTTAACCTCACAAAACAATCGTCCCGGTGCGATTGCGATGTGCGAATGTCGCTCAAGGCCCGCAAACTTCGGTTTCGCTGCGGGAAATGACCGGGCTTGCAATCAACAAAAAGGCGCCGGGCAGCCGCCGCCCGCGGGAGGAGCAAGGATGAATGCCAAAGGCCGTCCGAGCCTCAAGGCCATGCTGTCAGAGCCGGATCCGGTTCTGATGCATGCCGTCTACGACGGCTTCACCATCAAGATGGTCGAGCGTTACGGCTACCGCGCCGCGTTCCTGTCGGGCGCCGCGCTGAGCGAGAGCCGTCTGGGCCTACCCGACGTCGGCCTGATGGGCGTCGAGGAGACGCTCGCGGCCTGCCGCCATCTCACCGCCTGCTCGAACGTAGCGCTGCTCGCCGACGGCGACACCGGCAATGGCAACGCCGTCAACGTGTTCCATCTCGTGCGCGCGTTCGAGAACGCCGGTGCCGCCGGCGTCATGATCGAGGATCAGGAGTGGCCGAAGCGCTGCGGCCACATGGCGGGTAAGAGGGTCATTGACGCGGATGAGATGGTGCAGAAGGTGCGGGCTGCGGTCGCGGGCCGCCGCAATCCAGAATTCGTCGTCAAGGCGCGCACCGATGCGTTCGCGACCCACGGGCTCGCGGACACCGTGTCGCGGCTCAAGCGGTACGCGGAGGCTGGCGCCGACCTGCTGCTCGCGGACGCGATCGCATCCGAGGACGATATCCGCGCGATCGTCAAAGCGGTCGCGGTGCCCCTGTGCGTGAACATGGGCTTCGGGCTGCGCCAGCGCGGAACGACGCCGCTGATGTCGGTGAGCCGCATGAAGGGGCTCGGCGTGAAGGCTGTCATGTACGGACGCATGATGAGCGCCTCAGCGTTGCAGGGGCTCAAGAACACCCTCGAGGCGTTCGACCGGACGCGCCACGACGACAAGGTGACCGAGCGGTCAGACCTGATGTTCTCGTTCGACGAACTCAATGACCTGATGAACCTCAAGTCGGTCCGGGACCTGGAAAAGCAGTTCACGTCACCGGCGCACTAGCGCCAATGCCGTAAGCAAAGCGAACAGCGATGGCACAGACGATCGCACAGAAGATCCTCCGCAATCACGCGCTGAAGGAGGTCGCCGAGGTGAAGCCCGGTGAGTTCATCCGTGCGCGCGTCGACTTGACGCTGCTCAACGACGTCAACGGGCCGATGGCCTTCCGCCATTTCGAAAAAATGGGCGGCACCAAGGTCGCGTCGCCGGACAAGCTCGCGCTGGTGTGCGACCACTTCGCGCCGGCGCCGACGGCGGCCGGCGCCGGGCTGCTCAGCCGCATGCGGCGGTTCGCACAGGAGAAGGGGATCGAAAACTTCTTCGACGCTGGCAAGGGCGGTATCGAACATACCTTGGTGCCGCAGCAGGGCCTGCTTGGTCCGGGCCATCTGATCGCCGGCGGCGACTCGCACACGCCGACGGCCGGCGCGTTCAGCGCGTTCGGCGCCGGCATGAGCTGGGCCGGCATGGCCGGCATCATGGTGCTCGACGAGACCTGGTTCAAAGTCCCGGAATCGATCCGCTTCGAGGTCAAAGGGACAAAGCCGCCGTTCGTGACCGGCAAGGACATTATTCTGCAGATCCTGGGCAAGTTCGGCGTCGACGGCGCACTCTACATGGCGATGGAGTTCGGCGGCCCGGCGATGGGCTCGCTCAACATCGATGAGCGTATGGCGATCTGCAACATGGCGGTCGAAGGCGGCGCCAAGACCGCGATCGTAGAGCCGGACGAGCTGACGGCGGCCTGGGCGAAGCAATACTGCAAGCGCAAGTACGAGTTGATCCGTCCTGATCGCGACGCGGACTACGCCGCGCGCCACGAGATCGATCTGTCGCAGATGCGCCCGATGGTCGCCAAGCCGTCGTCGCCCGGCAACGTCGTTCCGGTCGACGAGGTGAAGGGCGTCCATGTCGATCAGGTCTACATGGGCAATTGCGCGAACGGCACGATCACGGACCTCCGGCAGATCGCCTCGGTGCTCAAGGGCCGCAAGATCGCCTCCGGAACGCGCGCCATCATCGTGCCGGCGACGCAGAAGGTGTTTCTGCAGGCGGTGTCGGAAGGGCTCGTCGAGCAGTTCGTCGAGGCCGGCGCGGCGGTGAGCACGCCGACCTGCGGCGCCTGCTTCGGCGGCCACAACGGCGCGCTCGGCGATGGCGAGATCGGCGTCGCCACCATCAACCGCAACTTCCGCGGCCGCGCCGGTCATGCCGGCGCGCAGATGTATCTCTGCAATTCCTACGTCGCCGCCGCGACCGCGGTCGCCGGCAAAATCATCGATCCCGCGAAGCTGTGAGGCGGCTNTGATCATATCCGGAANGGTTCANGTGCTTGGCGACAACGTCGACACCGACGGCATGATTCCGGGCCGCTTCCTAGCNCTGTCGGAGCCGAAGGAGATCGCCACGCACATCTTCGAGGAGATCGATCCGGGCTTCGCCNAGCGCGTGCAGCCGGGCGACGTGATCGTCGCCGGCAAGAATTTCGGGCAGGGCTCCGGCCGCGAGCAGGCACCGCTCGGGCTGATCGGCCTCGGCGTCTGCTGCATCATCGCGACGAGCTTCGCGCGCACGTTCTTCCGCATGGCGGTCGACCTCGGCTTGCACACGGTTGAGTGCCCCGAGGCATACCGGGTCGCCAAGGAGGGCGACCTGGCGCACGTCGACACCAAGATGGGTCTGGTTCGGATCGGCGCACAGGAGTTCCGGACGACGCCGCTCCCGGATTTCATCCAGGAGATCGTCGACGGCGGCGGGATCGTTCCGTGGATCAAGTGTGAGACCGCGCGGCGCGCAACAGCTGGTCGCGCATGAAGGTGCTGGGCTGGGTAACGCCATGCGTCTCAAAGGCAAAACGGCGCTGATCGCCGGCGCGGCGCGCAATATCGGCAAGGCCATCGCGCTGACCTATGCGCGCGAAGGCGCCGACGTGATCCTGGTGGCGCGCGAGGCGCGCGATGCACTCGACGCGACCGCGAAGGAATGCGAGGGCCTCGGCGTGAAGGTGCTGCCGCTGCTCGCGGACGTCGGCGACCACGCCCAGGTCGAGGACGTGGTGAAGCAGGGGCTTAAGCGCTTCGACAAGGTCGAGGTGCTCGTCAGCGTCGCCGCGCTGCGGCCGCACAAGCCGTTCTGGGAGATCAGCTACGAGGAATGGAACCGCGTCTTGGCCGTCAACCTGCATTCGACGTTCTATTTCGCCAAGGCGCTGGCGCCGAGCATGATGGAAAAGCGCAACGGCGGCAGCATCATCGCGCTCGGCGGCCTTGCGTCGATGACCGGCCAGCCGATCCGCGCACACGTGGTCGCGTCGAAGACCGGTCTCTATGGTCTGATCAAGGCGCTTGCGCTCGAGCTCGGTCCATTCGGCGTGCGCGCCAACCTGATCGCGGTCGGGCACATCGACACCGCCCGCAAGAATCCGGAGTGGTACCCGGAAGGCGGCGGCGTGCCGTATATGGGCGAGGGCGGGGCGGGCTCCGACGGCTCGGCGCTCGGCACATCGGATGGCACGACGCCGCTGCGACGACTCGGCTCGCCGCAGGAAGTCGCCAATGTCGCATTGTTTCTGGCTTCCGACGAGTCGTCCTACGTCACGGGCGACCGCATCATCTGTGCCGGCGGTCGATACATGTGATCGAGGAAAATCGCAAGCGCGGTCGAACAGCGCAGTAACAAGAGCCACAAGGAGACGCCAATGAGACTGATCGCAAGCTTGGCCTGTCTTGGAACGCTGATCGGCGCTTCGGCCGCCGCAGCTCAAACGGCTGACGACTTTCCGAACAAGACGATCACGATCACGAATCTCTATGCGGCCGGCGGCGGCACTGATGTCGTCGCGCGCGCGATCGGGCAAAAGCTCACCGAGAAGTGGAAGGTACCGGTCATCATCGAATCGAAGCCCGGCGCCGGCGGTACGATCGCGGCTGCCTATGTCGCGCGCCAGCCGGCGGACGGCTACAGCCTGTTCGTCACCGACGTGAGCTTCTCGATCGTCCCGAGCATGTACACCAAGCTCACCTACGATCCGCTGAAGGACCTACTGCCGTTGTCGCTGTTGTGCACCGTCACGCAGGCGCTGACGATCAATCCAGAAGCGCTGTCGGTGCACACCGTCAAGGAGCTCGTCGAGGCGGCGAAGAAGAATCCGAACAAGCTCACCTACGCATCGGCCGGGGTTGGCTCGCTGACGCATGTCGGGGCCGAGATGTTCAAGAAGAGCGCCGGCGTCGACATTCAACACGTGCCCTATCGGGGTGCGGTGCTGGCGATCACCGACGTCGTGGCCGGGCGCATCAACATGTATTTCGGCGCGCTCGCGACACCGCTGCCGCAGATCGAGACCGGCAAGCTCCGGGCGCTGGCGGTGATGCAGAATCACCGCTCTCCGCTGCTGCCAAACGTGCCGTCGATCGTCGAGGCGGGCTATCCGGATCTCGACTTCGGCGCCTATTACGGCATCTTCGCGCCGGCTGGGACGCCGAAGGCGGTCCTCGAGAAGCTCGCGGCCGGGATCAAGGAAGCGCTGAGCACGCCGGAGGTAAAGAAGACGCTCGATATGCTCGCGACCGAAGCGGTGGGCGAGGGGCCGGATCAATTCGCGGCGTTCCTGCAGAAGGACATTGAACGCTGGCGCAAGGTCGTGCAGGCGGCGGGTGTCCCGCTCAACTGACAGTACGATTGCCCGGGGGCCGACAGCGCCCCGGGCGCAACGTTGCGGAGCAGACATTTGACCGTCGAGGAAGCCGGCAAAGCGACCGTAACACCCGCGGATGTGTCCCGCGGCGGTCGCTCGCAAGCCGGCGACTCGCGACGCGGTCCCGTGGCCATGGATCTGGCGATCCGGACCGTCGCGCTTATGGCGATGGCGCTGGCCGGCGGTTCGGCGCTCGTGGGCGTTCAGCCGGGCCTCTGGCAGGCCGCCTTCATCAGCGTCGCCACCACCGTACTGTGGGCGACCGGCGCCTTGCCGGAAGATCAGACGGCGCTCGCCTTCTTCATCTCGGCCAGCGTGCTCGGCCTGGTCGGATCGGACGTCGTGTTCGCCGGTTTCACGACCGCGGCGCTCTGGCTCGTGTTCGGCGGGCTCGTGATCGGCGCGGCGGTGCGAAAGACCGGCCTCGACCGCGTGATCGCGGCGCCGATCATCGCGACCGCGTGCGGCTCGTACAGACGCGCGGTCGCCTCGGTCGTGCTGCTGTCGCTGGTGTTGAGCGTCATGGTTCCGTCGAACATGACGCGGATGATGCTGATCGTTCCGGTCATCGTGGCACTCGCGGAGGGTCTCGGACTAAGCGCGGGACGCGGCCGGACCGGACTGGTCACAGCGGCGGTGCTCGCCAACTACTATTTCGGCACCGGGCTGCTACCGGCGAACGTGCCGAACATGGCGCTAGCCGGCAACCTCGAAAAGACGCTCGGCATTCACCTGCAGTTCGCGAGCTACTTCATTACCTATTTTCCGGTGCTCGGCCTGCTCAAGGCGGTGCTCGCGGGCATCTTGATCGGGCTCGCGTTTCAGTCGCCGGTATCCGGCGAAGCCGCGCGCGTCCAGACCGTGCGCTCCGCGCCCGACTGGCGCCGCCGCCTGACCGCCATCGTTCTTGTGGTTGCGCTGCTGTTCTGGATCACCGACTTCATCCACGGCATCTCGCCGGCGTGGGTGGCGCTGGCTGCGGCCTTCATCTTCATGTTCCCGGGCATCGACATCGTGCCGCTGGGGGAGCTGGGCCAGCAAGCCAGCGTTCGTCCGCTGCTCTACGTTGGCGGCATGCTCGGCCTGGGCAGCTTCATCGCCGCGTCCGGCCTGGGCAGCGCGGCGGCGCAGGAACTGGCGTCGTGGATCGGACTGCGCAGCGACGGCACGATGCGGGAGGCGGTGCTGCTGACCGGCATTTCCGCCACGCTCGGACTGCTGGCGACCCACGGCGGCATGGCCGCGTTGATGCCATCGCTGGCGCAGGAACTTGCGACCGCGTCGGGTCTCAGTCTCAACGCCGTCATCGGCATGATCGTGGTCGGCTACTCGATCTTTCTGTTGCCCTACCAGGTGCCCCCGAGCGTGGTCGGGTTCCAGATCGCGGAGATCCCGCACCGCTCGGCGGTGCTCGCGACCTTGTGGATCGGCGCCGTGACCGCAGCGGTGACGGTGCCGTTGCAGTTCGTGTGGTGGAACGCGATCGGATTCTCGTTTTGACGGAGCGGGCGCGATGAAGGACCGAATGACGATGAAGTTTGCTCGTGCCAGAGGGTGAATCATGAATGACCATTCCGGCAACCTGTTCGAGTTCGCCGCGGATTTCGCCCGCCGTCCGCTGTCGCCGGCGCTCGCGGACGCTGCCGCGCTGCGGCTGACGGATACGCTCGGCTGCGCGGTATATGGTGGCGGCCAGGAGTGGACGCAGATCCTTCTCAAGACGGTGTCGCATGCGCGCGGCAACGCGACCGCCTTCGGAAGCAGGATGCCCCTCGCGGCGGAAGCGGCTGCGTTGTGCAACGGCACCGCCGCGCATGGGTTCGAGCTCGACGACCTTCTGACCGACGCGCTCGCGCATCCGGGCGCGGTGGTCGTGCCGGCGGTTCTCGCGGTCGCCGAAGAGGAGGAAGCAAACGGCGCCGACATCCTCAAGGCGATCGTCGCGGGCTACGAGGTCGTCGGCCGGCTCGGCCGGGCGCTCGGACCGCAGGCGAGCGGCCGCGGCTGGCATCTGACCGGCGTCGCGGGTCCGGCCGCATCCGCGGTCGGGGTCGGGGTCCTGCTCGGATTCGACGCCTGCAAACTCGCGAACGCCGTGGGGATCGCCTGCGCGTCGGCCGGCGGAAACAAGAGCTTCACCGGTAGCGGCGGCATGGTGAAGCGCCTGCATGCGGGGCTGGCCTCGCGCGCCGGCGTCGTCGCGGCCCGGCTGGCGGCCTCCGGCTTCACCGGTCCGGCGGGCGCGCTCGACGGGCAGTTTGGGCTGCTCGATGTCGTTGCCGGCGCGGGAAAGCGCGCCGCCGAGCTCGACGCGAGGCTCGGCGAGACGTTCGAGATCCTGCAAACCACCGTGAAGATATATCCGTGCTGCGCGGTGCTGCAGTCGACCCTGCAGGCGTTGGTCACGTTGCAGCGCGACGCGGGACTGCGGGGCGACAACTTCGACATTATCAAGGTCGGCTCGAGCGAGCGCGCGGTCACGCAGAACAACGAACGCAAGCCCGCCGACATCATGGCGGCGCAATACAGCCTGCCGTTCTGCACCGCGCTCGCCCTGCAGGGCGATCCCGAAGATCCGCGCCTCTTTTCCAATGAGGCACTGTCGGACCCGATGATTCGCGCCCTGATGGACAAGGTCACGATGTATGTCGACGACCGGATGCACGCGGCCTATCCGCAGTCGATGGGGGCGCGGGTGTCGGCATTCATGCCCGGCAAGGGTGAGGTCATGGCCGAGGTTCTCGATGCGCACGGAACGGCGCGCGCGCCGTGTTCGCCGGCCGAGCTCGAAGCGAAGTTCAAGCGCCTCGGGGGCCTTGCGGTCGGCGACGACACGGCGGCGTGGGTGCTGTCGGCGATCGCCAAGCTCAAGCAGGGCGGCAATGTGCGCACGCTCTCGGAGAGCCTGCAGGCCGCATGCGCCTATGCCTGACGAATTCTAAAATCATGGGAGACGACACATGAACGAGACGAGAATTTTGGCGGAATGGGTTGCAGACCTGGAGCTCGAGAGTCTCCCCGGCCAAGTGCAGGAGAGCGTCAAGCTGTTCCTGCTCGACAACATCGGCTGCATCATCGGCGGTGCGACTGTGCCGTGGAGCTCGACCTACTACAACGTGATCCGCAATACCCGCTCCGGCCATCACGCGACGGTCGCGTTCTTCGGCGACAAGATGTCGCCCGACGACGCGGCGTTCCTGAACAGCACGTTCAATCACGCGAACGAGACCGACGACACCCACCTGAAGAGCCCCACGCATCCGGGCGGCATCGCGACGCCGGCGTCGCTGGCGCTCGGCGAATACACCGCATGCTCTGGCAAGGACCTGCTGCTGGCGATGATCGCGGCCTACGAGGTGCAGATCCGCATCTCCTGGGCGTGCTCGCCATACCTGATCTATCGCGGTCACCATCCGCCGGTCGGCGTCGGGCCGTTCGGCGGCGCGGCCGCCGGCGCGGTGCTGATGAAGTTCGACAAGGAGCAGACCACGAATGCGCTCGGCATCGCCGGCAGCCACTCGGCGGGGCTGATCGAATACACCAAGACCGGCGGCTCGGTGAAACGCATCCATAGCGCGATCGCGGCGCAGGCTGGCGTGCGAGCGGCGCTGTTCGCCCAGGCCGGCATCACCGGCCCGTACTCGATCCTCGAAGGCGAGAAAGGGTTCTGCAAGACGTTCGGCGGTCCCGACGTCAATATCGACCGGCTCACCGAAGGCGTGGGCACCAAGTATCACCTGCTCGACAACGGCCTGAAGCCGCACAGCTGCTGCCACCTGATCCACGCGCATCTCGACGCGCTCGACGTAGTGCGCGCCCGGGCGGACATCTCCCCCGACAACGTAAAATCCATGACGGTCGCGAGCAACAGCCCGCAAATCCTGAGCCATATCGGCTCGATCACCGAGCCCGAGGATATCCTTGGCGCGCAATTCAGCCTGCCGTTCAGCCTGGCGATGCGTTTGCATCACGGCGGGACCGGCGTCGCCGGCGGCAACGGGTTCTGGGACTATCTCGACGTCGATTTGAAGGACCCGGCACTGCTCAAGACGGCGCGTACGGTGAAATGCGTCATCGCCAACACCAACAAGTGGAGCGATGTGGACAAGGGGGCCGGCCTTGAAGTCGAGCTAACGGACGGGCGTGTCATTCAGGAGGTCGTACCCTTCTCCAAGGGCCTGCCGGAAAATCCGATGACTCCGGCCGAGGTGCGCGAGAAGTTCGTGTCGCTGGTGGAGAAGCCGCTGCCGAAGGGCCGGCCGCAGGAGATCATCAGGATGGTCGACAACATCACTGATCTGAAGGACATCAAGCGGTTGATCGACCTGCTGGTCGTTGAACGCTCGGTCGCCCTCCAATACGCTGGCTAGCGAGGTGCCGCGCGGCCGCCGCCGCGCGCCATTGGAAAACGGAGAACAACATGAACATCCACGCCAAATTCAAGTTCACCGACATCCTCTACGAGAAGAAGCAGGGCGTCGCCTGGATCACGATCAATCGTCCCGACAGCTACAATTCTGTGACCCAGCACTCGATCGAGGAGCTGTGCGATGCGTTTCGCGACGCGGCGGAGGACGGCGAGATCGGCGCAATCGTGTTTACCGGCGCCGGTGAAAAAGCGTTCTGCTCCGGCGGGAACATGCAGGCGATCTCGGAGCGTACATCGGGCGTCAAACGCAACCATCTCCGGGTGATGTCTCACTTGGCGCTGGCGATCCGAACGGCGGGCAAGCCGGTGATCGCTGCCGTGAACGGCTATTCGATCGGACTGGGCCATGAGCTGCACCTGATCTGCGACATTACGATCGCCGCCGATCACGCAAAGTTCGGGCAGACCGGCCCGAAGATGGGAAGCGTTCCGGTCTGGACGGCAACTCAGTTGCTTCACCGGACGGTCGGGGAAAAGCGAGCGCGCGAGATCCTTTACTTCTGCCGCCAATATACCGCGCAGCAGGCGTTGGAGTGGGGGCTGGTCAATGCCGTGGTGCCGATGAAGGACCTACACTCCACTGCGATGGCTTGGGCGCAGGAGTTGCTGGACAAATGCCCGACATCGCTCCGGATCGCGAAGCTCGCATTCAATGCCGAGTCCGATCAGAGTTTGTGGAGCGGCATGTTCGCCGGCGGCGAAATGCTTTCGGCCCACGTCGACACCGAGGAGTTCGTCGAAGGTCCTTCTGCATGGCTTGAGAAACGAAAGCCTGACTTTCGCCGCTTCCGCAAGAATGTCCGGAAAACGAACAAGGTCTCATGATCAAAGGACTCCATCCACTGTTGGCCTGCGCTGTATTATGGGTGTTGCTTGCCGGCAATATCCCGGCCGTGGCGCAAGACACTTACCCGAGTCGGCCGATTACGCTGACGCACGGCTTCATCGCCGGGGGCAACAGCGACATCGTCTCTCGCATCGTCGGGGAGGCGATCAGTTCCCGCCTGGGGCAACCGATCGTCATCGAGCCGCGTCCGGGCGCGGGCGGCAACACCGCGGCCTCGCGCCTCGCCAAGTCGGATCCCGATGGTTATACGCTGATCACCCTGCCGGGCAGTCATGCGGTTTCGGCTGCGATCTTCAAGGCCCTTCCATTCGATCCAGTTGAGGATTTCCAGTACATTTCGCTTTACGGCTATCAAGCGTTCATGTTTGGCGTCCGTAACGAGAGTGCCATCAAGACTGTTGCGGACCTAATCAAGGCCGCCAAGGCCGCGCCGGGCAAGCTGACCTACTCCTCGGCCGGAATAGGCACGACCCAGCACCTCGCTGGCACGCTGTTTTGCGCCATGGCCGGAATCGAAATGACACACGTGCCTTATCGTGGGGGGACCGGTGCGATGACCGATCTGCTCGGCGGGCAGATCTCCATGATCGTCGACACCATCACGGTGATCGAGCCGCAGGTTCGTGTCGGCGCGGTGCGCGCGCTCGGCGTCAGCAGCGGCAGCAAATGGTGGAGCCTTCCGGATGTCACGCCAATTGCCGAGACGGTGCCGGGTTATGATGTTCTGACCTGGCTCGGCGTCGCAGGTCCGAAAGGCATGCCCGTGGCGACGGTCGGGCGTCTCAACTCGGCGCTCCGAGCAGGGTTGGCAGATCCAAAAGTCGACGAACGGCTTCGGAAGATCGGCTTTGACGTGAAAGCCAGTTCACCTGACGAGATGCGAGACCTCGTCGTGGCGCAGATTGCGAAATGGAAGAAGGTGGTCGCTGACGCCGGAATTCCTCAGCAGTAGCGGAAAGCGTGACAAGCGACCAAAATCAAGAACTTGACGCCGCGCTAGCTGAAAGCGGCCTGCTCACACTTGAGCACGCAGTCGCTGCGTTTGTCGCGGCTGTAGCCGTAGCGGCGCTTGTCCTCGTCATCGGCCGGCGGAGCGGACTCGAAATAGGTGCTGGTGAGGTCATACAGCAGGACCTCGAAACCGGCCCCGAACAAGTCCTGCCAGCGCTCGCGCAGATGCGAGAACAGCGTCTCCTTGTGTGCCAAAACCTTGTCCAGGCAGCGGTAGAGTGCGTTCTTCTCCACCAGCGCTAATCCCGCCGAGCAGATCGGCCATCGCGCTCTGCTCGAACCACAACCGATGCAATCACCACTCGCTGCCCGGATCGATCAGTCGATAGCACACAAGCGTCTGCAGGATGTGCTGCCAGAGCGGGTGTTGACGATCCGCCCCGGTGCAGACCCGCCGGAGGTGCGGACTCCGGTCGCCCACCGGTTCTAGTGGGGGCATAGAGCCTCGGAGTTTTGGGAGCCGGAGATTTGTCGGGGATCGGCGTCCGCGCATACGAAGTCCGTCGAACGCTCAAAACTCAGCCCGATTTTGATGTGGGTTCCCTAGAAAGGCGGTGGATCATTGTGACGACTGGGCGGCGAATAGGGTGTGCCTAATTTTGTTCACTTTTTATTCTAAATTTACAAAGATTGTGAGTGATATGTATGTCAAAATCCCGGCTATCGGGTCCGCGAGCCTTAACCAATCCCGCCTTATTCTTGACTAGGTCCAACAACAAATCTCGCGGTCGGATCGGGGGAAGATAAGAAGATAGAGGGTCTTCCCGATGTTGTTGCGTTGGCTGGAACACGACCCGATTGCCGTGACGTTCTTGATCGTCGGCATCGGCGCGGTCTCATTGCTAGCCCTGATCATCTAGGCGCTCGGCTGGCCCCTCACGGCAGCAGCGGGCAGCTCTCGAATAAAACACTGGTTGCGGCTGCT
>JGI12053J15887_10001026_pt1 | contig 12490 bp, 11 predicted proteins | sample MedBloCAOM1_O3_FD_15887 | JGI IMG/M metagenome (IMG submission 15887)
GCCGTTGAACCACGAGCACGGGAGATTTACGCCAGCGGCTGGCGCCCACCCGTACCCGACGGACCCACTCGCGACGAGCTGGCCGCGCTCGTCACCAGCGTCAGTGCGCGAAGTGCCGGGTGCCGGTGAGGTAGAGCGGCACCCCAGCGGCCTCCGCGGCGGCGATCGAATCGGCGTCGCGGATCGATCCGCCGGGCTGTACCACGGCGCGAACCCCAGCGTCGAGCAGCACAGCCAGCCCGTCGGGAAACGGGAAGTACGCATCGGAAGCGGCCACTGAGCCGGCCGCCCGCCCGCCGGCTCGGGCGACCGCGAGTCGGGCGGCGTCCACCCGGTTCACCTGCCCCATCCCGATGCCGACAGTGGCCTGGTCCGCGGCGAGCAGGATCGCGTTGGAGCGCACCGCGCGGCAGGTCCGCCAGGCGAAGGCCAGGTCGGCCAGCGCCGTCTCGGTTACCGGCGCACCGGTAGCCAGCGTCCAGCGCGCCGGATCGTCACCGGGCGCGTCGATCGCGTCCCGGGTCTGCAGCAGTAGCCCACCGGACAGCGCCCGGAACTCGACACCGCTCCTGTCGGGGGGCGCAGCCAGCAGCAGCCGGAAATTCTTCTTGCGAGCGAGCACGTCAATGGCGCCCTCGGCATACGACGGCGCCACCAGCACCTCGGTGAACACCTCGCTGACCTGCTCGGCCAGCTCGACGGTGACCTCCCGGTTCACCGCGATCACACCCCCGAATGCGCTCACCGGATCGCAGGCATGCGCCCTGCGGTGCGCGTCAGCGACGTCCCCGGCGGCCGACACCGCGATGCCGCACGGGTTGGCGTGCTTGATTATCGCGACGCAGGCGCCGTCGTGGTCGTAGGCGGCCCGCCAGGCGGCGTCGGCGTCGACGTAGTTGTTGTAGGACATCTCCTTGCCGTGCAGCTGCTGCGCACGGGCCAGCCCCCCGGTGCCACCAGCGGTGTACAGCGCGGCCTGCTGGTGCGGGTTCTCCCCGTAGCGCAACGTCGTCGCGCGCCGCCAGGAGGCGCCTACCCAGGACGGAAACTCGCCCGAGTCCGATGATCCCATCCACGACGCCACGGCGATGTCGTAGTCCGCGGTGTGTCGAAATGCGGTGACAGCCAGCGCCCGGCGCTGCGCCAGGGTGAACCCACCTACGTCGACGGCGTCCAGCACGTCGACGTATGCAACCGGGTCCACCACGACGGCGACCGAGGCGTGGTTCTTCGCGGCCGCGCGGACCATCGCCGGGCCACCGATATCGATCTGCTCGACGCACTCGTCGAAACCGGCCCCGGCGGCCACCGTGGCCTCGAACGGGTACAGGTTGACGACCAGCAGATCGAACGGCGCGACGTCCAAGGCGACCAGCTGGGCAACGTGCTCGGGCTTGCGGGTGTCGGCGAGCAACCCCGCGTGCACCCGAGGGTGCAGAGTCTTGACCCGGCCGTCCAGGCACTCCGGGAAACCGGTGAGTTCCTCGATCCGGGTCACCGGCACTGCAGCGTTGGCGATCACGGTCGCCGTCGAGCCGGTGGAGACGATCTGGACCCCGGCCGCGTGCAGCCCGGTAGCCAGCTCCACCAGCCCGCTCTTGTCAGACACGCTGAGCAGCGCCCGGCGTACCGGCCGACGATCCTCGGTAGTCACGGTAGTGAGACCTTTCGTCCGGTGACGGTGTACCCGTGGCGGGCCAGCTCGGCGACGACCTCCACCAGCAACCTGCGCTCCACAATCTTGATCCGCTCGTGCAGCCGCGCCTCGGTGTCATCCGGCAGTACCTCGACNGCGCGCTGGGCCAGGATCGGACCGGTATCCACCCCGGCGTCGACCAGGTGCACGGTCGCGCCGGTCACCCGGACCCCGTGCGCCAGCGCAGCGGCCACCGGATGCCGGCCGGGGAACGCAGGCAGCAGCGCGGGGTGGCTGTTGAGGATGCGACCTGCGAACCGATCTAGGAACGTACGTCCCAGGATCTTCATGAAGCCGGCTGTGACAATCAGATCCGGCCGGTAGGCGGCGACGGTTTCAGTAAGCGCGGCGTCCCAGGCCACCCGGTCCCGGTGCTGGATCAGCTCGACGACGAACGTGGGTAGCCCATGATCGTCGGCGCGCTTAAGCCCGACGGTGCCGGTCCGGTCAGCGCCGACGGCGACGACCTGGGCGGGATAGTCCGGGCCAGCGGCGTCCAGCACCGCCTGCAGCAACGTCCCGGTACCGGACACCAGCACAACGACCCGGGTCGGGATCGGCAGACGGAGCTGATGCACGGTTAAGAGTACCCGTGAGCAGGCTTGACGGCCCGGTGCAGCGCAACGATGCCGCCGGTGAGGTTGCGCCAGTCAACGTCGACCCAGCCTGCGGCGGCCACTCGCTGCGCTAGCGCGGGCTGGTCGGGCCAGGCCCGGATGGACTCGGCGAGGTAGACGTAAGCCTCCGGGTTACTGCTGACCCGCCGGGCGACCTCCGGCAGCGCGCGCATCAGGTACTCCAGGTACACGGTGCGAAACGGCCGCCAGATGGGAGTCGAGAACTCGCAGATCACCAGCCGGCCGCCGGGCCGGGTAACCCGGGCCAGCTCGGCCAGCGCGGCGTCGAGGTCCGCCACGTTGCGCAGCCCGAAGGAGATCGTGACCGCGTCGAATACTCCGTCAGCGAATGGCAGCGCCAGCGCGTCGGCTCCGACCAGCGGTACCTTGCGGTGCCGGCCGGCGCGCAGCATCCCCAGCGAGAAGTCCGCGGCCACGCACCACGCGCCGGCGCGAGCCAGCTCTACGGTCGAGACCGCGGTACCCGCGGCGAGATCGAGCACCCGCTCCCCCGGCCCGGCAGCGACGTCAACCCGGGTACACCGTCGCCACCATCGGTCCTGACCAAACGACAGGACGGTGTTGGTCAAGTCATAGCGGCGAGCCACCCCGTCGAACATCGCAGCCACGTCGCGGGGGTCCTTGTCCAACCCAGCTCTCGGCACAGCGCTCACCCTACGGTGACAGCCCCGGCCGTTCCGGTGCCGCTCAGTTGGCGGTGCCTGCTGGGCTGTTACTAGTGCCGAGCGCCTGGAGCATGCCGGTCACCGCGACAGGCCAGGGGAAGTCTTCGGCGCGCGCCCGGGCGGCCGCCCTGCGGGCCTCCTCGGGCGCATGGAGCAGCCAGCTGACCGCGTCGGCGAAAGCTCGGCCGTGATCCGCGACGGCGGCACCACAGCTAGGGCGGATGATCTCGGACAACGCCGAGGAACATGACACCACCACGGGAGTGCCCGAGGCGAGCGCCTCCAGCGCCGCCAACCCGAACGTTTCGTGCGGCCCCGGCGCGAGGGACACGTCCGACGTGGCGAGCAGGGCAGCCACATCACTCCGCTTGGGTACGAAGCCCAGGAAGGTGACCGGCAGTCCGGCGGCGCGCCGCTGCAGAGCCGCCCGGCATGGGCCGTCGCCGGCGATGACCAACCGGATTCGCTGACCCGACTCGTGCAGTTCCGCGACGGTGTCGATGCAACGCTGCACGTGCTTCTCCGGAGACAGCCGCCCGCAATGCGCCAGCATTGCNTCGGCCCCCCGGCCCAGCTCAGCGCGCAGCGCCTCGTCCCGATGCCATGGCGCGAACGTGACCAGGTCCACGCCCAACGGGACCTGGANGACGTTGCGCGAGCCGATCCGATCGAACTCCTCGCGGGCGAATCCAGTGGTGCACACCACCGTGTCGTAGGAAGCCGCCATCCGGTGGTTGGCCCAGTCGGCCACGCCGCGAGCCGAGCGGCCGGGTAGCAGGAACTGGTGCAGCAGCCGGTCCAACCGTTCGTGGGCGATCACCACGCTGGGCACCCCGCGCGCGGCGGCCCACCGGCCCAGTCCACGCAGGGTGAGCCGGTCGGACACCTCGATCCGATCGGGACGCAGCCCGTCCAGCAATGCCCGGACCCGGCACGGATCGACCGCGCGATACCCACCGGTGTACGGGATCTTCCCTGCGCGCAGCGTGATCCGCCTAACCCCGGTATGCAGTACCTCGTCGCTGCGCCGCGGTCCGGGTACCACCAGTACGACCTGGTGACCTGCTGCGACGTACCCAGCGCCCAAGTGGTGCAGGGCGGTGCGCAGGCCGCCGGAGCGCGGACCATAGAAATTCGCCAATTGGGCAATGAGCATCACGCCACCACCCGAGCATCGGCAGGCAATCCGGTGACCGCGGCGTAATGGCCGAGCAGTTCATCACAGACCGCCGGCCAGGTGCGCCGCAACACACTGCGACGGGCTGCCGCACCGCACCGGATGCGAAGACCTGGATCGTCGACCAGGATGCGAACCGCGGCGCGCAGTGCGGCTCCGAACACTTCGTCAGCGCCCGAGTCGAAGGTCTCTGGAAGCAGGAAACCGGTGCCGCCGTGGGTCACCAGGTCCCGCGGACCGCCGGCGTCCGGGGCGATCACCGGCAGCCCACAGGCCAGCGCCTCCTGCACGGCCTGGCAGAACGTCTCGAAGGGCCCGGTGTGCACGAAGACGTCCAGACTGGCGTACGCCTGCGCCAGCTCATCACCGGTCTTGAACCCCAGGAAGGCAGCACCGGGTAGCCGCCTGGCCAGCTCCCGGAGATCCGGGCCGTCACCCACCACGACGAGCCGGATACCAGGGACATCCTGCAGTGCGGACAGCCGCAGGACTTTCTTCTCCGGCGCCAGGCGGCCGACGAAGCCGACGAGGACCTCGCCGTGCGGGGCCAGCTGCGCGCGGAGCCGCTCATCTCGACGAGATGGGCGGAAATGATTGGTGTCCACCCCGCGCCCCCAGCGGTGCACCCGGGGCACCCCGTGCGAGGCCAGGGCGGTAACCGCGGAGGTCGACGGCGCGAGCGTACGGTCAGCCCCGCTGTGTAACCGCCGTGTCCAGCGCCACGCGGTGCGGGCAGCGAACCCCAGCCCGTAGGAGTCGGCGAACCCGGCGATGTCGGTCTGGTAGACGGCCACAGTGGGAACTCCGAGCCGGCGAGCCGCCCACAAGCCGCGGGCCCCCACGATCACCGGGGAGGCCAGATGGACCACGTCCGGACCGAAGTGACGCAACGCGGTGAGCACCTTGCGGCTGGGAACACCGACCGGCACGGAGTCGACCACCGGCAGATCCACAGCCGGCACCCGCACCACGGGAGCGCCCTGGTAGCTGTCCGGGCCCGCGCCCGGCGCGATCACCAGAGCTTGATGCTCGCAATGGATCAGATGCTGCACCACGTGGATCACCGAGTTGCTGACACCGTTGATAACAGGCAGAAATGACTCGGTCACTATCGCGACGCGCATGGCGCTGACCGTGCCAGGCCCGGGCTGGCGTAGCGGCACGTAACCATGTCGCAGCGCGGAACTCCTGGCGAACTCCTCGTACCTCGCCGACCCCGGGTGCGGGTGTCCCGCAAAACGCCAGACTTATCGCGCACGGCCCTGGCGCCGGCGCAACCACCAGCTAACTGGCGCGACTAGCACCCACAACGCCATGAGGATGATCGATGCCGGAGCCACGCCCTGCACCCAGGTGCGCCCAGCGACCCGCACGTGCCCCATCGGGTCGGAGCTGTCATATTCCACCCGGACCAGCTGCCCCACCTGCAGCCCGGAAGGGTAGGCCAGCCCTGCATCCGGGCGGTACACCTTGCCGTCGGGCGAGGTGAACTGCACCAGAGTCCGTATCGACGTCACCGCGAGCACCTGGGCGGTGGCGTGCCCGGTGCGGGCATCGATGGCCGCGTCATCGATGCCCGCACCGGCCAGCGCCAGCGTGATGAGCCCGGTCAGCAAGGCCGCTGCTGCGGGCAGCATCCACCACACCGGCCGTCGCCGGCGGTTGCGGGTCTGCCGTGGAGACCCGGTAACGGGCCCGGTAACCAGAGCGGTCATCGCTGGCCAGCTTAGCGGCAGTCACGACGGTAGATCGACGGGCAACACGCCTCCGGCGGCTAGCCCTAATACGCTGGTGGCGTGACCACCGCCCCGCTGACCGACCGGCTGGTCGTGCGCTCGCGTCTGGTGCCGGGCAGCGGTACCGATCTGCTCGACATGTTGCCCTCCCCTCGTGGGGTGCTGTCCTGGATCCGTGCCGGTGAGGGGCTGGTGGCCTGGGGCGAGGTGGCCCGGGTGTGCACCGAAGGGCCGCACCGCTTTGCCCGCGCCCAGGACTGGTGGGCGTCCTTCTGCACCCAGCTCGACACTCGGGATGAGGTCGGTCTTCCGGGCAGTGGCCCAGTTGCCTTCGCCAGCCTCGCCTTCGACGAATCCCCGGGCAGCTCGGTACTGGTGGTGCCGCGAGTGATAGTCGGCCGACGCGGCGACCAAACCTGGGTCACCGAGTTTGAGACCGGCCGGGCGACTGGTCCAGTGGTGCCGGTCAGCCGCCCCCGTGGCCTGCGGTACTTCGACGGTGAGCTACCGGTGACCGCATGGCGCGATGCGGTAGCGCGCGCGGTATCGCGGATGCGTGACGGCGCGGCACCGGCGAAGGTGGTCCTCGCGCACGACCTGCTCGCGGTCGCTGATGAACCGCTGGATCCCCGGTTCCTGCTCCATGGGCTGGCCGCACGGTACCCGTCGTGCTGGACATTCGCCGTGGACCACCTGGTCGGCGCGACCCCCGAGTTGCTGCTGCGCCGGCGCGGCACCGAGGTGCTCTCGAGGGTGCTGGCCGGAACCACCTGGCCGCATGACGGTGCCAACGCCGGGGCGCTGGCCGTCGAACTACTCGCCTCGGCCAAAGACCACGATGAACACCGCTACGCGGTCGACTCACTGGCTCAGGCGCTGCGGCCGTTTTGCACCGAGCTGGTCGTTCCTGCCGTACCCAGCGTGCTGGAACTGCACAACGTGCTGCACCTGGCCACCGAGGTCCGCGGAGTACTGCACCCGCTGGGGCCGCCGCTGCTCACCCTGGCCGACGCTGTGCATCCCACTGCCGCCGTGGGCGGCAGTCCCACCCTGGCCGCGGTCAGCGCGATCGATGAGCTGGAGGCGATGGACCGCGGACGCTACGCAGGTCCGGTCGGCTGGGTGGATGCCGCGGGTGACGGCGAGCTCGGCATCGCACTGCGTTGCGCCCAAGTCGTCGGGCGGTTCGCCCGGTTGTTCGCCGGCTGCGGAATCGTCGCCGGCTCCGATCCCGACTCCGAGGTCGCCGAAGCCGCCGCCAAGCTGGTCCCGATCCGCGACGCTCTGGAAGGCTCGTGAGTGCATATCGTGTTACGGCACATCCCACTCACCAGGCTCGTCAGCCCGGCGACGCCGGCGGCCGTCCCTGGCTGAGCAGCCACGTCTGCGCGACGGCATCGACGCTCTTGCCGGACACGTGCTTGACCAGGGCCAGGAAGTCCTGCACCGAACCGTTGCCACCGGCCCGCTCAGTGGCCCAGGCGCGCAGAGCGGCGAAAAAGTTCTGGTCGCCTAGCGTGGCTCGGATCGCCTGCAGTGCCATCCCGCCGCGCACATAGACCGCGTTGCTGAACACCGCGTCGGCGCCCGGAGCTCCCGGCGGGGTTCGCCAGAAGTCGTCGCCGGCGGGATGGCTGGCGTAGTTCTCCGCTGCCGTTTGTGCAGCGGTGGGGCCGCCGTTGCGTTCGGAGTACAGCCATTCGGCGTAGGTGGCGAAACCCTCGTTGAGCCAGATGTCGCTCCAGTGGCTCACCGAGACGCTGTCCCCGAACCACTGGTGGGCCAGCTCGTGCACCACCACCGTGACGTTCTGGCCGTCATCGAAGAACGTCGGCGCGTATACCGGACGGGTCTGGTCCTCCAGCGCGAAACCAAGGCCGGCGTCGGGGACCACCCCGCCGAGCTGGCGGAATGGGTAGGGGCCGAAGATCCCGGAGAGGAACTCGACGATCTGGGGCGTCTGTTCCACCGAGGCACGCGCCGCGTCCGCGACCGCCGGAGCGAGGGCCCGGTCGTAGGCAGCCAGGTACAGCCCGAAACGGGTGTCGCGGCGCACGATGTCGTACTTGCCGATCGCGACGAAAGCCAGGTACGTGGCCATCGGCTCGGTCTCCTGCCAGCGCCACTGCTGCAGGCCTGGCCCCGCCGCCTCCGGGCCACCGAGCAGAGCGCCATTGGATATCACCTGCAGACCGGCGGGAACGACGGCAGTGATCGTGAAAGTCGCCTTGTCCGATGGGTGGTCGTTGGAGGGATACCACCAGGCGGCGATATCCGGCTCGCCCACGGCGACGGCGCCGTCGGCGGTACGCACCCATGGAGAGTGCACCCCAGGTCCGCCAGAGACATTCGACGGCACCCCGGCGTAGGCGACCCGCACCGTCATCTGCGCTCCCGATGCCACGGGTGCCGCCGGGGTGACCTGCAGCTCACCACCGTCCTGATGCATCATGGCCGGCTGGTCATTCACGGTGACCGCCGACGCGGGCAACCGGAGGTCCAGATTGAATCGGGACAGGCTCTCGGTGGCCGTGGCGGTAATCGTGGTGTGGCCCTCGAGCCGGTCGGTGGGCGGGTCGTAGCGAACTGCGATGTCGTATGCGGTGATGTCGTAGCCACCGTTGCCGGCGCGCGGAAAGTAGGGATCCCCGATGCCGTCGGCGCCCACCGCCGGGGGCGCAGTAGCCACCGCCGTGGCCGACGGCGGCCGCGGATGCGTCGCCGGAGCGGACTTCGAGGCCCGCCACGGGATTGCCAGCGCGACCAGCACCAGCAGCAGCGCCAGCACCGGCCCGATCAGCAATGCAATTCGCTTACGCATGGTTACCTCCCCGGCACTGACCTTAAGCGCTGCCACCGACAAAGGGAGCGACAGCCGTCGCTACCGCGGTCCGGATCTGATCATGCAGCGCNCGCAGCCCGGACCGCTGCGTGGCCACCTCTACAACCCGNAGGCCCCGGGCANNGNCTACTGCCACCTCCGCCAGTTCGCCGGCCGACGCCCGAACGTGCGGCACGTGATGCGCCGCGCACAGAGCCGCCAGATCGGTGCCGTGCGGGGTGCCGAAGACCCGTTCGAAAGCGCAGGCATACTCCGGGGCTCCTTGCTCCAAGACCGCAAAGATGCCGCCCCCGTCGTCGTTAGCGACCACCACGGTCAGATCCGGACGGTCCTCATCCGGACCGGCCAACAGCCCGTTCGAATCGTGCAGAAACGTCAGGTCACCGACCAGAGCGTAACCCGGTCCGCCGTGCACCAGGGCCGCCCCGGTGGCGGTGGAGATCGTCCCATCGATGCCGGCGACGCCCCGGTTGGCCAGCACAGTCAGACCCGGCCGCGGCCGGGCGGCCAGCGACACGTCCCGGATCGGGTTAGACGAGCCAAGCAGCAGCAGCGCCCCGTCCGGCAGTGCGGCGACCAGCAACCGAGCCACCTCGAGACCGGTCGCTTCGGGACAGCTCTGCACGACGGACCTCACTGCGGCGGCGGCCGTCGCGTCAGCCTGCTGCCAGCTGTGCAACCACTCCGGATCAGGGGAACCGACGCAGCGCAGCGCGGTGCCCACCGCGACCGCGGTAGCCGCGATATCCGTCCACTCCGGACGGTCGGTGAGAACGGTGACCGCAACCGTCGGGTCAGCGAGCAGCCGCTGCACTGACCGATGCAGGGTGGGGCGACCGAGCACCAGCACCTGCTCGGGTCGCAGCTGAGGGACCACCGCGGAGCCCAGCAGCCACGGCCCGGCTGCCAGCGCGTCCGGCCAGTCGGACGCGGTGGGCTCGGCTACCAGCGGTAGCCCTGGCGGCGCCGGTGGCGCGCCGTGACCGGCGACCACGAGCGTGCGCCGGCTTAGGTCGAGCTTCACCTCGACGCGCAGCGGTGATCCGGTCGACACCGCGGTCCAGGGCGCGCTGGTTGGCCGGCCTTGAAGAGCCGCCAACACCTGCGGCGCAGAATCCTGGAGAGCCGCACTCGGCGGGGGCACCAGCGGCTCGCGAAACGGCACGTTGAGATGCACCGGTCCAGGGCCGCCGCCCAGAGCACCCCGCGCGGTCGCGACCGTCCGGTCCACCGCGGATCGCCACTGGGTGTGCTGTGCACAGTCCGACGGTGCCGCCAGAGACGGCGCCGCGCGCACCGCTGCGCCGAACAGGCCCGCTTGGCGCACCGTCTGGTTCGCCCCGGTCCCGACCAGCTCGGCCGGGCGGTCGGCGGTGACCGCCAGCAACGGGATTCCGGCGTGGTGGGCCTCCAACACCGCGGGGTGCAGATTCGCCGCCGCCGTCCCCGACGTGCACACCACCGGCACTGGCACATTGGAACGCAGCGCCAAGCCCAGCGCCAGAAACGCTGCAGAACGCTCGTCGATCCGGACATGCAGCGTCAACCGCCCGGCCTGCTCGGCCGCATGCAGGGCGAAGGACAGCGGCGCGTTGCGCGACCCCGGACAGAGCACGGCGTGGCGCACCCCGCACCGCACCAACTCGTCGACCAGCACCGTGGCCAGCGCGGTGGACGGGTTCACAAGTGATCAGCATGCCCTGCGACCGGGTATACCGGGGGTAAGGGGCCACACGTCCGTCCTATCGGCGAGTCACCTCGCTGCACCTGCCGGGAGTGGATTCCGCAGGAAGAAATCCCACATGCGGGTAGTCATATCCGTCTTGTCAGCACCTTCGGGCAGCAGATGCCCAGCCGGATAGACACGCCATACCACCTCGACGCCCGCATTGCAGGGCCGGTACACGGAGGCTTCCACCACGACGTCCCGTTCTGTAACCGGGGTGACCGGGCAACCGTTTCGGCGCAGCCAATTATCACGGTGTTGGAGGGCGAATGGGAAAAGGCTGATAGCGTCGGCGTTGCCATGGAAGATTCCCACCGCGATCGGACGGAGCGGATCCACATTCGTACTACGCAGATCACCACAGGGGCTGCCGGTCAGTGAAGGATCTGCACCCGCGTAGACGGCAACTGAGGCGAACACCGTCGATGCGTCGCAGGCAAGCCTGGCTGCCATCAGCGCGCCGCTGGAGTGGCCTTCTGCGTATACCCGGCGGGAGTCGACACAGTAGACGCTGGAAATGTCCCGGACGACGGAACGCAGGTCACCGACATCCTCGGATCCCTGGACAAAGTCCCAGGTCGATTGTCGACTCGACGGGTAAGCGACGATGAAATGCTTGGTCTTGGCGATGTCTGACCAACCAGTGTCCGTCTCGTGCAAGCGAGGCGGTTGGGCTGCGCCGTGCAGGGCGATCAGCAACGGCACCGACGGTCCGGACAGACCAGCGGGCACACTCAGAAAATATTTTCGACCCGCGACTTCGTGTCTCGTCGTTCCCGCGGTGGGCATCAACGTACAGCCTGCCTCACCAGCCGCCTTGACGGTGGCGACGGGTGTGCAGACCGTCAGAAACCCCACAGCGATCAGCACTGCGGCCAGCCGGCCGGGACTGCGAATGCGTGACGCCCTTCGGGTACTTCCGGGTACAGACGTCACCGTTGCTACCTTTCAGAGCCGCTCCCCCGCTCCGGCGCAGCGCCCAAGACCGGACGCGGCTAGAACCGCCTCGCGCCCCAGCGGCTGCCCACTCACCCTCCGAGTGCGAAACAGTGTTCCAGCACCGAATGCCACTCACCGGCACGCTAGCGTGCCGCATGGTCTCCGAGCTGTTCGAACCGTCTGCCTGGCGCCGCGTCGAGGGCTTCGACTTCGCCGATATCACCTATCACCGCTCGGTGGTGCACGGCACCGTCCGGATCGCCTTCGACCGGCCGGAGGTCCGCAACGCCTTCCGGCCGTCAACGGTGGACGAGCTCTACCAGGCGTTGGATCACGCCCGGATGACCCCGGACGTCGGATGCGTGCTGCTGACCGGCAACGGGCCTTCGCCGCGCGACGGCGGGTGGGCCTTCTGCTCGGGCGGTGACCAACGGATCCGAGGTCGCACGGGTTACCAGTACGCGGCAGGGGAGACAGCCGACACCATCGACCCGGCACGAGCCGGACGCTTGCACATCCTGGAATGCCAGCGGCTGATCAGGTTCATGCCCAAGGTGGTGATTGCCGTGGTGCCTGGTTGGGCNGCTGGCGGCGGGCACTCCCTGCACGTGGTCTGCGACTTGACCCTGGCTTCAGCTGAGCACGCCCGATTCAAGCAGACCGACGCCGACGTGGGCTCCTTCGACGGTGGCTTCGGCTCCGCCTATCTGGCCCGGCAGGTCGGGCAGAAGTTCGCCCGGGAGATCTTCTTCCTCGGGCGTGAGTACAGCGCGACCGACGCGCATCGGATGGGGATGGTCAACGCGGTGGTACCGCATGCGTCGCTGGAGACGACCGCGCTGGAGTGGGCCGACGCAATCAACGCGAAGTCACCCACCGCGCAGCGGATGCTGAAGTACGCGTTCAACCTCATCGACGACGGGTTGGTAGGCCAGCAGCTCTTCGCCGGTGAGGCGACCCGCCTGGCCTACATGACCGACGAGGCCGTCGAGGGCCGCGACTCCTTCNTAGAGAAACGTGCACCCGACTGGTCCCCGTTCCCCTGGTATTACTAGACACGCTGACCGAGTG
>JGI12053J15887_10001027_pt1 | contig 12482 bp, 10 predicted proteins | sample MedBloCAOM1_O3_FD_15887 | JGI IMG/M metagenome (IMG submission 15887)
GCTGGCCGCGCACGTCGACCCCGACCACGACGAGCCGCCGGTGGTCTATGACCACGACACCCTCGAGGCGATCCGCTCAACGCACCCGCTCGGCGAGGTGTTATCACTACTGCGGGCCATCCTGGTCAGCATCGCCGACGAGGCCGAGCACATGATGATCGTGACCGACGCCGACGGTCACATCTTGTGGCGCGAGGGCAAGGCCGACGTGTGCCTGCGGGCCGACCGGGTGCTGCTCACCGAGGGGACGAAGTGGAGCGAGTCGGCCATCGGCACCAACGCGATGGGCACCGCGCTAGCACTCGGCAGGCCGGTGCAGATTCATTCCGCGGAGCATCTCGTGCGTACGTATCACGCGTGGACCTGCGCAGCGGCGCCGGTAGCCGATCCGGACAGCGGTTCGGTGGTCGGCGCGATCGACGTGACCGGTCCGCAACACACCCGTCACCCGGCGACGCTGGCGCTGGTTACAGCGGCCGCGCAGTTGGCGCAGGGGCAGCTCTGGGCGCGGATGACAGCCCGCGATGAATTGTTGCTCCGCCACAACATCGCGCACCTGCGCGGTCCCGGCGCGCTGTTGAGCGCGAGTGGGCGGGTGATCGCAACAGAGTCCTGCGGCAGGCTTCCGCCCCGGGTGGACATCACGGCGCCGGACCGCCTGGTCATCTTGCCCGATGGGCGCGAGGCGACAGTCGAGCCGCTGGCCGCGGGATTCTTGTTGCGGATGGCGGGCCGGCAGTGCACCCGTACGCCGACGCTCTCGCTGGCTTTTCTCGGTGCGACGCACCCGGTCGCCGTGCTTGACGGTCGCACGCTACCTCTGAGCCTGCGACACGCTGAGATCCTCGCGCTGTTGAGCCTGCACCGTCAGGGCATGAGCGCCGAGGCGCTGGCGATCGCCCTCTACGGTGAGGCGGGCAATCCGGTGACCGCGCGGGCCGAGATGCACCGGCTGCGCGCCCAACTCGGCGACCGCGTCATACGGACACGTCCCTACCGGCTGGGCGGGGACGTCGATGCGGACTTCCTCGCCGTTCCTCGACTGCTGAAAGCGGGCAGGCTGGCTGAGGCGCTGGCCGCATGGCGGGGGCCGTTGCTACCCCGTTCCGACGCACTCGGCGTCCGCGAGGAACGCGACGACCTCATCGTCGCCTTGCGCGACGCCGTGCTGCACCGCCGCGACGCCGCTGCACTGTGGAGTTTCGCGCAAACCGAGACCGGAGCCGACGACATCGACGTGCTGGAGACCCTCGCGACCCTCCTGCCGCCCACCGACACCCGACGGTCCGTCGTGCTCGCACGGATACGGCGCGGGTTGGCCTGACCCGACACGTGCGAGATCGACTCACCGAGTCGACGGCGACGATGCGGCGTTGAGCCTCGACGCCACGGCACGTACCATTCGTGGAAACGCTTCTTCCAGAAAGGAATCCGGTGGACACGCAGGTTGAAACGCTCGAGTTCGAGGCCGAAGCGCGCCAGCTCTTGCAGTTGATGGTTCATTCGATTTACTCGAACAAGGACACCTTCCTGCGAGAGCTCATCTCCAACGCCTCCGATGCGTTGGACAAATTACGTCTGGAAGCGTACCGCGACAAGGACCTGCAGGTTGATACTTCCGATCTGCACATCGATATCGAGGTCGACAAAGAGCAACGCGCCCTCACTGTGCGCGACAACGGAATCGGCATGTCCCGCGACGATGTGGTGAAACTCATCGGCACCATAGCGAAATCCGGTACGGTCGAATTCGCGCAGAAGATGAAGGAGTCGAACGATCCGGCGGCCGCGCAGGACCTCATCGGACAGTTCGGTGTCGGCTTCTATTCCAGCTTCATGGTGGCCGACAAGGTCACGCTGCTGACGCGGCGCGCCGGAGAAGACCACGCCACCAGGTGGGAATCCAGCGGTGCGGGTACCTACACCATCGAGTCAGTCGACGACGCGCCGCAAGGCACTGCGGTGACCTTGTACCTCAAACCGGAGGACAAGGACGACCAACTCTTCGACTACACCGACGCCTGGAAAATCAAGGAGATCGTCAAGCGGTACTCCGACTTCATCGCATGGCCGATCAAGATGGAAGTCGAGCGCACGGACAAGGATGGCCAGGCTACCCGCGAAATCGAAACGATCAACTCAATGAAGGCGCTGTGGGCGCGTTCAAAAAATGAAGTCGAAGAACATGAATACAAGGATTTCTACAAACACGTAAGCCACGACTGGAACGATCCACTAGAGACCATTCGCATGAAGGCGGAAGGGACGTTCGAATACCAGGCGTTGCTGTTCATTCCATCCCACGCGCCGCTGGACCTCTTCATGCGGGATCGCAAGCGCGGTGTCCAGTTGTACGTGAAACGCGTCTTCATCATGGATGATTGCGATGCGCTCATGCCTGAGTACCTGCGCTTCATCAAGGGTGTGGTGGATGCGCAGGACCTGTCGCTGAGTGTATCGCGAGAGACCCTCCAGCAAGATCGTCAGATCCAGTCGATGCGCCGACGCCTGGTCAAGAAGGTACTGTCCACGGTGAAAGACATGATGACCGACAACGTCGACCATTACAAGACGTTCTGGACGGAGTTCGGCCGCGTCATCAAGGAAGGTCTCATCAACGACTTCGAAAACCGCGACACGCTCCTCGATATCGCATCATTCGCGTCAACGTGCCAGGCAGAAGAGTTGACCACCTTACGTCAATACCTGGACCGCATGAAAGACGGACAAGAGGACATCTACTACATGACGGGTGAGTCGCGGTCGACGATCGAAAGCTCCCCACATATGGAAGCCCTTCGAGCCAGAGGCTTTGAGGTGCTACTCTTGACCGATCCGGTCGACGAGATGTGGGTCGAGTCGGTCCGTGAGTTCGACGGCAAGCGGTTCCAGTCGATCGCCAAGGGGCAGGTCGATCTTGACACCGAGGAAGAGAAACAAACGGCCGAAGCCGAACGCGACCAGCAGAAGAAGGACTTCGCGGACCTGCTGTCCTGGATGGCGACTACGTTGCAAGAGGACGTCAAGGAGGTGCGACTGTCGTCGCGCCTCACCACCTCGCCCGCCTGTATCGTCGGAGATACGTACGATGTCACGCCAACCCTGGAGAAGATGTATCGCGCCATGGGGCAGGACGTGCCGCGTATCAAGCGCATCCTCGAGCTTAATCCCACGCACCCACTGGTAAGCGGACTGCAGAAGGCTTACGGGGAGCGCAAGGACGACGCCGGGCTGGCGGAAACGGCCGAACTTCTTTACGGGATGGCACTGCTAGCAGAGGGTGGTGAACTGAACGATCCGGCACGTTTCATACGCTTACTGACGGATCGACTGGCGCGGACGCTATGAAGGCTCAGGAGTAGCGCCGGGTACGTCGTTCAAGGCCTCCGGCACGGTGTCGGCGAAGGTGAAGTGTTCCCGCAGACCGGTAGTTTCCAGTACCAGGTTGGCCGTCCGGGACTTACTCACCAGCCGCAGGTGGTGGCCTTGGTGGGTAGCGAGTTCGTTCGCCTCGAACAGGGCGCGCAGTCCGGAAGATGCCAGGTATCGCACACCATCAAGGTTCACCACGACGACCCGGGCAGCAGTCAAGTGGGTGATCAGACAGTCGAGTAGTTGCTGCGCGGTCAGGGCGTCTACCTCACCGGTCACGGTGATGACCCGCATGTCGGGACTGTGCTCGGCCACATGTAGACCGACGATGTCCGCCGGGAAGACGCTGTTCATCCTTGAATAGTATAACGAATGTATAACGCACGTCACAGAGACACGCCCCGGCCTGCCCAGGGGTTCGCCTCAGAGCGGCCGGAGCCAGACTTCAGAGTGGGCGCCCGGCCGCATGAACGCCTAGACCTGTTGCATGTGCGGCGCGCCGAGGCGCCCAGGGGAGGGGGTGACCGCGCCACCTTGTGACCCACTACCCTCACCGCGAGCCCCTGGGAATCATCCCGAGCCGAAGCCCCGGATGCCCCGTCTTCGTTGCCTGGGGTGGTGGAGGTCGACTGTCCGGAAAGATCGGTGGCAAGGGGGCCGCGATGGCTGGAGCGGTGTGTTAGGCGCTGGCGACACCAGCCGAGGCGGGTCCTTGTTGGCTCACCGGGGGCTGCTGTACGGGTCGGAGGAGGAGTTCCTGGCGGGCACTGTTCCGTTCATTCGGGATGGTTTGGAGCGCGGTGACCCGATCCGGATCGCGACCACCGACCGTAATGCCGGTTGGCTGCGAGCGGCGCTGGGTGTGGATGCGCGGCAGGTGGCGTTCTGGGATAGCAGCCAGAGGTGCCGGCATCCGGTACGGGCACTCGCGGCCCTGCACGGTGTTGTGCACAAGATGGGCGCGAGCGGCCAGCGGCTGCGAATCATCCGGGAGCCGTGGTGGACGGCCTGCACCGCGCAAGAACGGAAAGAGTGGGCCCGGCACGAGTCGATCGTCAACACCGCGCTTGCCTTTGCCAATGCCGCCCTCGTGTGCACCTACGATACCTGCATTGTTAATCCCGATGTGCTGGACAACGTGGGTCGGACCCACCCCGAGTTGGTTGTCGACGGCGGCTCGCGGCCCAGCCCGACCTACGCCGACCCGGCGGTATTCAACGCCGAATGCAACAGGTCCCCACTGCCTGAGCTGCCGCCCCCAACCCTGTGGCTGAGGTTCCACGAACTGGATCAGCTAGCCGCCTTGCGGGCGTTCGTGACGTCCCATGCCACCCAGACGGGAGCGGCTACGCAGCATGTCGAGCAGTTTGTGCAGGCGGTCGACGAAGTCACGACCAACGCCATCCAGCATGGCGGTGGGGGCGTGCTGCAGATCTGGGCTGATCGGCAAACGATGACGTGCGAAGTCAGCGACACCGGTGGAGGGTTGGGCGACCCCTTGGCGGGGCACCTGCCTCCCGGCCGCCGTGCTGTGCGGGGACGTGGGCTGTGGATAGCCCGGCACTTCAGCGATCTCATCGAACTTCACAGCGACCCAGCGGGCACGACCGTACGGCTACATCTGACGCCGCCCTCCGACGGACGCCGTGCTGCTTAGGGTCAGGCGCGGTGGTTCGAGCGCGCAATACGACAACCGCGCGCCTGAAACTAGTTGGTGAGGGCGTCCGGCATGTTGTCGGCGAAGGGCAGGTGCTTCCGCAGTCCGGTGGCCTCCAGCGACCGATTGGCGGTGCAGGAGTTGCACACCAACCGCAGATCGCGACCCTTGTGTTTGGCAAGTTCATTCGCCTCGAACAGTACGGTTAGTCCAGCCGACGCCAAGAACCGCACACCATCAAGGTTGACCACCACGACCTGGGCAACAGCCAGTTGCGCGATCAGACAGGCGGCCAGTTCCGGCGCGGTGACCATGTCTACCTCACCGGTCACGGTGACGACGCGTAGATCGGAACCATGCTCGGCCACCCGTAGATCCACGGTATCTGACGGAAAGGCGCTGTTCATCTGCGCACGATATAGCGACAAGTCACAAAGAGGCACCACAGACCCGGGGTCAGCGTCGCCGAGCGGTGTTATCTCATCGATAAGCGGCAACGGACGACCAACCTGTGGTGGTACGACGAGGACTACATCCGTCGCCGCTCTGGCCGTTACCCGGGCGCACTGAACCCTGAAGACGGTCACAACCACCACAACCCGCGCCTTGACCAGTTCGCCGCTTCAGCCATGACCCCCCGACGGGCGCGGTTGGTCAGGGTTTCCGAGGCTGCCTGTGGGCACGACTCTCTACTTCATCGTGTGGCAAGAGCGCGTCGTTCCCCTTAATGCAACGAATGCCCTGAACGGACCTTTTCTACGAGCTGCGCGAACGCGTGGTGGTGCGGCGCCCGCCCGGCGGACTCTCAGATGGCGAAGTCGTCCATTCCGCCGAAATCGCTCAAGCCCGGATCGCCCATCATCTCGCCACCCGGATCAGGGCCAGGGTCGTCGACGGCCATGTCATCGCCGCTGGCCATCGCGTCGCCTCCCATCTCATCGCCGAGGAAGGCGTCGGCGATCGCTGTGCCGACGAAGGCTCCTGCCACGCTGGCAAGCAGGCTACCGGCAATAATCCCGCCCATGCCCATCCCGCCGCCCATCCCGCCGCGGCCACCGCCCAGGGCACGTTCCATCGTGCCGGGCTCGCGCATCTCGGCGCGGGTAGCCATTCTGGCCAAGGATTGCGGATCGTCCGCGGCGGCGCGCTCGGAAGCGGGCACGGCGTTGCCGAGGTCTTCGAGCACCTTGCGACGCTGGTCGCGGGATAGTTTCGCGAATGCTTCGGCGTGAGCGTGCTCCAGGGTCTCGGGCGGCGCGGTGCGCAGCATGTAGCGGTAACGCTCCACGGCCACCTCATCGGGATCTCGCCCCGAGGCGCCTGCCTGGTGCTGCGCCGCTGATTGGTCCGGCGGCCCGATAGGACGTTCGGCGGCGCCGCCACCTAATCCACTCAGATCACTGCCGCCGCTGCCCTCGCCGTTCCGAGACGCGAAGGTCTCGCGAAATTTGTCAAGCAGACCCATCGAGGTGTTCCCCTTTTCTGGTGCCCGTCTAGGTCGGCGGCTGACGCACCGGAGATAGCTGGTCACGTCCACCGACGCGTTGGTGTCAGCGTTTGCCCACCTCTGCGCGACCTGCTCGATCTTTTATTGAGCGCTGGCCAGAGCCAACGGATCTCCGATGACGTCAGCCCCGGATCAACGTTTTTTCATCAAGCGGCCTCGGAGGTCTTCGATTTTGCGGCGCGTACTGGGATCTCGGGCGAGCTGCTGGGCACGGTCAGCAAGCCGTCGCCCCTGCGGACTACGCACCAGCCGGGTGATGCGGTCGACCAACGACGCCATGGCACGGTCTCCTCGAGTTGACGTTGACAACTGACAGAGCCAGTATGGCTGCCGTATACGAGCACCGCTCGTCCATTCTCGGCCACGATCTGGGTGGTTTCATTGCCGGAAGTCGGCAAGGACCTCGGTGTTGTCGGGCCACCCGAGCGCGCGGGCTCCGAGGACCGCCGTGTGCAGCGTGTACCGGTGGGCGGGGTTGCCGACGTGCAGGCCGGTGAGGGTGGCGATGCGGTGCAGGCGATAAGTGATGGCGCGCACCGACAGGTGTAGCCGCTGCGCGGTGCGAGTGGTGTTTCCGCCGCTATCGAGGTAGGCCTCGAGAGTCGCCAGAAGCGGTTCGGCGCCGCCGCGAGCCCGACGTAACGGGGTAAGCACCGTCTCGATGAGATCGCACAGTGCGGCACGGTCACGTAACAGGACTTGGTAGACGAGCAGCTCTTCGGCCCTCACGACCGGCTCGGACAATCGGAGTCGAGCAGCCAAGGCCAGGGTGTCGCGTGCTTCGCTGAACGAGCGAGCCACCCCCGACGGTCCGGGATGGGGCCGCCCCAGCACCATCCACACCTTCTCAGTCCGCCTGTCGCCGGAAGCCAAGGCGAGGTGGGCCGCCGCCAGCACGGCATCCAAAATCTGCGGAGACAGCGCTGGTAACACGATGACGAGCTCACCGTCACGAGTCGTGATCAATGCTTCGAACGCACCGAGGGGACCCGTGAGCGCGGCGGATACCTGACCCAGCAGGGGACTGGCTTCCTGGAACGGGACCGCGGAACGGGCGAGCAGCACCGTGTGCGGCCCAGCCAGCTGTAGGTCGTAGGACTGCGCCCGCACGAGCAGGCCGGCCGGGTCGGCGGTGCCGGCTAGCAGATCATCGACGAACTCACGACGCATCGCCTCCTCGCGGCGCACCACGGCCCGCCGGGCGGAGGTATAGCCCTCCGCCAGAGCAGCAACGACGTCGTCGCACGCGCGCAGCACCCGCTGCCCGGCGGCACGAACGGCGGTGGTGTCCTCACCAATGACCGCTGGCAGCTGGGGCCACGCCCGCCATGCGGCCGACAGATAGAGATCCACCAGCGCACGCAGCGCCACGCCCTGCTCCGCCGCACGTGTTCCCAAGGCCGCAAAGGCGGCGTTGGTGTGGCGGTCCCAGTCGTGTTCCGGACCATCAGCGGCAAGCCGATCCAGAAAGTCCCCGAGCAGCTCTAGATCCACCCCGCCGGCATCCGCGGCCGCGGATCGCGCTACCTCAAGGGTCCAGTCTTGCCGAACTACGGCAACAGAACACTCAGGCCGTGGTGGCTTTCCCCCTCGTCGTTGCGCGCTCATTGCACCATCCTGGCAGCCCAGACGGCGCACTCCGGTGGGGATGCGCTGGCGGCGGCGTCGTGCAATGCGCCCCATGGTGAGGTCTNATATTCGATCGCGTCGCCAACATCCTGCCGCTGGCGTTCGCGTCGGTGATCCTCTGGCGCTATGACCCGCTCCTCNTCGTCGTACTTCTTAGCCTNATCGTGGTCACTGGGCTGGTCATCGCGCCGCTTGTCCGTCGCCGCCAGGCACTCGTCGATCAGCGGGAGGCCGCCATCGCACGAGTGTCGGTCACGTTGCCGACAGCCTGATGAACATGGCGACGGTGCGAGCCTTCGCCGCTGAGGATCGCGAGGCCGCCGAGCACAAGACACGCGTCGCCGGACAGCGAATGCTCTCCATCCGATCCTGGGATTACGCCAACCTCCGAATCGACACCCTGGTCGCGCCGATGGCCGTGCTCACCAATGCACTCGGCCTGTTGCTCGCCGTCAGCCTCGGCGGTGGGCGGCTCGGGGTGCAAGCGATCGTGGTGACCTTCGCTTATTACTCCAACGCGACACGGATCATGGGCGAGTTCAACCAGATCTATCGGCGGCTGGAGAGCTCCCTGACCGAGGCCGCCCAATTCACCGAACTGCTACTCACCCCGCCGACCGTGCTCGATCCGGTCTCGCCGGAGCCGCTGCGACCAACGAGCGCGGGCGTCCGCTTCAAGGAGGTGACCTTTGCCCACGCCGGCGCACCGCCGCTGTTCACCGGCCTCGACCTGACCGTTCCCAGCGGCACCAAGATTGGTCTCGTCGGTCGCTCCGGCGGCGGGAAGACCACGCTCACCCGGTTGCTGTTGCGGTTGATGGATATTGACGAAGGTCGCATCCTCGTCGGCGGTCAGGACATCTCACGGCTGCGCCAGGCAGACCTGCGCAGTCTGATCGCCTACGTGCCACAGGACCCAGCCATGTTTCACCGGACGCTGCGCGACAACATCGCGTTCGCAAGACCGGGTGCCAGCGACGCCGAGATCTACCGTGCGGCACAAGCGGCACACGTCACCGAGTTCGCCGAGGCGCTGCCCGACGGTCTCGACACTATGGTGGGGGAACGCGGGATCAAGCTGTCCGGCGGCCAGCGCCAGCGGGTCGCGATCGCCCGGGCCATCCTGCGTGACGCGCCGGTCCTGCTGCTCGATGAGGCAACCAGCGCGCTGGACTCGGAAAGCGACAACCGGACCTTACCGGCTGTGAGCATTCAGGTCACTGACCGGCTCTTAGTCTCGGAGCGTGGTGTGCCGCTATAGGACACGATCATCAGCCTGAGCCCGCGGAGTTCTCATGATCCATGTTTCATGGACACGGAAAGCGAGGCTCCAGGAGGATGAGAGCGTAGGGCGGCGGCGATGTTGGCTTTGGCTGGGTTTGTCGTATTGGCTTTCACCGGTGATCGTGCTCGACGCGTAGCCAGCGGCAGCCGTACCGCTTGAGCTCGAGGGTTACCGAACCGTCCTTGGCNACGCGTTTCGATCCGTTGGTCAGCACGTCCTTCAGCAGGCAGGAGTCATCAAGCCCGGTCAGCTTCAGTGTCGCCNTCGTTGGGTCCGCACCGAAGTTGTGCACCGCAACGACGGTGCCGCCCTCGGTGTCGCAGCGGTGCGCGAGCACGGCGGTGTCGCCGGCGTCGAGCACCTCGTAACGCCCCCAGGCCAGCTCCGGGCAGGCCCGGTACGACTCGATCAGCGACCGCATCCAGGACAGCAGCGACTTCGGGTCGCCCTCCTGGGCAGCGACGTTGACGCTCTCAGGCCCGTACTCGCCCTCCGGGATTGGACCGGGCAGCTCGGATTCCTCGGCAGTGGAGAATCCGCCGCGCGGCTCAGGTGACCATTGCATCGGCGTACGCACCGCCAGCCGGCCTTCCGCCCGGAGGTCTTCACCCATGCCGATCTCCTCACCGTAGAACAGCACGGGCGTGCCGGGCAGCGAGAACAGCAGGCTGTAGACCATCCGAATGCGGTCTTGGTCGCCGCCGAGCATCGTCGGCAGCCGCCGGCGCAGGCCGCGGCCGTAGAGCTGCATCTCTGGATCCGGCCCGAACGCCTCGAACACTTCCCGGCGCTGCGTGTCGGTGAGCTTGTCCAGCGTCAGCTCGTCGTGGTTACGGACGAACGTCGCCCAGTGCGCGTCCTTCGGCGGCTTCGGCCGCTCGCGTAGCACCTCGGCTAGCAATTCGGCGTTGCCCCGGGCCAGCGACAGATACATCCGCTGCATCCCGATGAAGTCAAAACACATCGTCAGCTCGTCGCGCTTGCTACCGAAGAAGGTCATCGTCTCCGGGTAGGGCAGGTTGACCTCGCCGAGCAGCACGCCCTCACCGCAGCGCCGGCCAAGAAACGCCCGCAGGTCGGCGAGGTAGTCGTGCGGGTCCGGGAGCCTCCCGGCGTCGTCTTGTCCGGTGGTCTCCAGTAGGAACGGCACAGCGTCGACCCGGAACCCGGACAGCCCCAGTTGCAGCCAGAAGCCGATCGTCCGCGCAATCTCATCGCGCACCTGTGAGTTGGCCACATTGAGGTCGGGTTGGTACTTATAGAACCGGTGCAGGTAGTACTGGCCGGCGACCTTGTCGTAGGTCCAGAGGCTGGTCTCCTGGTCCGGGAACACGATTCCCTGCGGGCCGTCCGCGGGCGGCTCATCCACCCAGACGTACCAGTCGCGATACGGTGAGTCGGGGCTGCTGCGGGCGCTCTGGAACCACGGGTGCTGGTCCGACGTGTGGTTCACCACCAGGTCGGCGATCACCCGTATGCCGCGGTCGCGGGCGGTGCGCACGAACTCGACGAACTCACCGTGGCTGCCCAGCCGGGGGTCGACGCCGTAGAAGTCTGTGATGTCGTAGCCGTCATCGCGGTCCGGCGACGGGTAGTACGGCATGAGCCACACACAGGTCACGCCGAGCCGCTGCAGATGGTCGATGCGTTGAATCAATCCGTGGAAGTCGCCGTGTCCATCGCCGTTGCCGTCCTGGTAGGTCTCGACGTCCAGGCAGTAGATCACCGCGGTTTTCCACCACAGGTCGGACGTGCTGGTCAGTCTCATGACAGCTCCGGTAGGACATAGGCACCGAACGCGTCGATGAACTCTTCCTGCTCCTTGCCAACGTGGTGCAGGTAAATCTCGTCGAAGCCGAGCTCGGCGTACGCCTTCAGCCATGCAGCGTGCTTGCCGAGATCGGCCGATACGTGGACCGCCTCGGCCACCTTCTCGGGGAGGACGTGCTTGGAAACCTCATCGAAGTGCTTGGTCAACTCCAGGTCCCAGCACACCGGCGGACCGAACACGTTGGATCGCCACTGGTCATGCGCGATCGCCAACGCGGCGTCCTCTTCCGGCGCCCAGCTCAGATGCACCTGGAGGTGCAGCTTGCCGCGCCCGCCGGCGTCGCGGTAGGCGTCAACCATCTTCTGCAGCTGCTCGACCGGCGCGTTCACGGTGATCAGACCATCGGCCCACTCCGCGCACCAGCGCGCGGTCTCCGTGCTCACCGCCGCCCCGACCAGGACCGGCATCTGCTGCGGGCGAGTCCACACCCGCGCCCGGTCAACTCGGACCAGCCCGTCGTGGCTCACCTCCTCACCGGCGAGCAGCGCGCGGATCACGTCGATGGACTCGCGCAGCCGTGCACTGCGCTGCTCCTTGCGTGGCCAGCCGTCGCCGGTGATGTGCTCATTGCTCGCCTCCCCGGTACCCAGTGCCGCCCAGAACCGGCCAGGGTACATCGCGGCCAGCGTGCCGATGGCCTGCGCGATGATCGCCGGGTGATAACGCTGACCAGGGGCGTTCACCACACCGAAAGGCAGCGAGGTGGCCTGCAGCGCCGCGCCCAGCCAGGACCAAGCGAACGCAGACTGCCCCTGCCGCTCGCTCCATGGCGAGAAGTGGTCCGAGCACATCGCCGCGTCGAAGCCGGCCTGCTCGGCGCGAATCACGGCCGCCAGCAGCTCGGTCGGGTGGGTCTGTTCATGGGAGGCGTGCAGCCCGTACACCGTCATCCCAGAAAGATAATCTGATCGTGGCTATTCGGCGGACCGTCGTATGGTGTCGATGAGTATGTCGATCAGGTGGCGGCGGGTCTTCGGGCTCATGTCGTTGATCTCCCCCCGCCGACACCCGGGCCTTTTCCTTCCCCGTACCACGTGCAATCGACACCTGTGTGGCCCATCTTGCGCAGTGCCACTCACAGATAGAGCCGCGGAGTGCTTACGTAGATACCGGCCCTCGACCGGACGTGGTGCCGTTCGCCCCGGCACGGGCCGTCAGTGGACTGGTGAGGACGGCGACGGCCGTCCGGGCGATTGAGGCG
>JGI12053J15887_10001028_pt1 | contig 12476 bp, 12 predicted proteins | sample MedBloCAOM1_O3_FD_15887 | JGI IMG/M metagenome (IMG submission 15887)
TCGATTCAACGGGGTTCCAGGGGCTTTCGCCCGCCGATAGCTGGGCGAAGTATCGCCGTGCGCCCGGGACGTTCAGGTCGCCGAGCCGTTCCCGCAGGGCCGCATCTCGAACTGCGACGATGTGCGTGCCTTGTCTATTGCCGCCACTCGGCGCGAAGCGGGCATTGTCGAGGATTCGGTAGAGGACCGGATCTGGAAGTGGATTGTCGGTGAACTCACGCACCGCGAACGTGGTTCGCATGACGTCGTAGAGCTCCATCGTCACTCCCTAGTGTCAGGTGGTTCGCGGCAACCCGACCATGGCCACAGCCATGACCGCGGGTTCGGTGCCGCGGTTGTGCCAGCGGTGTCGGGTGCCGTTCTGGATGTTCACGTCGCCTGGGCGCAGCGTTGTCTCGATGCCGTCGTCGAGTTCGAGGACGATCTCGCCGGAGATGACGATCTCCATGTCGACGGTGTCGGTGGTGTGCATGCCGGGCTGGTCGAGCTCGTTGGTCTCAAGCACGCCGGGCAGCTTCTCCTGCAGCTCACGCAGGCCGGCTTCGATGTCTACGCCTTCGAGGTCGGCGCTGTTCTCGCCGGGTGGAAAGGTGAACAGGAAGAAGCGGTACCCGCCGACCGGGGGAAAGAAGGTCGTTTTTGGTCCATTGGTGCCGGTGTCGGGAAGGGTCGGCGGTAAGTCTGCTCGCCAAAGTTCGTGGTAGGCAGTGGGCGTCAGCGTCACTGTCGTCGGTTCGACGACTTGGTCGTCGACGATGACCGCCTTGCCGTGCTCGTCGTGGCCGGTCACTACGCGGCGTACGTTCATCGAGAGCTCTCCTCGCGTCGTGGTGTCAACAGTTGGCGACGAAGCCGTTGCGCAGAGCCAGCCGGTGAATCTTCTCGCTGGCATTGCGTGGTAGTGGTTCATCGGTCAGTGCAACGTATTTCGGCACCTTGAACGTTGGTAGCGCGTCGCGCAGGTGCGCGCGCAGGTCGTCCTCGGTGAGTGCGGAGCCTGCTTGGGGGTGGCACACCATGGCTAATTCTTCACCCATGGCATCGTCGGGCACGCCGAAGACGGCGACCTCTTTTACCGATGAGTGTCGGTAGGCGACGTTCTCGATTTCGGCGGGGGCGATGTTCTCTCCGCCGCGGATGACGATTTCCTTGATCCGTCCGGTGATGTGCAGGAACCCGTCGGCATCTACGCTTCCCAGGTCGCCGGTGCGGAGCCACCCGTCGGGGGTGAACGCTTCTTCGGTGAGGTCATCGCGTTGCCAGTATCCGGGGGTTATGGTGACGCCCCGCAGCTGTATCTCGCCGTCTGACCCAGACTGCAGGACGTTGCCCGCAGAGTCGACGGCCCGAAGGTCGATGATCGGTGAAACAACGCCTGCGGCCATGGGTTTGAGATCGAACACCGGTCCGCTCATGGTTGCGCACACCGACGCGGTCTCGGTCATCCCGTAGCCCGCTGACCGATTCTCGATGCCGAGTCTGTGGCGCAATAACTCGGGAAGCCCTGCGGGAGTGGCGGCCCCGGCTGCGGCGACCCGCGAGATGGACGAGAGGTCGAAGTCGTCGAACCTGGGATGAGTCAACAGGTCCTTGAGGATCGCAGGCACCGTCGCGACCATCGTGATCTTCTCGTTTTGGATTGTCTGCATCGCAGTCACGGCGTCCCATTTGCGCAACAGCACCACCTTTTGACCGACCGCGCAGGGCAGCAGGAAGCCGCTGAACAGTCCGGTCGCGTGAAACAGCGGCACCGTCACCAGTTGCGCCTCGGTGGTTGCGCCACCACGAAGTTCAATCGCGCCGCTGAATTCTAGGGCGAGGAAGCCGGCCAGCATCATGTGCATGAGTGCCTGACCTACTGAGATATGGCAATAGATCACGCCTTTGGGATGGCCGGTGCTGCCTGAGGTGTAGAGCAGCATCGCCATGTCTTCGGGTTCAGGACGCACGATGGCATAGTCGCGCCCGCGGCCTGCTGCCAGGGCGTCCTCAATGTTCCTGGCGTCAAGATCCGCTACGGAGTGGCGGTCGAGTTGTTCCGAGCCGCCGTCGACATCGCTGAACAGCAGCGCCGTTCGGCGTTGACGCAGTGCTTCGGCGGCAAGTCTGGCGCGGGGCAGGTCGGCCGCCAGCACGGTCGGGTCCGAATCCCGCAGCGTGAATTCAAGCTCCTCGGCCGATCCCCAACTATTGATCAGCACCGCGACGGCGCCCACATGGACCGCAGCGGCGAAGACCAGGACCCAGTCCGCACAGTTGCGCATCGCAATGGCGATCCGATCGCCTGGCTTGACATCCATGTCGTGTTGCAGCACGGCGGCCAGCGCGTCGACGTCGGCGAAGAACTGCTCGAAGGACCACCGTCGGTCACCGAAGACCAGAAAGTCCGTTGCGCCGTGGCCGCGACCCGAGGTGAGGATGTCGAGGACAGTGGGTGCAGCGTGTGTGAAGGCGCGTCGGGGTACTCCGGCCACCTGCCGCTCGGTCACGGCGAAGATCCCATCGGCGGCGGTGAACCGGCGAACGGCCTCGTGGACGAGATCAGGAGTCAGAGTCACGATGTCCTCCCTCAGCGTCGATGCCATGCGCCCACTCCTTCCGAGCGGTTGGGTTCACGAAGTCCACAGTAAAACTACATCGTTTTTCTACAGCATGGTGGCCCGGGTCACAAAGTGGTCTGCCGGGCGGGACGGTGCTGACGAACCGGTCACGGAGCGTCCACTGTTAGAACAACGCCGTCACCGTAAGATGACGTCATGTCGTCGCCCCGCTCCAGTGCCATGCCGCGGCGAGAGCCTGCGAATGGCTAAGCCGCTCATACCGGTCGATGTGATTTACGAACACGCCTTGGCGCTGATCGACGCCGAGGGTGCACAGGCGCTCAACGCGCGACGCCTCGCCGCCGACCTCAGGTGCTCCACCCGCACGCTCTACCAGCAGGTGGGAAATCGCGAAGAGCTGATTCGGGCACTCATCGGCCGCCACTTCTCACAGCTGCAGTTGGACTTCCACGAATACGACACGTGGGAATCCACCGCCGTGCAGTGGAGTCTCGCGCTGGACGACGCCCTGCAAGCGCATCCGTTCCTCACCGAACTGATGAACGTCGACGACCGTGGTGCCGTTACCTCCTATGTCAACAAACTACTGAAGTCGCTGGTGCAGGCGGGAATCGACCGCCGGCTCGCCACCGACTGTTGCCGTTCGTTGGTCAACACGACGATCAACCACACCATCGTCGAAGCGCAGGCGCTGCGCCAGGCGCCACCCACCCGCGCAGGCGTCCTGGATGCCAAGAAACGGCAACAGTCCTATCTGCAAACCATCGATTGGATCGTTGCAGGAGTCCGCCAGGAAACGCTTTCGGCGACGACCACCGGCCGACGCCGTTAACTCGACGAGTCGCGTCGCCCCGTCCGCGTCACTTTGGAAAACGATGTTGTTTAATGCACCTTATGGATGACGGTGTGGCTTCAGACTCTCCCGACCGTGGTCCGTTGCACGGGATACGGGTGGTCGAGTTCGCGGGAGTGGGTCCGGGGCCGCACGCGGCCATGGTGCTTGCCGACCTGGGTGCCGATGTGGTGCGCATTCAGCGACCAGGGGTACTGCCTCGCGCCGGGTTTAATGCCGACGGAATGCTGCGGGGGCGAGCCGTGGTGGAGGCGGACCTGAAGGACGATGACGACAAGGCGTCGGTCATGAGCCTCATCGGGCGGGCCGACGTCCTCGTGGAGGGCTTCCGGCCGGGGGTGATGGAACGACTGGGATATGGCCCCGAGGATGTGCAGCCCCTCAACCCCCGGTTGATCTATGCGCGGATGACCGGATGGGGTCAGAGCGGTCCGCGCGCGCCACGAGCGGGCCATGACATCAATTACCTGGGTTTGAGCGGCTTCCTGCACGCGATCGGGCGCCGAGGCGACCGGCCCGTCCCGCCGTTGAACCTAGTCGGCGACTTCGGCGGCGGCTCGATGTTCCTGCTCGTCGGCGTCCTCGCGGCGCTCATCGAACGCCAGACCTCTGGCCGCGGCCAGGTGATCGATGCAGCGATCGTCGACGGGGTTTCGGTGCTCGGCCAGATGATCTGGGCCTTGCGCGGAATCGGACTGTGGAGCGACGAACGCGGCATCAACATGCTCGACACCGGTGCGCCGTACTACGACACGTATGAAACCGCCGACGGCAAGTACATGGCGGTCGGAGCCATTGAACCCCAGTTCTACGCCGAATTACTCAACGGTCTCGGCCTGTCCGATCGAGCGAACTTGCCCGACCGCAACGACGTCTCGCAGTGGGAAACGTTGAAGGCCGTGTTCACGGAGGCGTTCCGGGCCCGTACCCGCGATGAATGGGCCGCGGTGTTCGACGGCACCGACGCGTGCGTCACGCCGGTGCTGACGTTCGCCGAGGCCGCCGACGACCCGCACATGTCTGCCCGCGGAGCCGTGACCGTGATCGACAACGTGATGCAGGCATCGGTGGCGCCCCGGTTCTCGCGCACCGCGCCTGGCGTTCCTGAAGGGCCCGCCCGCGTGGCCGCTGATCCGGACGCGGTCTGGAACGACTGAACACGCCTTTGCAAAATTGTGAAAACGGTGTTTTTCTAATACCTGACCCGAAAGTGGCCAGTCCGCCGGGTCGGAGAGGTAGTTGGCATGGCATGGGACTTCTGTGCGGATCAGGATTTCGAACCCACGCTGGACTGGGTGCGGACTTTCGTAGACGACGAGCTGCGCCCGATCGAGCCACTGCTTCCGCACCTCTCACCGCTGCAGGCCAAGAGCCTGCTGGACCCTCTCAAGGAACAGGTGCGAGAGCGCGGCTTGTGGGCCGTGCATCTGCCAAAGGACATGGGCGGCAATGGCTTCGGCCAGCTGCCGCTGGCCCAGATGAACCTGATCACCGGCCGGGTGGGCCTGGCCATGGAGGTGTTCGGGAACATGGCCCCGGATTCGGGCAACGCCGAACTGATCGCCGAAGGGGGCACCGAGGAGCAGAAGGAGCGCTGGCTATGGCCCAACCTGCGCGGTGACCTACGCAGCGCGTTCGCCATCACCGAACCCTGGGTGTCCGGCACCGACCCGACGCAGATCGAGTCGACGGGCGTACTCGAGGGCGACGAATGGGTGCTCAACGGCCGCAAGTGGATGATCACCAATGCGTCGATCGCGGACTTCATCATCTTCATGGTGGTCACCGACCCCGGGGCGGCACCACATCTACGTTGCTCGATGATCGTGGTGGAGAAGGACACCCCGGGTATGACCATCCTGCGTGACATTCCCTCGATGCATGACCCCGACGTGACATTCGGCCAGATCGGCAACCACGCCGAGATCGTGCTGGACCGTGTGCGCGTTCCGCGCGAACACCTGATCGGTCCGCAGGGGCACGGATTCGTACTGTCGCAGGTCCGGCTGGGCCCGGGGCGGCTGCATCATGCGACACGGTGGCTGGCCGAGGCCGAGCGGGCGTTCGACATGATGTGTGAGCGTGCCCAGTCGCGATCCTCATTCGGCAAGAGCTACACCCGCCACCAGATGGTGCAGGAATACATCGCCGACTCTCGCATCGAGTTGGAGACCGCGAAACTGCTCACCCTGCGGGCAGCGTGGAAGTTCGACCGCGACGGCAACCGGGCCGCGCGCAGTGACATCGCGATGTGCAAGGTCTATAACGCCCAAGTGGTGCACAACGTAGTCGACCGGGCGTTGCAGGTGCACGGATCCCTGGGGTACAGCGGTGACATGCCGTTGGAGGCGATGTACCGGATGGCGCGGATGGCCACTCTCGTCGATGGCGCCAACGAAGTGCACAAGGTCAGCGTCGCCAAGAGTGAACTGGCTCGGTACCAGGCTGTCGAGGGATGGCCAAGTGAGCACGTCCCGACCCGACTGGCCGAGGCCCGTTCGCGGTTCGCCCACCTGCTGGAGGCCAGCGCGTGAACCGCACCGCGGCGGCGTTCGACGTCCCACGCTTCACCGACTGGCTGGCGCAGGCGACCGGCGAGCCCGCCGCGGTGACCGTGACGCCGATGAGCGGGGGCGGCAGCTGCGAGATGTTCCGCCTCGAGCGGTTGGGACGGTCCTGGGTGGTGCGTCGCGCGCCCTCGACGTCGGTGTCCGACACCGCACATCATGTGGTCCGGGAAGCCCGAGTCATCGAAGCACTGGCCGGCTCGGGAGTGCCGGTGCCGACGGTCCTGGCGATCGGCGAGGACCTAGACGTCCTTGGGGCACCCTTCTTCGTCATGTCCTTCATCGACGGCGACGTGGTTCGCCGCAACGGCTTACCCGAAGCTCTTGCCGCCCATCCTGATTCGCACTATGCGGTAGGGGAGGGGTTGATCGACACGCTGGTCAGCCTGCATGAGGTCGACTGGCGGTCTACCGCGTTGGCGGAGCTGTCGCACCCGGAGGGTTTCCTGGCCCGGCAGGTGGATCGATGGATGGCGCAGCTGGAGTTCTACCGTTCCCGCGACCTGAACGGCGTCGACGACGTCGCCGCCTGGCTGGCGGCGAACCAACCGACACGTGGCGACCTCACGGTGATGCACGGCGACTACAAGCTCGACAACGTGCTGTGGTCGCGGCAACCACCACCGCGGGTGCTCAGCGTCCTCGACTTCGAGATGACCACCGTCGGCGATCCGCTCATCGACCTGGCCTGGGCGCTGATCTTCTGGCCCGAGGAGGGCAATCTGATCGCGCTCGCCGCGCCAGGGTCTCCCAATGGCATCGCCGCTGAACAATGCCAAACGCCAGCACAATTGGTGCAGCGGTACGGTGCGGCGACCGCTCGCGACTTGTCCGGATTCGACTGGTATCAGGCGTTTAGTGCATGGAAGCTGGCGATCGTCTTGGAAGCCTCGTATGCAAAGTTCCTTCGTGGTGAATCCACCAACAGGCACCATGAGGTCTTCGGATTTGTCGTGGACGAACTGCTCTCGCGCGCAAAGAGATTCGCTCAATGACTGACCCCCTGTTCTCCGTCGCCGACCGGGTCGTCCTGGTGACCGGTGGCAGCCGAGGGCTGGGCCGAGCGATGTGTCTGGGGCTGGCCGAACGCGGAGCGCGGGTGGTGATCGCCAGCCGCAAGATCGACGCCTGCGAAGAGTTGGCCGCACAGATCCGCGGAAGCGGCGGCGAGGCATTCGCCGCGGCCTGCCACGTCGGGGACTGGGAGTCCCTCGACCGGGTCGTCGCGGACGCCGCAGGACGCTGGGGGCGGCTCGATGGCCTGATCAACAATGCCGGGATGAGTCCGCTGGCATCATCGCTGCTGGGGACGTCGGAGACGTTGTTCGACAAGGTGATCGGCGTCAACCTCAAGGGTCCGACGCGGCTGACGGCCCTGGCCGCCGAGGCGATGAAGGCCACCGGCGGTGGCTCCATCGTCAACATCAGCTCGCTGGCTTCGGTGAAACCGATCTCGACCGCCCCCGTGTATTCCGCTGCGAAGGCTGGGCTCAACGCGTTGACGAGGGCGGCGGCGCTCGAATACGCCGGCGCAGGTATCCGCGTCAACGGCATCGTCTGTGGCACCTTCGACACGGACGCCGCCGCCGGGTTCGTGCGCAATGCGGATCTGCTGCCCGAGGTCGTGCGGCCCATCGCACTGGGGAGGGTCGGACGTCCGGACGAGATCGTCGGTGCGGCCATATATCTGCTGTCGGACGCGTCGACCTACACCACGGGATCGCTGATGACCATCGACGGTGGCGTATCTGGATGAGGCGCCAGCAATCCGTACTGAGACCCGACTAGGAAAGTTCTCGATATATGTCACGGCCAAGAATCTCTTTCGCCTGTCCACCCGGGCTGCAGGCAGTTGAACGCAGCCAGATAGCGGAGCAGCTCGGGTACGAGCGCGCATGGCTGTTCGACTCGCCCTCGCTCTATACCGATATCTGGATTTCGTTGGCGCGAATCGCGGACGCAACCGAAAGCATCGGCCTGGGAACAGGTGTCGCTGTCCCCAGCATGCGGCACCCCATGGCTACCGCATCGGCGATCGCCGCCGTCGAGGCACTGGCACCCGGTCGCCTCGTCGTGGCGTTCGGAACCGGCTTCACAGCCCGTGTGACGATGGGGCAAAAGCCAATGACCTGGAAGGCGCTCACGGAGTACACACGGCAAGTACGCAAACTCTTGGACGGCGACGTCGTCGAAATCGACGGCGGCGCGTGCCAGATGATGCACGACGCGGACCTCGCGCCGGATCGACCGATCGCCGTTCCCCTTTGGGTCGCGCCGTCAGGTCCGAAGGGCATGAGAGCCGCACGGGAACTGGGCGTCGATGGTGTCCTGGTGATATCACCGCCGAACGAACCGCTTGATTGCACACAGCGCGGCCTTCTGGTTTTCGGCACGGTGCTCCGGCCGGGAGAAGACGAGACATCGCAACGCGTGCTGGACGCCGCCGGTCCGGGCTACACCACCAGCGTCCACGGGCTGTGGGACTTCGCTCCCGATGCCGTTGCCTCTGTGCCGGGTGGTGCGGAGTGGCACGAGCGTGTCAAGGCTGAGCGTCCCGAAGGAGAGCGCCACCTCGTCGTTCATCAGGGGCACTTGTCAACAGTCACCGATCGGGATGCCGACCTTGTCGCCGCTGCGGGCAAGTCGATCCTTGACTGCGGCTGGACAGGGGATCCAGAGTCGATTGCCGCGCGAATGGACGAGGCGGGCGAGCAGGGCATCACGGAAGTCATCTACATACCGGCTGGTCCTGAGGTCCCCGCTGAATTAGAGGCTTTTGCCTCAGCCGCTCAGAAGGCGAGATGAGAGCAGGAACACCTAATGCGTAACGATGTCATCGTCATCGTGGGGTCCGGTGGAATGGGCGTCGCGATCGCACACCGCCTCGGATCGGGACGCACCCTCGTGCTTGCCGATCTGAACTCGGACAATCTCGATGCCGCCACCCGGGCGCTGTCTGAGAACGGACACGATGTCCACGGGACGATTGTCGATGTGACGTCGCCACGTTCAGTGACCGATCTTGCCGCGTATGCGGCCACGTTGGGACCGGTGACTGGGGTTGTTCATACCGCGGGGGTGTCACCCGAGCAGGCCGACGTCGACACGGTCCTTCGCGTCGACCTGGTCGGTGTGGCCCTGGTGCTCGAACAGTTCGGCGAGGTCATCGAAACGGGCGGCGCCGGGGTCGTCATCGCCAGCATGGCGGGACATTTCCACCCCGCGATGGATCCGGGGCTCGAGCAACAGTTGGCGGGCACCCCGGCGGGGGAACTCCTCGCGATCCCGGCGTGTGCTCCCGCGCTGTTCCACAACTCTCAAGAGGCCTACGGCTTCGCCAAGCGTGCCAACCACCTTCGCGTCGCAGCGGCCGCAACCTCATGGGGCAAGCGTGGCGCGCGTATCAACTCGGTCAGCCCCGGAATCATCTCGACAGCCATGGGCACCCAAGAACTCAACGGCAGTTCGGGAGAGGTGATCAAGGCGATGATCGACAAGTCCGCTGTGGGCCGGATCGGCACCCCGGACGACATCGCATCGGCCGTCGACTTCCTGCTCAGTCGGGGTGCCAGCTTCATCACCGGCGCCGACTTGGTCGTCGACGGCGGAGTCACCGCTGCTGTCAAGGCGGGAATGCCCGTAATTTGATCTCGATCGCCACTGACTGAAAACGATGTCACCTTAAGCGATTGAGCACTCTCCAGGGAGCCCGTCGACGCTGCACCCGGCCGACCTTGGCACTTGAAGGAGCATGGCGCACCGCCGCTCGGTTGGGCCGGCATCGGTTGCGGGCGCATGAGATTCGCCGAGGTGATTGGGCTTCAGGCCGCAGTCAGACGGATCGGTAGGTGTGTTGGCCCTCTGAGTGAGCTATGGGTGGACCACGTCGTCTCTGTAACGGCTGAGATGTGAGAAACGCGGAGCACCAACTCTCGCAGCACCGCTTGTGCTTCCATCCGCGCCAGTGGCGCGCCCAGGCACATGTGCGCGCCGTAGCCGAATCCCACGTGCATGCGGGGGTTACGGTCGGCGCGGTATTCGTCGGGATCGTCGAAGACCAGTGGGTCGCGGTTGGCCGCCCCGAAGGACAGCAGGACCCGCGATCCGTTCGGGATGGTGACGTCGCCGACCTGGTAGTCGGCGCGCGTGTACCGGTAGAGATTCTGGATCGGGGTGGTGATCCGTAGCTGTTCCTCGATGGCCATGGGTATCAGGTCGGGGTTGGCGCGGATCAGCTCGTACTGTTCGGGATGGTGGGCGAAGGTGTCGAACATCCCGCCCAGCAGGTTGCTGGTCGTCTCGTTGCCTGCGATGAGCAGATGTATGGCTATGAGAAACAGTTGTTGGTCGGTGAGGCTGCCGTCGGTGTTGTGTTCGAGCAGTCGACCCAAGACGGTTCCGGACCCCTTTAGTCCGCCGGTGGAGAACTGCTGCAGGAAGTAGCGTCGCAACGCTGCCATGGCCGACATGGACTTGGCGGTTCCTGCCAGGCCACTAAGTGTTGGCGTGAAGTCCATGAGACGCACGGCGTCCTCGGACCATCGCCGGAAGTCGTCGACGTCGCATTCAGGAATTCCCAGAATCTGGGCAATCATCCGGATGGGCATCGGAATCGCCAAGTGCTGCACCACATCACACTCGCGTCTGGCGAGCATGTCGGATACGAGCTCGACGGCCAGCTTCTCGGTCATTCCCTGCCAGCTGTCCATCGCCCCCTTGCTGAACCCCGGCTGTACCTGCTTGCGTAGGCGCGCATGTTCTTCGCCGTCGGTGAGCACGGCGAGCGGAGCCGAGAACTTCATTCTGGTGACCCCTTCGGTGCTGGTGACCTGGTCGGTGTCGCGCAGCGCGGCTCTGACGTCTTCCAGTCGACTCAGAATCCAAGTGGCCCGCCTTGGGTTGTAGTGCACGCGGCCACCCCGGTGCAGCGCCCGGTAGGCGTCGAACGGCTGCGCGGCGGTGGCGGTATCCATCGGGTCGTAGTCGGTGTTCACCGCTCCCGTCCACCCGTCGAAGCCTCGCCTGCGGGTTCGTACCGCGGCAGCCACGTTCATCGCCACCGCGTTGGCGAATGGCTGAACCGCCTGCGCCCCGCTCCGCACGTACTGGCTGATCTTCATCCTCGACTCCTGACGGGACACTCCATCGCGTGCCTGATAGGTGTGAAAAACAACGTCACTTTAAGGTGGGGCGGTGAGCCGCGTCGCGAAGTTGAAAGTGGATCACGGCTGGCCGCGAGGCCGGAATTGCCGGTCTTCTCAACGGGATAGACAACGCGTTGGCGAGGTCTCAAATTAGGGCGCTCCCCTCAGTGCGCCGTCGAGCACGGCGTGAAACTCCGCAAGTGTCAGCGGCAGGTCGGCCAGGACGAATTCGTTTGTGAGTACCGATGCGAGGTGAGCCAGCGCGCGGGGATCGCCGGCTCGGATCTCACCGGTCTTCTGTCCTTCCCGAACGAGGTCCGTCATCAGTCCCATGGCCTGTCCGTAGCGGCCGTAGACGTCGTCGGCAAAGGCGGCGAGCACTGGACCGAGGATGGCCGCTCCCCCTTGGACTTGCTTGATGAGCGAGCTGAAGTTCTTCTGCGCACTGAAATAGGCGGCCGCGGCGTCGACGATGAGATGGAGGCGTTCCAACGGAGTGCCCTCGCCATCCGCGGCCTCTCTCACTTCGCTGAGGTATTCGTCGGCGCGGCGGTTCAGCGTTTCGGTCACCAGGTGTTGCTTGCTGTCGAAGAACTTGTAGATGGCCGCGGTGGAGTACCCGGACAACTCCGCGATTCTCCGCAACGAGCCGTCGCGCAGACCGTCCTCGCTGAACACCCGCTCCGCGGCGTCGAGGATGTCGGCCGTGCTCGCGGCACGTCGGGCCGCGCGACGCCGGCTGCGCGGGTCTTCGCCCACCGAATCGGTCACGACCTCACTTTAGCGGACGCTCGTCTTGATTTCTGAAGGATTGTCCATCAAAGTGGACGAATGTCCACAGTGTGTAGTGCCTGGGTGATGGCCCGGTGAGCGGCAACGTCGAAGCGAGCCTCGTTCGTCAAGCAGTCGCCGCGCTGAACCGGGGTGACATCGAGGGGTATCTGAGTGGGTTCGCTCTCGACTGCCTGCGATGGGTAGGTGGGTTGGGGATGGCGCTCACGGTGCCGGACATTCGGGAGAACCTGACGCAGCTCTTCGCCGCGTTCGACGAGCTTCACCTCGATGAGGATGTGCTGTTCGGCGGCGACGGACACGTTTGCGCGCGCTGGACGCTGCGCGGCGTCCACACCGGCGAGTACGGCGGCATTGCGCCGACACATCGCGAGATCGCCGTGGAGACGTGCGAGGTCTACACATTCACCGGGGACAAGGTCACCGAGTGCCACGTCTACGGCGAGACGATGGCCCTGTTCAACCAGCTATCCGGGAGTGCGCGTGATTAAGTTGACCGCTTCCACCCTGTTGCACCCGGACGTCCTCGACGAGCCATACGACTTCTACCGGACCTTGC
>JGI12053J15887_10001029_pt1 | contig 12463 bp, 12 predicted proteins | sample MedBloCAOM1_O3_FD_15887 | JGI IMG/M metagenome (IMG submission 15887)
AACAGCCGATTCGATTCCCGTCGGCCTCGGTCATCGAAAACGCGCTGTACAACTACAACACCGTGTATCGGCCGCCCGGCAACTTCGTTTACTGCATCGACGGGTCGGGAAGCATGGAGGGCGAGGGCTGGAAGGGCGTGACGGATGCCGCCAACATTCTCTTCGACCCTGACAACGCCAAGAAGTACATGCTGCTCGCCAACCCCCGCGACAGCACTACGGTCTTCATCTTCGATGACGGCATCAAGGATGGTCCGTGGACGGTGAACGGAAACAAGCGGGATGATCTGCTCGGTCTCAGGAGTCAGATCACCAGCGCCAGCCCCGGCGGCGGAACTAACATCCGCAACTGCCTGGCACATGCGGTGGCCGTCTTCCACAACCAGGGTGACGACCCCAGGAAGAAGGCTGTCGTTCTGATGACTGACGGCCAGGACAACAGCGACGACAACTCCGCTGTCAATCAACTCGCGGCCATGGGGATCCCCGTCATCGCAATAGGTTTCGGCGACGTCGACGAGCATGACCTCCGTGACGTCATCGTGGAGAAGACCGGCGGCAGCTACATCCACAAGGACAGCGTCGTGAGCGCGCTGCGCGATGCGGCGGGTTTCAGGTAAACCAAGCCATGACGCCATCGCAACGCACATTCNTGCTCTCACTTGCCGCAGGCGCGCTGGGATTCGTACTCCTCTTCGCGCTGGGCGTGGCGTGGTACCTCGCCGCGGGCCTCGGTGTCCTGCTGTCGCTTTCGGCCTGGTTCACCCTGAATTACCTGACGCCTGCGGACAGCCAGAGTGAACTCGACGCCAACTTCCGTCAGATCGACAAGGCCGCGGCCAAGATCAGGGCGCTCAGTCTGCGGGTTGCGGATCGTGACACGGCAACGTCACTGCAGGCCGGGTGTGACGCAGTGCCGCGCATGATTGGCTTGATCCGTCAACGCGACGTGCGCGTCGCACTTCCGTTGTCACAGCGCACCCTGGCCTACGTGACGGATGTGGCGAGCACGGTGGAGGATTACATCGACGTCCAGGACTCGGGTGACGATGAGTACCTTCGGCTTGGGCGCGCGGAGCTCAAGCGGTTCGCGGAGTTCACGTCGCAACCCGATAGGGACCTCTCGGCCCGCCAGATGGACGACTACATCAACTCGCTCACGGCGCTCAACCTGAACCCGCCACCGGAGCTGACGTGAGCGAGTGCCCATGAAGAAGTCGAAGGGTCTGTTCTACGCGGGGATCGTTGGCATTGTGGCGGTCGTGGTCATCGCGGTCGTGGCGATCATGATGGGTCAGCGTTCCAACGGCGGCGACTCGGCGCGATCCGCCGACGGCGCCGCGCGAATCACCTGCTACGGCGGTTCGGAGAAAGAAGACTTCGTCAACGACCCCGAGGTGAAGCAGATCCTTCGGGACAAGTACCGCATCGAAGTCGATTTCAACGCGAAGGGCTCATACAAGCAGGTTCAGATCCCCGCCGATGAGCTCAAGGCGGACAAGGTTGACTGCCTGTGGCCGTCTTCGGCAAGCGCCCAGGCGATTTTCGAAGGTTCGGGAATCAGTAAGGCGTTCGGCAATGACTATCAGGCGGCATCGGTCTTGCAGTCGCCGGAGGTGTTGTACGCCAACAAGGAAGCGGCCGACGGCCTGCAACGGGCCGGCATCGTGCAGGTTCGCGACAACGCCTATTTCATCGTCGACCTCAGGAAGCTGNTGGATGACTACCTGTTGCCGGGCAAGTCATGGGCCGACCTCGGGGTGTCCCTGCCGTCGGGGCCGGTACTGATCAACAGCAGCGACCCCGCGACGTCGAACTCCGGCATGACGCTGGCTCAGCTGGAGTTGGCGACCGTCGCTTCCGGCAATCCCTACCAACCCGCGACCCCCGCACAGGCCGGCGCCGCGCTGGCCAAGGTCAAAGCCCTTGTGGAGGCCCAGGGGTTGATGCGCACCGGCTCCGACAGCGCCTTCGAGCAGTGGGTGATTCAGCAGACCGGAGGCCTGTTGGCGGGCTACGAGAACCAGCTTCTGCAGTGGATCACGACGCGTAACGGAGGCGTCGTACCCGAGGGAATCGTGACGCTCTACCCCGAACCCACGATCTTCAATGATCATCCGATCCTGACCCTGACGGAGGCGGGTAAGAAACTGATCCCCGCGATCGAGGACGACACCGTCCAGGACATCGCGTGGAAGAAGTACGGATTCCGGTCGGGCACCCGGGTTCTGGAGCAGGCGTTCCCTGGTGTCGCCGTGCCGCCGACGCACACGATCAAGAAGACCCAGGCCCCGGGATACGACGTCACCAAACTTCTGTTGGACTGCTTCGTCAACGACCAGTGCTGATTACGTCACACTGGGAGTGTGGTCACGGTGCCGGCGTTCGTCTGGCGGGGTGGGTTCCCTGGTAGGGCACTCACCGTGGGAGGCGCGGTCGGGATCGCCCTTGGCGCCATGGCCTGGCTTGATTCCGGATTCCTGTTGTCCGGTGTCATCGTGCTCGTCGTCGTCGGTGTGTTCTATGGCATCTGGATGGCTCGCCGCATGGCCCGATATTGGCCGGGCGCCAAGCAACTGAGCGGCGATGAGCGTGTCACGGTCGTCCGCGCCGCCCGGCGCGGCGAGCGAATCGACGACGCCCGGCTGGCCAAGGCCGTCATCGACTACAACGGCGGGATGCACGCGGCGGCCGAGACGGCGCGGCCGTTTCGGTGGCTGCTGATAGTCGTCCTCGTCGTTGCCGCGGGGACAGCGGTGTGGGACGCGGTGTTCGGCTCGTGGGGCAATGCCATCGCATCGGCCATCTATCTGGTGTTGCTCGCCATCGAGCTGCTGTGGTGGCCCAAGAGGCAGCAGCAATTGTTGAGCAACGGCGATCGGGCGGCGGGCATCGCCTGAAAAGCCGCTGGCGTGATCATGCGAACACGTCGTTGAGTGTCACGGTCTGCAGGTTGCGGCTGGCGATCAGCTGGTTCAGTTGGTTGTAGCAGTTCGTGATGGTCGGCAGATTGGCGTGGGCCAACACGATCTGTTGGGGCGAAAATGACCGCGTCGCGCAGGCGACGAGATTGCTCGCGGTCTCCGGGAGCGAATCGCCGATGGTCCCACTCCACAGCGTGACGGTTGTGTAGCCGAGATCGGCTGCCACTCTGTCGATGTCGGCGTTGTGTACTCCGTAGGGCGGCCGGAAGTACGGGGCGCCGTCGCTGCCATACGTGTTCCTCAGAAAATCAGCGTTGCGCTTGATTTGGTCGTGCACCGCGCTAAGGCTGATCCGGTTGAGGTAGGGGTGTGACCAGGTGTGGTTGGCCATCTGGACCTGTCCCGAGTCGGCCAGCGGCCGCAGCGCCGGTGCGTTGTCCGACCACGACGGGTTGACGCCGTTGACGAAGAAACTCAAGCGCGTGCCCGTGTCCCGACAGAATTGTGCGAACGCCGCGACGACCGAGCTGCTGACCCCGTCGTCGACGGTCAAGGCGAGCTGGTTGCCGTCACCGGGCAACCTAGTGAGAACGCCGACGGGCGCGGGCACTCGTGCCAGCGGAACCATCAGCCGGACGGCGCGAGCCACCGGCGGCCGGGTGACTGCCGCGACGACTCCTGCCGCGATTGCGGCCAACAGCGTGCGCCGGTCAACGCTGGTCATGGTGCGATGGTAGTTCCGCAGGCTAGAAATGAACCCAATCCGCTTCTGCGCCTTTGCTTCTCATTCACTGGGAAGCGACTGTGGGGTTTCCCGGCCCCAACTCCTGGCGGACGTGTAACGCTAGGGCCTGATCTGCCCACTACTGAGCGGAAAGGAGCCACATGGACGATGGTTTCGACGGCGTCTACGTCGATACCCGCCGCCAGCTGCGCGGCGTCGCCGAAAGCCTGATCGCGGGGCCGCAATACCGCGCGTCGGGCACCATCCGGCTCACTCAGGCCCGCCCGACGGTGTCTACGACGTCGTCGACCCGTTGCCCGCCGATGCCGTTCTCAGCCTCGATGCAGCCGCGGCCGAGTGGATCCACCGCAGCCACTACGCAGGCGGACACGCCATCAAGAATGTCCTGCCAGCGCAGCGGACCGTTCTGGAACGCGCCGTTCGGAGCGTCGTACCCGCTCAACCCCGCGCACGATGTCGACGAACTCACCTCGCACATTGCCGATTTCTTCGAACGCGGCCGCCGGGAAGTCTCGAAACCGTGATTGCGCACCGTTTTGCGCTGACCATATGGTGGGAACACACAGCTAGACACCAGCGTTAGGAAGATCGTGAGTACGCGAGACATCACCGCCGAAGAGTTCAACGACACCATCACCGACAACGACATCGTGCTGGTGGATTTCTGGGCTTCGTGGTGCGGCCCGTGTAAGCAGTTCGCGCCGACGTTCGCCGCCTCATCGGAGGAGCATCTGGACGTCGCGTACGTAAAGGTCGACACCGAGGCAGAGCAGGAGCTCGCCGCCGCGGCCGACATCCGCTCCATCCCGACCCTGATGGCCTTCAAGAAGGGCAAGCTGGTGTTCAATCAAGCGGGCGCGCTGCGACCGGCGCAGCTGGAGGAGCTGGTGCAGCGGATCAAGGAGTTCGACATCGACGCCGCGATCGCCGCTCAGGAGAACGGTCAGCCGGACTAGCAGGCCGCACGCGATAGCGTGCAGTCCGTGACCGAGCAAAACAACTTCGTCCTCGTCGACCACCCGCGGGCAGGCGTCGCGCTGGTGACGCTGAACCGCCCCGAGCGGATGAACTCGATGGCCTTCGACGTCATGGTCCCGCTCAAAAAAGTGCTCGAAGAGTTGACCTACGACAACTCGACGCGGGTGATAGTGCTCACAGGCGCCGGTCGCGGCTTCTCGTCCGGTGCCGACCACAAATCGGCCGGTTCAGTGCCCCACATCGACGGCCTGACTCGGCCGACGTTTGCGCTGCGGTCGATGGAGGTGCTCGACGACGTCATCCTGTCCCTGCGCAAGATGCACCAGCCGGTCATCGCCGCGGTCAATGGTGCCGCGATCGGCGGCGGACTGTGCCTGGCGCTGGCATGCGACATCAGAGTTGCCGCGTCAGGGGCATATTTCCGAGCGGCGGGCATCAACAACGGCCTGACCGCGAGCGAGCTGGGGCTGTCCTACTTGCTGCCACGTGCGATCGGCACGTCGCGGGCCTTCGAGCTGATGCTCACCGGCCGCGATGTCGACGCCGACGAAGCCGAACGCATAGGCCTGGTCTCCCGCGCGGTACCCGAGGATGACCTGCTCGACGAGTGCTACCGGCTGGCCGAGCAGATGGCGGCGTTCTCCCGGCCGGGAATCGAATTGACCAAGCGCACTCTGTGGAGTGGACTGGACGCCGCTAGCCTGGAGGGGCACATGCAGGCCGAGGGCCTGGGACAACTCTTCGTGCGCCTGCTCACCGCAAACTTCGAGGAAGCGGTCGCCGCGCGCGCCGAGAAGCGTCCCGCGGTCTTCACCGACGACAAGTAACCGATCATCAGAACAAAGGGGAGTGCAGCGTGATCACCGCAACGGACCTCGAGGTCCGCGCCGGGGCGCGCACGCTGCTATCCACCGACGGCGCCGCGCTGCGGGTGCAGCCGGGCGATCGCATCGGGCTCGTCGGCCGCAACGGCGCCGGTAAGACCACCACCATGCGCATCCTGGCCGGTGAAGGGGAGCCGTACGCCGGCTCCGTCGCACGGACCGGGGAAATCGGTTACCTGCCACAAGATCCCAAAGAGGGCGACCTCGACATGCTGGCCCGCGACCGGGTGCTGTCCGCACGCGGTCTCGACACCCTGCTGGCAGATCTGGAAAAGCAGCAGGCCCTGATGGCCGAGGTGGCCGACGACGCAACCCGCGATAAAGCCATCCGCCGCTACGGCCAGCTCGAGGAGCGCTTCGCCGCGCTCGGTGGGTATGCCGCCGAAAGCGAGGCAGGCCGCATCTGTGCGAGTCTTGGCCTGCCCGAACGGGTTCTGACTCAGCCGCTGCACACCCTGTCCGGCGGCCAGCGCCGCCGGGTGGAGCTGTCCCGGATCCTGTTCGCCGCTAGCGAGGGCGGGGCTGCCGGTTCGCATTCTTCTACCACGCTGCTGCTCGACGAGCCCACCAACCACCTCGACGCCGACTCGCTGGGCTGGTTGCGCGAGTTCCTGCGCGGGCACACCGGCGGGCTCGTCGTGATCAGCCACAATGTCGACCTGCTCGCCGACGTGGTCAACAGGGTGTGGTTCCTCGACGCCGTCCGCGGTGAAGTCGACGTCTACAACATGGGCTGGCAGAAATACCTCGATGCCCGCGCGACCGACGAACAGCGTCGCCGCCGCGAGCGTGCCAACGCGGAACGCAAGGCTTCCGCCCTGCGCACCCAGGCCGCCAAGATGGGCGCCAAGGCCACCAAAGCCGTTGCTGCGCAGAACATGCTGCGTCGCGCCGACCGGATGATGGCGGCCCTCGACGAGGAACGGGTCGCCGACAAGGTGGCCAGGATCAAGTTTCCGACGCCCGCCGCGTGCGGCCGCACCCCGTTGGTGGTCAAGGGCCTGACCAAGAACTACGGGTCGCTTGAGGTGTTCTCCGGCGTCGACCTCGCGATCGACCGGGGTTCCCGCGTCGTCGTCCTCGGCCTCAACGGTGCAGGCAAGACGACACTGTTGCGGCTGCTGGCAGGCGCGGAGACGCCAGACGCCGGCGGGCTGGAGCCCGGCTACGGCCTCAAGCTCGGCTACTTCGCCCAGGAGCACGACACGCTCGACAACACCGCGACGGTGTGGCAGAACATCCGCCACGCCGCACCCGACACCGGTGATCAAGAGTTGCGAGGACTGTTGGGCGCGTTCATGTTCAGCGGTCCGCAGCTCGACCAGCCGGCGGGCACGCTGTCCGGCGGCGAGAAGACGCGCCTCGCGCTCGCGGGCCTTGTCGCATCGACGGCCAACGTGCTGCTGCTCGACGAGCCGACCAACAACCTCGACCCGGCGTCGCGCGAACAGGTCCTCGACGCGCTGCGCTCCTACGTCGGCGCGGTGGTGTTGGTGACCCACGACCCTGGCGCCGCCGAGGCGCTGGACCCGCAACGCGTGGTGCTGCTGCCCGACGGCACCGAGGACTTCTGGTCCGACGACTACCGCGACCTGATCGAGCTGGCCTGAGATTTCACCAATTCCGCCCGCGATGGTGTAGCGGGTTCCTACGCTGGGTATGCGTCGGGGCATCACAAGCGGGGAGGTGCCGATGAAGAAACTGAACAAGTCGCGGGACCAGGTGTTGGGCGAGTTGCGAAGTGCCTATGAGGGGGGCGCGAGCATCCGCACACTGGTGACTACCACCGGCCGCTCGTACGGCTCGATCCACAGCATGCTGCGTGAATCGGGCACGACGATGCGTAGCCGCGGCGGTCCCAACCACCGCAGCAGGCGCGCGAGCTGACCGCTACTGCTGGCGAAGCGAGGCCTCGACGAGGTCCAGTACGCCACTGAGCTTTTCGGGGTCGTCGCCGGACGCCAGCCGCGCGACCAGGCCGTCGAGCACCAAGTCCAGGTACGTCTGCAGCACAGCGCTGGGCACATCATCGCGCAGCCGTCCAGCTTGCTTCTGTTTGCGCAGGCGCGCGGTGGTCGCCGCCGACAGCTCCGCTGAGCGCTCCGACCAGCCGCGGTTGAATGCCGGATCGTTGCGCAGCTTGCGCGCGATTTCCAACCGGGTCGCCAGCCAGTCGAACTCCTCGGGAGCGGCCAGCATGTCGCGCATCACCTGGACGAGACCCTCCCGTGAGGCGACGTTCGCCATCCGCTCGGCGTCCTCGTGGGCCAGCTCGAAGAACAGCGTGTCCTTGTCGCGGAAGTGGTGGAAGATCGCACCGCGCGACAGCCCGATCGTCTGCTCGAGCCGCCGCACGGTCGCCTTGTCGTAGCCGTATTCGGCGAAGCAGCGCCGGGCGCCGTCGAGAATCTGGCGGCGGCGTGCCGCCAAATGGTCGTCGGTTACCCGGGGCATATCGACCCTTACGTCTTCAACATGTTGCGCAGCACGTACTGCAGGATGCCGCCGTTGCGGTAGTAGTCCGCCTCGCCGGGGGTGTCGATGCGCACCACCGCATCGAACTCGACCAGCGAAGACTCTGTGCCGTCATCCGCTGTCTTTTTCGCGGTGACGTGCACCGTCTTCGGGGTCTTGCCCTCGTTGAGCGCCTCGATCCCGGTGATGTCGAACGTCTCGGTGCCATCCAGCTTCAGCGACGCCGCAGATTCGCCTTCGGGGAACTGCAGGGGGATGACGCCCATACCGATCAGGTTCGAGCGGTGGATGCGCTCGAACGACTCGGTGATGACCGCCCGCACGCCGAGCAGGCTGGTGCCCTTAGCCGCCCAGTCCCGCGACGAGCCGGATCCGTACTCCTTGCCGCCGAGCACGACCAGCGGAATGTTCTGCGCCGCATAGTTTTGCGCGGCGTCGTAGATGAACGCCTGCGGTGCGTCGGGTTGGGTGAAGTCGCGGGTGTAGCCGCCGGACACGTCATCGAGAAGCTGATTGCGCAGCCGGATGTTGGCGAACGTGCCGCGGATCATCACCTCGTGGTTGCCACGCCGAGAGCCGTAAGAGTTGTAGTTGGCCTTGTCGACGCCGTGCTCGTCGAGGTACTGCGCGGCAGGTGTACCACCCTTGATGTTGCCTGCGGGGGAGATGTGGTCGGTGGTCACCGAATCACCCAGCAGCGCCAGCACTCTGGCACCGGTGATGTCGGTGACCGCCGTCGGTTCGGCGGGCATCCCGTCGAAGTACGGCGGCTTGCGCACATAGGTCGACTTGGAATCCCACTCGAACGTGTTGCCCGACGGCGTCGGCAGATTGCGCCACCGGTCGTCGCCCTTGAACACGTCGGAGTAGTTCTTGACGAACATCTCCGTGTTGATTGCCGAGGCAATGGTGTCGTTGATGTCCTGCTGCGACGGCCAGATGTCCTTGAGGAAGACGTCGTTGCCGTCGGTGTCTGTCCCGAGCGGATCGGCCTCGAAGTCGAAGTCCATCGTGCCCGCGAGCGCGTAGGCGATGACCAGTGGCGGCGACGCGAGGTAGTTCATCTTCACGTCGGGGTTGATGCGGCCCTCGAAGTTGCGGTTGCCCGAGAGCACCGCGGCGACCGACAGGTCCGCGTCGTTGACGGCCTTGGAGATCTCGTCGGGCAGCGGACCGCTGTTGCCGATGCACGTCGTGCAGCCATAGCCAACGAGGTAGAAGCCGAGCTTCTCCAGGTACGGCCACAGTCCGGCCTTGTTGTAGTAGTCGGTGACCACCTGCGAGCCCGGCGCCATCGTGGTCTTCACCCACGGCTTGGACGTCAGGCCCTTCTCGACGGCATTGCGTGCCAGCAGCGCCGCGCCGAGCATGACCTCGGGGTTGGAGGTGTTGGTGCACGACGTGATCGCCGCGATCACCACGGCCCCGTGGTCGAGGACGCTGTCGCCACGTTCGGTGGACTTCACCTTCACGGGATTGCTCGGCCTGCCCTCGGCGCCAACGGCCGCGGAGGCGACGTCGACGGCGCCGTTGTCGGCGAAGGACAGCACAGCCGGATCGCTGGCAGGGAAACTCTCTTCGACGGCCTCATCGAGCTTGGTGTGCGGAACAGGATTTTCTGCTGAGTTTTCCACGTAGTTGTGAATGTCCTTGCGGAAGGCCGACTTTGCGTCCGTCAGCGCGATGCGGTCCTGCGGGCGCTTCGGCCCGGCGATCGACGCGACGACGTCGGACAGGTCCAGCTCGATGTATTCCGAGAACTTCGGCTCGTGCTTGGGGTCGTGCCACATGCCCTGTTCCTTGGCGTAGGCCTCGACCAACGCCAGCTGCTGCTCGCTGCGCCCGGTCATCCGCAGGTAGTCGATGGTGACCTCGTCGATCGGGAAAATCGCTGCGGTGGAGCCGAACTCGGGGCTCATGTTGCCTAGCGTGGCGCGGTTGGCCAGTGGCACCTCGGCCACCCCCTCGCCGTAGAACTCGACGAACTTGCCGACCACACCGTGCTTACGCAGCATCTCGGTGACGGTGAGCACCACGTCGGTCGCGGTAACACCCGGCTGGCGCTCGCCGGAGAGCTTGAACCCGACAACCCGCGGAATGAGCATCGACACCGGCTGGCCGAGCATTGCGGCCTCGGCCTCGATGCCGCCGACGCCCCAGCCCAGTACGCCAAGGCCGTTCTCCATCGTGGTGTGCGAGTCGGTGCCCACGCAGGTGTCCGGGTAGGCGACACCGTCGCGCTCCATCACCACGCTGGCCAGGTACTCGATGTTGACCTGGTGCACGATGCCGGTGCCAGGCGGCACCACCTTGAAGTCGTTGAAGGCGCCCTGGCCCCAACGCAGGAACTGGTAGCGCTCGCCGTTGCGCTCGTACTCGATCTCGACGTTGCGCTCGAACGCGTTCGCGGTACCGAAGAGATCGGCGATCACCGAGTGGTCGATCACCAGGTCGGCAGGGGCCAGCGGATTCACCTTGTCGGGATCACCGCCGAGGTCGCCGACCGCCTCCCGCATGGTGGCCAGGTCGACGATGCAGGGCACACCGGTGAAGTCCTGCATGATCACCCGGGCAGGCGTGAACTGGATTTCCACGCTCGGGTCGGCCGAGGGATCCCACTTCGCGATGGACTCGATGTGGTCCTTGGTGATGTTGGCGCCGTCCTCGGTGCGCAGCAGATTCTCGGCGAGCACCTTCAGGCTGTAGGGAAGTTTCTCGGTACCGGGTACCGCGTCCAATCGGTAGATCTGGTAGCTCTCGTCCCCGACCTTGAGTGTGTCGCGGGCCCCGAATGAATTGACCGAATCTTTGCTGCTCACATCAACTCCCGGCTAGATATCGCCGCGACGGGCTGTGTCGTCGGCGCTCACAATCCTAACAGTACGCTTGTCCTACAAACCACCCCGGGGGTGGTTTTAGTCTTGTCCGAACGAGCGCGTGCTTCCACCCACATACCCACAAATCGCGTACCGTGCCCCCTGTGACCGGACCGCACGTCATCCCATTTCTGCCGACGTACATTCCGCCCGATGTGGACATCAATCAGGTCAAGGCCGATGTCGCCGACGGCGGGGTGAGCGTGCCGGCTGTCGACGCCGCCGATGTCCCCGCACTCCGTCAGGTCGTGGAAGAGGCCAAGCAAAAGGGCGTCGACCTCAAGATCGTGGTCATCGAGAAGAACCCGCCGATCGATACCCCTCTGCGAGATATCGCGACCGAGGTCGGCCACGCCAACCCGGGATCCACGGTGTTGGCGATCAGCCCGTGGTTCGCGGGCACCTACAGCACGACGTTCGACCGCGTCACTCTGGAAGCCGGCCAGGACGTCGCCAAGACGGGCGATCCGGTGCAGTCGTCGAAGAATTTCGCCAGTGAGTTGACGACGCCGCACTTTCCCTGGACGCCATTCACGATTGTTCTCGTGCTCGGGGTGGTGGTGGCCGTTGTCGCCACCCGCATTCTGCAGGTTCGTGGCAAACGCACCGCCGCGGCGGACACCATGCCTGACTCCGCCGACTGAGCTCCTTCACGCCGCTCGGCAAATTCAAACATCACCATTCGATAACGCTACAATTCAATTACAAACTTGTAATTTGTGACTAAAGTTTCCTTAGCGTCAGATGTGACGTACGGTGCAATCGGTACCTGTTGTTGCAGTTGTGGTTTATGTGACTTCTGCGCAAAGGCGCCCCACGAATGTGCCGGCACGTTCGCGTTGAGCCATAGGAGATCTGACTCGCATGAGACGCACCCCTCGGGCCTGCGCGATTCCGCTTGTCATCGGACTGCTCCTCGCGACCCCCGCCCTGGCCGTCGCGCAACCCGCTAGCCAGGACATCGCCGGCCTGGTGGCCGCTGTCGCCAACGCCGACCAGAAGCTCCAGGACCTCGGCGCCGCCATCCAGGCCCAGCAGGAAGGCGTCAACAAGGCGATCGTGGACGTGCAGTCCGCACGGGACAACGCCGCCACCGCACAGCAGGAAGTCGACGCCAACGCTCAGCGCGTGCAGGAGGCCAATACCGCGATCACCGCGGCGCAGCAGCGCTTCGACACCTTCGCCGCCGCAACGTACGTCAACGGCCCGTCCGACTCATACCTCACCGCGAGCGATCCGGCCGACATCATCAACACCGCGGCCGCCGGACAGACGTTGTCGGTCAGCTCGCAGCAGGTGATCACCAATCTCCAACGGGCCCGCACCGAGCAGGTCAACAAGGAATCGGCAGCGCGGCTGGCCAAGCAGAACGCCGATAGCGCCGTCGCGAACGCGGAGGCCAGCCAGCAGACGGCGGTGTCCTCGCTGACGCAGGCACAACAGACCTTTTCGGCGCAACAGGCCGAGCTGGACCGCTTGATGTCCGAACGCGCTGCCGCACAGGCCAAGCTCGACGAGGTGCGCAACTGGTCGGCGCCAGTGGCGGGCCAGCCTGCCGCTCAACCCGCTGCGGCCCGCAGC
>JGI12053J15887_10001030_pt1 | contig 12459 bp, 14 predicted proteins | sample MedBloCAOM1_O3_FD_15887 | JGI IMG/M metagenome (IMG submission 15887)
AGACGGCCAATGGTCTGGCTGACACCGGCATGACGTCATCCCCTTCCCGGATCGAGACTAACCGGATCGAATATTGTTCAACGAGTGAGTGTTTTCGCCGCAGCGACCGGCATCGGGTCATGGCCAGGTTCGTCTGCGCGCGAGGCGGCCGAGATCGTGATCGGCGAACTGCACACGCTTCCTCATCTGGTCGAATTGCCTGGCCGTGGCGTCGGGGCCGACATGATCGGCCGGGCGGGGGCGCTGCTGGTCGACATCGGCATCGACACGGTGCCCCGCGGCTATCGCATCGCTGCTGGCCGTAGCGCCGTCGTGCGTCGGGCCGCCAGCCTGCTCGACGAGGACATCGACGCGCTCGAAGAGGCGTGGGAGAAAGCCGGCCTGCGCGGCGGAACGCGCACCGTGAAGGTGCAAGCGCCGGGCCCCATCACGCTGGCCGCTGCGCTCGAGCTGCCCGGCGGCCACCGCGCGATCACCGACGCCGGCGCGGTGCGGGACCTGGCCGGGTCGCTGGCCGAGGGGGTGGCGGCCCACCGCGCGCAGCTGGAGAGGCGCCTCGGTACTTCGGTGGTGGTGCAGTTCGATGAGCCGTCGCTACCGGCAGCACTCGAGGGCAGGCTGACCGGGGTGACCAGCGTCACGCCGGTGCACCCGGTCGACGAGTCGGTGGCGATCGGTCTGCTCGACGACTGCGTTGCCGTCGTCGGTGCCGAGGTGGCGCTGCACAGCTGTGCCTCCGGTCTACCGTGGAAGACCTTGCAGCGCAGCACCATTCGTGCAGTGTCGGTTGACGTGTCCACGCTGACGGCCGCCGACCTCGACGGGGTAGGGGACTTCGTTGACTCGGGCCGGACGGTTCTGCTGGGCGTCGTCCCGACAACGGCGCCGACGGCGCGGCCGTCGGCGGAAGAGTTCGCCAAGGCCGCGGTCGATCTGACCGACCGGCTCGGGTTCGCACGCTCGGTGCTGCGCGAGCGGATCGGCATCACGCCGGCATGTGGGCTGACGGGAGCCACGCGGCAGTGGGCGCGGACCGCCATCGAGTTGGCGCAGAAAGCCGCAGACGCGTTCGCAGAGGACCCGGACGCGATCTAGGTTTATTACGCAACCAAAGGGTTGCGCGTCGTGCGATCCGCGGTTAACCTGATAGGCAACCAGGAGGTTGCACATGACTAGCGATCAGATCGAGAAAGAAGTTGTGCTGCGCGCTCCGCTGGAGCGGGTGTGGAAGGCGATCAGCGACGCCGACGAGTTCGGCCGGTGGTTCGGGGCCCGCTTCGACGGCCCGTTCGTCGCCGGGGCATCGGTGACCAGCGTGATCACCCCGACGACGGTCGACGTCGACGTTGCACGGGCCCAGGAGCCGTACGCGGGCAAGGGCGACACCTGGCAGATCGTCGCGATGGAGCCGCGGCGGCGGCTGGCCTTCCGGTGGCACCCCTACGCGGTCGAGTCGGGCATCGACTACTCGCAGGAGCCCACCACGTTGGTGGAGTTCACCCTCACGGAGACCAACGACGGCGTGCTCCTGCGCATCGTCGAATCCGGGTTCGACGCGATTCCGGCCGAGCGTCGGGTGTCGGCATTCGAACACAACAGCGAGGGCTGGGCCGCCCAGACCGAACTGGTGCGCAAGTATCTCGCTCTCAGCGAGAAGGTGTGAGCACGTCCGCGACCGCCGTCGCCAAGGCCCCGCTTTTCGACGCGCTGGGAGATCCCAATCGCCTGCGCATCGTCACGCGGCTGTGCGACGGCGGCCCGTGTTCCACCTCACAAGTCACGCAGGTGATTCCGGTGAGCCGCCAGGCGGCCACGAAACATTTGCTGTTGTTGGAGGCGGTCGGCCTGGTGCGCAGCGAACGCCAGGGCAGGGAACGAATCTGGCGAATCGAACGGGAACCGCTCGCCGACGCGAGCGACTACCTCACCGCCCTGTCGAGGCGCTGGGATCAGGCGATTGATCGGTTGCGTGCGTACGTCGAGGACGCCTAGACGGGCTGCCGTACATTTGCATGCATTGCTCGAACCTTGTGGCTCGACGGGCACCGGCATGCGAGAATGCAATTCGCACTCCGTCGAAATGTCTTTGCCACTCGCAGGAGAAGAACTGTGGCCCAAGCGAACCTCCGCCTCGCGGCAGGTGTTGGTGTCATGGCCGTGTGTCTTCTGGTGGGCGGGCCCAGCGTGGCCGTGGCTATCGCCGAACCTGGCGATGGTTCGCACTCCGGCCACTCCGACAACGGCAGGGGCTCGGACAACAGCGGTCGCGGCAGTTCGCGCGGCGGTTCGGACGTCAGCGACGACAACGTCACCAATGGCAACCGCAGTGCCCAGAAGTCCGCCACCGTCGCCGCCCCACGAACAAGGGTCGGATCGGGTCGCGATGCGGGCACTTCCGAGGCGCGGCCGGGCTCCGATTACAGCCCTGACCCTCCGTCGTTCAAGCTGCCGAAGGTGACGTTCGGCGACGGTCGGACGCCCGGCGTGCAGAACAACGACGAACCACCGCGCGTACCCTATGTCGCTCCCGAGCCTGCGCCGCCGCCCCCACCGCCGCCGCCGGTCATCATCGCACCGGCTCCGTCGTGGGTCGACAGGATCAATCTGCCGCCAGTCGTGGCCCAGGAGCTTCGCGTCAGGCAGGCAGCTGACCTGACCGATCCGATATGGGGCGTCGCAGGGCTGCTGCTGATCCCCGCCACCGGCGCCGTCCTCGGATACCGGCAGGCGCGGGCGGCGCAGGCGGCCGCGGAACTAGGTCGACACCCGTAGATCCTTGCGCAGAATCTTGCCAGAAGCCGACTTCGGGATCGCCTCGATGAACTCGACCTGACGCACCTTCTTGTACGGTGCGACCTGGCCCGCGACGAACGCGATTACCTCGTCCTCCGTCAGTTCGGCGCCAGATTGCTTTACCACGAAGGCCTTCGGCAGCTCTTCGCCCTCGTCGTCCTTGACTCCGATCACTGCCGCGTCGGCGATCGACGGATGGCTCAGCAGCAGCGCCTCGAGTTCGGCCGGCGGCACCTGGTAGCCCTTGTACTTGATCAGCTCCTTGAGCCGGTCAACGATGTAGACGCAGCCACATGCGTCTATCTGCGCCAAATCCCCTGTGTGAAGCCAGCCTTCGTCGTCGATGGTTTCGCGGGTGGCCTGCTCGTTACCGAGGTAGCCCGCCATCACGTTGGGCCCCTTGAACCACAGTTCTCCGGTCTCGCTGAGACCCTCCGCGGGAAGGTCGATTTCGTCGCCGGTGTCGGGATGGATGAGTTTGGAGGCCGCATTGGACACGGTCCACCCGACCGAGCTCAGCGGTGCAACCATCCCCATGTTCCGCACACCTCCGTCGAACGGGGTGATGTGGCTGACCGGGCTCAGCTCGCTCATCCCGTAGCCCTGCACCACCCGGCAACCCAACCGCTTGGCGACGGCGTGGCCGAGGTCGGCATCCAGTGGTGCGGCGCCCGACATGACGGTGTTCAGTGAGGACAGGTCGTACTCGTCGATCAGCGGATGCTTGGCCAGCGCGATGGCGACGGGCGGCGCGATGAACACGACCGTGCACTTGTGGTTCGCGATGTTGCCAAGGAACTCGCCGAGGTCGAAGCTCGGCATGACCACCAGCCGTGCCCGCGCATGCAGGGCGGCGTTGAGCAGCACCGTCATTCCGTAGATGTGGAAGAACGGCAGCACCGCAAGGACCACGTCTTCGGGGTCGATCCCGTGTAGCGGTCGGATCTGCGCGACGTTGGCCACCAGGTTGCGATGCGTCAGCATCACGCCCTTGGGGTTGCCGGTGGTTCCGGAGCTGTACGGCAGCGCCGCGAGATGTGACGACGGAGCGAAGCTCACCTGCGGTGCGGGCAGTCCCTTCGCCATCAGATCAGCGGCGTTGGGGTGGCCGCTTACGTCCAGCCCCTCGCCGTCGAGCACCACCAGATCGGCATCGGCCAAACCCACACCGGCGGCGGCTTCTTTGGCCTGGGCCAGCAGCGATGTGACCGTGACCAGCATCTTGGCCTTCGAATCGGTCAACTGCTTGGCGATGTCTTTGGCCGTGAACAGCGCGTTGATGGTGGTGGCCGTGGCACCCGACCGCAGGATGCCGTGGAACGCGACCGCGAAGCCCGAACTGTTCGGTGACAGAAGACCGACGACATCGCCGACACCGAGGCCACGGCCGGCCAGCGCACCGGCGAACGCGTCGATGCGCCCGATCATCTCGCGGTAGGTGGTCTGCCTGCCGGACTTCGCATCGACCAGGGCGACCCGGTCGAGGTCAGCGTCGTCGACTTCGGCGAATAGGAAGTCGTAGACGTTCTTGGACGGGATCTCGACCTCGGGGAAGGGACTCGCGAAACTCATTACGCCTCCGATGGAATCATGGCCTGCGGACTACCTGGTCAAACGTCGTCGAGCCGCCTAATGAGCTTCTTGGGTGCGATCAACCGGAACGACGAGTCGATCAGCTCCCGTACCTCGTCCCAGTCCACCTTCTTCTTCGCCGTCAAGTCCAGTCCGAGCCAGCCCGACGGGCCCATGTAGGCGGGGTAAAAGAACCGAGCGTCCTGCTCCAGGGCCCGGCGGTCGCTCTCGTCGACCTTGACCAGGATCGAGTACGGGTAGGCGCTGTATTCGCCTTTGATGTCGGTCTTGGCGTTGCCGCCGTACATGACGAAGATCTTCGGCGCGCAGAACACCGGCCTGCCCCAGGAGATCTTCTCGAATGCCGCCGGGAAGCCCAGGCAGATCTCGCGCACGTCCGCCAGCCCGAGGTCGTCGTCGCCGAACATGATCGGATGCGGCATGTTGTCAGCGTAACGGCGCCGCGGGCTGGCGTTTCCGTGTCGGGCGGCTCGGTTAGCCTGCGAGGGTGAGCCCGAAGAAGCCGCACGCTGCGCTCGCGGAACAGGCCGACCAAGCCCCGGACGCCCACGTGCGCCGGCGCTGGCAGGTACTCGCCGATGAGGTGCGCGAGCACCAGTTCCGCTACTACGTGCGGGACGCGCCGATCATCTCCGACGCGGAGTTCGACAAGCTGCTGCGCGAGCTGCAGGCGCTCGAGGAGCAACACCCCGAGCTGCGCACACCGGATTCGCCAACGCAGTTGGTTGGCGGTGCCGGTTTCGCCACCGACTTCACCTCGGCCGAGCATCTCGAACGGATGCTGAGCCTGGACAACGTTTTCACGCCGGAGGAGCTCGCGGCGTGGGCGGCGCGCATCAACGGCGAGATCGGCGATGACGCGCACTACCTGTGCGAGCTCAAGATCGACGGCGTCGCGCTCGCATTGGTGTACCGCGACGGCCGGCTGGTGCGGGCGGCCACCCGCGGCGACGGCCGCACCGGCGAGGACGTCACGCTCAACGCCCGCACCATCGAAGATGTTCCTGAGAAGCTCACCGGCACAAAGGAATTCCCGCTTCCGCGAGTGCTGGAGGTACGTGGCGAAGTCTTCTTCCGGGTCGCCGACTTTGAGGACTTGAACGCCGGCCTGGTCGCGGAGGGCAAGCCGCCGTTCGCGAATCCGCGCAACAGCGCGGCAGGTTCGCTGCGCCAGAAGAATCCCGCCGTCACCGCCCGCCGCAAGCTGCGGATGATCTGCCACGGGCTGGGCCACGCCGAGGGCTTCAGCCCGAAGACGCTGCACGACGCCTACCGCGCGCTCAAGGCGTGGGGCCTGCCGGTGTCCGACCACACCGCCCGAGTGCAGGGCATCGACGCGGTCACCGAACGCATCGCCTACTGGGGTGAGAACCGGCACGACGTCGAACACGAGATCGACGGCCTGGTAGTCAAGGTCGACGAGGTGGCGCTGCAGCGGCGGCTCGGCTCGACGTCGCGGGCGCCGCGCTGGGCGGTGGCTTACAAGTACCCGCCCGAAGAGGCGACCACCAAGCTTCTCGACATCCGGGTCAACGTCGGACGCACCGGCCGGGTCACCCCGTTCGCCTTCATGGAGCCGGTGAAGGTCGCGGGCTCCACGGTCAGTCAGGCCACGCTGCACAACGCGTCGGAGGTCAAACGCAAGGGCGTCCTGATCGGCGATAACGTCGTGATCCGCAAGGCCGGCGACGTGATTCCCGAGGTGCTGGGTCCGATCGTCGACCTGCGCGACGGGACTGAACGCGAATTCGAAATGCCCACAACGTGTCCCGAGTGCGGTACCAAGCTGGCGCCGGCCAAGGAGGGCGACGCCGACATTCGCTGCCCCAACGCACGCGCTTGTCCTGCACAACTGCGGGAGCGAGTGTTTCATGTCGCGAGCCGCGGCGCATTCGACATCGAGGGCCTTGGGTACGAGGCGGGCATCGCGCTGCTCAAGGCCGGTGTGATCACAGACGAAGGCGATCTGTTCAGCATCACCGAGGATGACCTGCTGCGCACAGATCTGTTCACCATCAAGGGCGGCGGTGTGTCGGCCAACGGCAAACGGCTGCTGGCCAATTTGGACAAGGCCAAGGCGCAGCCGTTGTGGCGGGTGCTGGTCGCTCTGTCGATCCGCCACGTGGGTCCGACCGCCGCCCGCGCGCTGGCCACCGAGTTCGGCAGCCTCGACGCGATCGTCGACGCGCCCGAGGAGCAGCTGGCCGCAGTGGAGGGCGTGGGTCCGACGATCGCCGCGGCGGTTGTCGAGTGGTTCACCGTCGACTGGCACCGCGCGATCGTCGACAAGTGGCGCGCGGCCGGGGTGCGGATGGCCGACGAACGCGACAACAGCGTAGAGCGAACGCTCGAGGGCCTGTCGATCGTCGTCACCGGGTCGCTCACCGGGTACTCCCGCGATGACGCAAAGGAGGCGATCGTCGCGCGCGGGGGAAAGGCGGCCAGTTCGGTGTCGAAGAAAACCGCCTATGTGGTGGCCGGCGATGCACCCGGGTCGAAGTATGACAAGGCCGTCGAACTCGGTGTGCCGATCCTCGACGAGGACGGCTTCCGCCGGCTGCTGGACAACGGGCCCGACGGCGTCTGACTCAGCGGTAGCCGCTGCGCATGTCGTTCATGATGCGCGGATTCTCCAACGTCGAGGGCGGCAACCGCTGGGGAGCGACGTCCCCAGCGAACACCGTCGCGGCGTTGAGCACGGGTTGATTCAGAAAGCGAAGTGGCGGTGCGTCCTTCGGCACGGTTGGAATCGGCGCAATGTCACCGCGGCGGCCCAACGTGAAACCCCAGTCACCGAATGTCGGCACGTCGACGTGGTAGGGCGTCACCGCGAAACCGGCGGCCTGGATGGTCGACACCGTGCGCCAGAACGCCGCCGGCGTCGAGTACGGGCTGCCGGACTGCACGACCACCAGGCCGTTGGGCGCCAGAGTGCGGGTGACCAGCGTGTAAAACTCCTGCGAATACAACCGGCCCAGAATCGGGTTGTCGGCGTCGGGCAGATCGACGATCACGGCGTCGAAGCCGCCCGCGGGCACGACGTCCGGGTGGGGTTCACGCAGCCACGTCATCGCATCGGCGATCACCACGTCGACGCGGGGGCTGTCAAGGGCGCCCGCATTCGCCACCCGCATGGTGGTCCGTGCCAGGTTGATGACGGCGGGGTCGAGTTCGACGTGGACGATCTTGTCGATACCCGGTTGCCGCAACAGCTCACGGTCGACCAGCCCGTCCCCGCCCCCGATCACCAGCACCGACCGCGCCCCGTCACCGAGCGCGGGGTAGACCAGGCTCTCGGTGTAGCGGTACTCGTCGCGCGTCGAGAACTGAAGTCCGCCATCGAGATACAGGCGCATGTCGTCGCCGCGGCGGGTGACGACGATCTCCTGGTAGGCCGAGTGTTGGAAGGCGATGATCGGGTCGGCGTATAGCCGCTGCCTGCTGGTCGCCTCGATGCCGTTCGCACCGACGATCAGTGCGGTCAGCAGTGCGAACGCGGCGGCAAGGGCGGCCAGCGCCGTGGCGAGTTCACGGCCGCTGACGACCCGGCGCAGCAGGAACAGTGCGACCACCGCGGCGGCCGCCAGGTTGATCATCCCGGTAGCCGCGGCGCCGCGGATCATGCCCAGCTGCGGCAGCACCACGAAGGGCCAGGCGAGCCCGCCAGCGAGGGCACCGAGGTAGTCGGCCGCGTTGAGGTTGGCGAGTACACGGCCGGTGTCGACGGCGCCCGCCGTCTGGCCGCGCTGCAGCAGCGTCATCAGCAGGGGAATCTCGGCGCCGACCAGTCCGCCGATCAGGGCGGTGCCCACGGCCAGCACGACCGTCGACCCGCCGATGTATGCGAACGTCACGTAGAGCGCCGCGGCTGACAGCCCGCCGACGATGCCGAGCAGCGTCTCGACGGCGATGAACGTGATGGCCGCCCGCTTCAGCAGCGGCTTGACCACGAGTCCGCCCGCGCCTAGCGCCGCGACGTAGCCGGCGACGATCAGCGACGTCGCGACGATGCCGCCGCCGTCGAGGCTGGTGGCCAGGGTGAGCAGTGCGAGTTCGTAGACGATTCCGCACGCCGCGCACGCCGAGACCGCAGCCAACAGCAGTGCGCGCCAACGCATCGTCGCGGTGTGCGGTGGCGACTTGGCCGCGGTGTCGTGGTCCGTAGCGGTCATGACAGGGCGATGGCGTTGATCCCTCCGACGGCGAGCAGGACCACCGCTGCCGCGATCGAGGCGGGATGGAACTCCTCGGCGTCGATGAAGCCGCGGAACCGTCCCGGCACCACCGCCTCGAGGATGGCCAACGCGATTCCCTGCAGCGCCACGCCGACGAGCCCGTAGACGAGAGTGTCGAGCAGACCCTGACCCAACTGGTTGGAACTGGCCCGGATCGCGGCGATGATGACCAGCGCCAGCGACACGTCCATGGCCGAAGTGAGCACGACCGCGTTGGGACGGCGTTCGAAGAACACCTGCCTGCGCAGCTTGCCCGGCGTGAGGGCGTCGACCATCCCAAAGCCGGCCACCAGCACGACGATGCCGACCAGGAAGTACAGCACGGTGCTGACCACGCTCTGCAACAGCACGCTTGCATCGACGGTGCCGAACTGGACGTCGGCCAGGTTCATTCCCTGGGTCATGGGTACCTCCTGTGGTTGATGTCTTGGCGTGTCACTTGGTTCCGTCGGGTCCGCCGGGACTGCCGCTTGAACCGCCCGCAGGCGAACCCGGGTAGAAGCCGGGCCCGAGGAACACATACGTGCCGTGGCTGTATCCGGCGGCGAGCCCCTCGACGCGAATACTGCACGGATGGTTGCCGTCTGGGCCCACGGTCACGATGTTGTCGTCGTAGCGCAGGTAGCTCGTCTTGCCGTCACTGGCCTGCGCGTTGGGATCCTGCGCTTCGGCCAGGCCGTCGGCCACGTCGTTCGGTGAGCCAGTGCACGCGTAGCGCGCAGTGTCTCCGCTGCCCGCGTACTGCTGATAATTGTCGGTCACGTACGAGCCGATGTTCGGCAGCAGCGTGATGCCGAAGTACAGGCAGACAGCGGCGGCGACAGCAAGACCGCCGGACAGCACGAACAAGTACATGCGACTCATGGCTGCCACCGGCTGTGGGTGTGGACCACCGTGCCTCCGGACGCGGCCGGGTACAGATGCCAGGTCTGCCAGCGCCAGCCCGCGCCGTCAGGTTCGGCGGCGATCGCCGTCAACGCGGCGTCGTCGCCCGGGAATGTGCCACCCAGCCAACCCGATTCGGCGCTGCACCGCTCACGCAACCGGGTGGCCAGCGCACGAAAGTCGTCCTCACCGTGGTCGCAGGTGTGCGCGGTCAGGTGGTAGCCGCAAGCCTCGGCGCGTTCTGGCAGTGCACCGCCATATTGATGCGCGGCACACGAGATCTGTTCGGAGAAGGGCGATGTAGCGTGTTCGACGCTGATGACATGCGATGCACCGAGAACCCCGAGCATCAACGTGCCCCCACAGGGATGGGTAAGCCGGTGGGTTGCCAGCGGCGCCGGAAGTGGCGAGTTGAGTGCGAGACCCAACCGCGAGCCGGCCACGTCGACCGGTGTCACCGATAGTTCGTGTAGTGGCACTGAGGTCCTATGCGCTAGGCGGTGGCGCCGGATATACCGTCAGCTCACCTTCACTCACGGCAGTGCCATACGAGACTTCCCACGGCATGCTTGGCGCCCAACGCTCAAAACCCAAGAGCGCGGTCTCATTGTCACTGGCATAGTCGACGAAATCCATTTCGCCGCCGGCCGCTAGACCGGTGGTGCCCTCGCTGGTGTAGGAGGCGTGGCCGCGCTCCGATTCCAGGAAACGCACACCGTCGACGGTGTGCTCGCCGCCGGGTTGCAACTGCAGGTCCTTGCGCGCGACCCACATGGCCAACTTGAGGCGTCCTTCGTCTTCCTCGACGCTGAACCAGATGGGCTCGCCCGTGCCCCCCTCGATGAGGTGTTCCCACCAGACGAACGGGCCCTCGCGGTACGTCACCGATCCGCGCACGACGTAGTCGACGCCGCCGTAGCTGACGATGGCGCCGGGTCCGAGCTGGCGCGGGCCGAAGCGCGGCATCTCGCCGAACTTCAACGGGTCCTGGCGTGTTGGCGGTGTCTTGGGTTTGCGTGGCCGGCGCAGAGCAATGATGAGAACGACAATCGCGGCGCCGAAGAGTGCGGCGGCGGCCACCAGGAGGACGATTTGCACGCGGACCCTCTCATAAGCGCCACCGCCAGGTGGCACGATCGGGCCACCGTAACAGCTACTAGCTGGGAATTTGCTGTGCGTTTTGTGGGCCGGCGTCGTTCGCGTCAGCGCAGGATGGTCGCGACGATGCCGGCCAGATAACCGAGCCGCGCCACCTCCGACGGCCGGAACTCAGGGCCGCCGGCGCGGCCCAGCACAATCGCGGTGTGGTGGTCACCGAGCGGAGCGGCCGCGAGCGTGGTGTCCATGTCGCGCCACACCTGCGGCACCCAGTCCTCGTTCGAGTCCAGCGCTGCGGCGTGATCGATGGGCAGCCACGGCACCCGCTTCATATGTGTTTCCGGAGCACCGTGACTGCCCACGATGCGCTCGAGTCCCGATTCGCTTTGCCGAACGACCGTGCACCATCCAACGCGCAGCACTCGCGGCGCCTCGTCGGCGAGCACCTGCAGTCTTTTGGCCGTCGGGTCGGCCGCGGCGACGTGATCGATGAGTTCCAGCTCCCGGTGCGCCTCGAGCAGCCCGGTGTGCGGGCGGATGGCATCGACGTAGACGCCGTTGAGCTTTTCGGCGGCGGTGATGAGCATGTCGGGCATCGCGCCGGGCGGCAGTTCGACCACGAGATCGTCGATCGCATACCCCGACGCCCGTTCCACGACGTCGAGGGACAGGATGTCGGCGCCTACCGAACCGAGCGCCACGGCCAGTGAGCCGAGGCTGCCCGGTCGATCCTCCAGCTGGACCCGCAGCAGATACGAAGGCACGCGCAACACTGTTGCACAGCGCCAGCGGCTCAGCATTCCGGGCGATGAGCGCTTGCGCGAAGAGCAGACGGCCGCCGATGAGCGCTTGCGCGAAGAGCAGACGGCCGCCGATGAGCGCTTGCGCGAAGAGCNGACGCCGCCGATGGGCGCTTGCGCGAAGAGCAGACGGCCGGCGAGTAGCTTGCGCGAAGAGCAGACGGCTGAGCGGGCCCTCGATCAAGCGGTGACTAGGCTTGCCTGTCGTGTCGCAGATCTCCCGAGACGAGGTAGCCCACCTGGCGCGACTCGCGCGCCTTGCGTTGACCGACGACGAGCTCGAGAGCTACGCCGGCCAGCTGGGCGCCATCCTTGGCCACGTCAGCCAGATCCAGGCCGTCGACGTCACCGGCGTCGAACCCACCGGCAACCCGCTCACGGACGTCAACGTGGCCCGCCCCGACGTCGTCGAGCCGTGCCTGACCCAGGAGCAAGCGCTGGCCCAGGCGCCAAAGGCAGTCGACGGCCGGTTCGCCGTTCCGCGGATTTTGGAGGCCGAATGAGTGCCGAGGTGATCCGGCTCGACGCGGCCACGCTGGGCGCCAAGATCGCCGCCAAGGAGGTGTCGTCCACCGAGGCGACCCGCGCGTGCCTGGATCAGATCGCCGAGACCGACGACAAATACCACGCGTTTCTGCACGTGGCGGAGGAGCAGGCACTGGCCGAGGCCGCGCGGGTGGACGCCGCCGTCGCCGCGGGCGAGTCGCTGCCGTCGCCGCTGGCCGGTGTCCCGCTGGCGCTCAAGGACGTGTTCACCACCACCGACATGCCGACCACCTGCGGATCGAAGATCCTCGAGGGTTGGACGTCGCCGTACGACGCCACCGTCACCGCGCGGCTGCGCGCGGCCGGCATCCCGATCCTGGGCAAGACGAACATGGACGAGTTCGCGATGGGTTCGTCCACCGAGAACTCCGCATATGGCCCGACCCGCAATCCGTGGAGCGTCGACCGGGTGCCGGGCGGATCGGGCGGCGGCAGTGCGGCGGCTCTCGCCGCGTTCCAGGCGCCGCTGGCCATCGGATCGGATACGGGAGGGTCGATCCGCCAGCCCG
>JGI12053J15887_10001031_pt1 | contig 12457 bp, 11 predicted proteins | sample MedBloCAOM1_O3_FD_15887 | JGI IMG/M metagenome (IMG submission 15887)
GCCATATGGGCGGTGGCTTCGGTGGCGGCCATATGGGCGGTGGCTTCGGCGGCGGCCACATGGGCGGTGGCTTCGGTGGTGGCCATATGGGCGGTGGATTCGGTGGTGGCCATATGGGCGGTGAATTCGGTAGCGGCCATATGGGCGGTGGGTTCCGTGGCGGCCGCGGCTTTGCGGGTTCGCACTTTGCCGGGTCGCGCGGCCACTTCGGTCACGACAGGCGTTTCGGTCGCTCGCGTTTCGGGTCGGGCGGGGACGGGTACTATGACTACGGGTGCGGCTACGGCTACCCGTATTACAATCCCTACAGCTGCTATTATTCGTACTGACGTCCGTCAGCACCAGCGGCCGCGACGAATTCGAAATGCAAAGGTCGAACCTATGATGACACGCTTTGCGGTGGCTACTACGGCAGCGGTTCTCTTGGGCTGCGGCTCTGCCTATGCGCAAGTTGGCGGGATGAGTATCTCCCCCGGCCCCTCGCTTGGCATGATGTCTCCGCTAGGGGTGGGCCGAGGTTCGCCGGTCGCGCCAGCTAGAATCCCCATGGGCGCTACCGAACTCGCATCGCCAGGCGTGAGCCCGATGATATCCGGCACGTCGCCCATGGTTCCTTCAACGAGCCGCCTCTCGACATGCGGCGGCATCGGAGGCTCACTGCCGCAGGCGTCCTTCGGCGTAGGCGCTTCGTCGGCAGGGGCGTCTTCCGGCATGGGAGGTTCGATGACGGGAACGTCTAGCATCGCAACCGCGCTCTTTGACGGCGGCGGTATGGCCGGAAGCGCGTCAGGCGCTTGTGCCGCGATCGGGAGCGGCTCTTTGGCGGGACCAGGGGTGTCGGCTTCGTTGCCGACCGGGATCGGTGCCGTGTCATCCGTCGGCAGAGTTGGAATTCCGATGGGCTCTACCGAAATGGGAGTTGGAGGCCTCAGCCCCCCATCCGTTGCTCTGACCACCAATCCGTCAGTGCCCCTTATGACGTTGACCCCCCTCGTTGCGATACCCAATCTGTCGGCGTCCTCTTCGACATTGGGGAGCACGGCGACATTGGGGAGCACGGCCCCATGCCCAACGATTGGCACCGGGCTCCCTTCGGCCCGCGGAGCGACTTCGACGTTCGGATTGCCCTTGCCGACCAGATCGATAGCAGCGGCCGGAAGGTCATCGACGACCGGAATGCCGACGTCCTGCTGAACGGGGGCATCAACACACGCGCCCTGCAGCACTACCTCGGGCACAAGAACATTCAGCACAGCATTCGGTAGACCGAGCTTTCATAGCATCATCCACGGCGATGCCTGCTTGGTCTACTTCAACACCATCGGCGATTTGTTCACGGCGCTGCGTTCCTGCTGGTCGCCGCCGCCGCCGGATGCCGCACGTGAGGGCATGCAGATGTCGGTGCTGTTTAGTTTCAAGAAATCCGGCGCGATGATCGCGCCGCCGCGCATGACCTTCGCCACGCAGGGCGCACCGGCGGATATCCGAAATACGTATTTGGAGGCGATCAACGCATCGCTCAGTGGTTGCGAGCCGTTCAAGTTTGCGGCCGGGCTCGGCGACGCCATCGCCGGACGTCCGATCATGATCCGCTATGTCGAAAATCGCGACTTGGAGAGGCAGTCGGGCGCGCGGTGAGGCCCTGCGTTGCCGTTGTATTGCATTGCTGACATAGGGATTGCTCGTATTTCACCGGATGCTTTGGCTTGCGCGCCCGCGGCGGAATCGGCGACGACACGATGGTAGTCATTGCGGATCACGCCTTGCGGTCGAGCAGCTCATTGACTTTGGTCTTGAGGATTTTGAGAAACAGCTCAGCTGCCAGCGACGGCGCGCGCGTCGTCGGCGAAGCGACGATCACGTCGCGTGGCATGTCGGGCTCTACTATGCGTTGCGACCGCAGCAGCTTTAGATCGACCGCATGCTTAACGGCGACAACGGGAAGGATGGTTGCCCAATCGCTTTCGCGCACTAGCTCTAGCGTGGGTCCCAGCGAATCGAGTTCGATCTCGGGCTTCAGGGTAATGCCCTTGGACGCCAGCATCGAGTCGACCAGCACCCGCATGCCCTGGCGCTGCGACGGCAGCACAAGCTTGTACTCTTGCAGGCGATGGCTCTGGATTTCAGCCGGAATGCGTTTCGCCAATGTATATCGAGTCACCAAGACGAGATAATCGCGAAAAAGCGGAACGATCGCGACACGGTCGAGGCCGGTGGTATTGTTCACGACCGCGAGATCAAACTTCCCCGAATAGAGCTGGTCGAGCAGGCTTCCGCTATAGGCCTCCACGATACGCAGTGTCACGTCGGGATAGTTCGCTTTGTATTCCGCCAGAACCGCTGGCAGCACGCTGTTCGCAACCGACGGCATTAAGCCGACCGTCAGGTCGCCGGTCACTTTCCCGCTTGCATCGCGCAGACAACGCCGAGCTTCGTCGACGTCGCCCAAAATGTTCTGGCAGAGGCCGTAAAATGTCCGGGCGGTATCGGTCGGAACAACGCCTCGCGAAGTGCGCTCGAACAACTTGGTCTTGAAGGTGCGCTCAAGCCGACTGATCTGCATGCTCAACGCCGGCTGAACGACGCTCAGTCGGCGCGCGGCCTTGGTGATGCTTCGCTCGTCATAAAGCGCGACAAAGTACTCAATCTGGCGCAAATCCATGGGAGCACCGCTTGGTTCGCGGCATTTTATGTGAGCCCTACAGTCCAGACAATGTAATCGCGCCGCAGCCACTGAGACTAGCCCTGCCGGCCACTAGAAAGCCGAAAAGTCGGGCTTCTTCTTTTCCAGAAAGGACTCCACGCCGTGCTTGAATTCCGGATATGGGCGCAATTTCTCGAATGTTTGACCTTCGAGCTGAAGGCCGACGTTTTGCGGCGTGTCATAGGTCGAATTCAACACGCGCTTCAATGCCGTGAGCGGTATTTGGGGACGCGCCGCGAGGTCAGCGACCCAGCGATCGATGGCTTCGTCCAGCGTGCCGTTCGGTACAACTTCCGTGATCAAGCCCCAATTAAATGCTTCGATAGCCGAAATGCGGCGGCCCCGCATGATCATTTCCTTCGCGCGCGTTAGACCGGCAAGATGCGCGATTCGTACCGTTCCGCCGCTGCCAGGCGTGATGCCGAGATTAATTTCGGGCAGCGCAAGCTGCGAATTCTCGGTCGCCAACCGAAAATCTGCGGCGAGAGCAAGCTCGAACGCGACGCCCATCGCCCATTTTTCAATGGCGGCGATGACCGGCTTGTTCGCGCGTTCCGGCGCCGCAATATTCCAGTGCAGATCGTGCATCCCATCGCGGCCCACCTTCAAAAAACCGGCGATGTCGCCGCCCGAACTGTAAACACCGTTGGCGCCGCGAATGACGATGACCCGAATATGGGGATCTTCGTCCATTGCCTCGATGATGGCCGCGATCTGCGAACGCGCTTTGAAGCTTACGGTGTTCATCGGCGCGCGATCGAAAATGAGATAGCCCGCCTTCTTGGCCTCGTCTTTCTCCCAGCGCAGACCATCGAGCTCGGTCGGATAACTCACCATGTCTCGGTCTCCATTTCTCTCTGTTCAACTGATGCCTTTACGGCCCCTCGCAGTCGCGAGAATTGCTTCGACGATTCCCGCATATCCGGTGCAACGGCAGAGATGGCCGGATAACATGTCGCGAACTTGATGCTCCGTCGGGTCTGCGTTTTCCTTGAGGAACTGCGTCGCCGAGGCCAGAATTCCCGGCGTACAGAACCCACACTGCAAGGCGTGATGCCGCCGGAACGATTGCTGGAGATCGTTCAGGTCGCCGTTATCCAGGGCGAGGCCTTCAATCGTGACGACGGAAGTCCCATCGACCTGCGCGGCGAACAACAGGCACGAACGCACCGCCCGCCCATCGACCAGAACGGTGCAAGCGCCGCAAATGCCGTGCTCGCAGCCAACATGCGTGCCGTGCTGGTGCAGAACGTGACGCAACATGTCGGCAAACTGCATACGCGGCTCGGCCTGTACCGACACGCTGCGGCCGTTGAGCGTGAATTGAACCGTGGCCTTCTTGCCGGCAGGGATTTCAGGCATGGGCCTGACCCTCGGCATAGGCTAAAACGATGGCTTTCCCCGCCAACACGGCCGCGAGCTGGCGGCGGTAGGGCGCCGTGGCCAGCAAGTCGCTACGGCATTCGATCCGCCCTGCGGCGTCACGCGCGATGGTCTGAACGGCGCTTTCGTCAAGGCGCGTTTTAGCTACGTCGCTCATCTCGACGATTTGCGGCGCCTCGCCGCAGCCACCGAATCCGAGCCGTACAGCGCTCGCCGCGCCATCGGCATCGATGTCGAGCACGCAGGCGACGGCGACGATGGCATAGTCGCCCTCGCGAATGGCGAACTCGATGAAAGCCTGACCGTGCCGCGCGCGGCGGACCGGCCAGAAAAGGGCAGTTACAAGTTCGTCCGGTGCGCACGCCGTGGCCAACGCCGACTGAAAGAATTCCCGCGCTTTAATCCGGCGCCGGCCGCGCTTGGATTGTAGCTCGACCTCGCCGTAGAGCGTCGCCAGCGACAATGGAATTTCAGCGCTCGGATCGGCATGTGCAATCGAGCCGCCCAGAGTGCCGCGGTTGCGCGTCTGATAGTGTCCAACATGCGGCAAAGCCTGCGCCAACAGCGGCAGATGGGTCCGGATGCGTTCATCGGCCATCGCATCCGACTGACGCACCGTCGCTCCCGTCACCAGCGACGGGTCATCCAAGTCAATGCTGGACAGATCGGAAAGGCGATTGATATCGATCAGCACCTTAGGCGTGACAATGCGCATGTTGAGCATCGCACCGAGCGACTGCCCGCCCGCGATCACGCGCGCGTCGTCGCCATGTTCCGCCAGCGCGGCTAGCGCTTCAGCTAGTGTGTCGGGCCTCAGGTAAGCGAACGGAGCCGCTTTCACCGCCTCCCCCACAAATGCTTGAGCATGGCGGCCGATGCGCGCATGCGCGCGAGAAAACCGCTGGAAGGCTTTACGCCGCGCAACGAGGCCCGCAGCCGATCGAAGAAGCTCGCCAACAGAACACGCACCACGCCATCGAGCATGCGATGCCCGAAGCTCGCCAGCTTGCCGCCGATATTGGCCGCATAGTCGTAGGATAGCGTGGTATGGCCCTGCGCGTTTTCCGCAAGCGTGACGTAGGCCTCACCTTCACCAAAGCCGAGCTTGCTCTCGGCCTTGCCGGAAAGACGCAAACACGCCGGCTCCTGGCGATCGAAGATGCGGATCTGCGCGTCATAGGTGCCGCCGATGCCGGCAACGCTGATGCGCAAGCGTGCTCGATACGTGTCGGGCCCCGTCACTTCGACGCTCTCGCAGCCCGGAATGACCTCCTTGAGGCTTTCGGGGCTGAGCAGTGCATCCCAGACCTGTTGCCGCGGCGCCGGAATATCGACCTCGTCCTGCCCGCGCAGGTTGCCTTGCAGCGCGGGCCGCGCGGCGGCCGAAGATGGAGCAGAAAGCGCCGGCTGCCGTAGAGTTGCATCCGGATCTTCACCCTGCAGCAATTGCCAGATGCGCCCCGGCAAAAACGGTGGTGCAAAATCTTCGAGCCCCGTTGCATCGGCAATCGCGTTGGCCAGCGCCGCCGGCGCAATCATCGAGCAGCCGTCGCCCAGACCCTTAGCGCCGTGCACGGTGTTCGGGCTTGGCGACACCCAATGCGCAATATCGAGATGCGGCAATTCCGGCGCCGTCGGACACAGATAATCCTGAAACGTTCCCGACAGCAGCGTGCCGTCGGCTGCGTAAGTGACGCGCTCCATCATCGCCGCGCCGAAGCCGTGCGCGAAGCCGCCGCGAATCTGGCCTTCGACCACCGCCGGATTTAGGAGATTTCCGGCGTCGTGTACGCTCACATATTTGCGAACGGTAGCGCGGCCGGTTTGGGGATCGACCTCGACCGCCGTCAGATCGCATTGGAAGCTGTAGGTCAGCGACGAGCGCATTTTGTCGCCTGCATCAGGCACGCTGAGCCCCGCCGGAGTGAACTCCACCAATTCCGAGATCGGACCGTCAACACCGTCCGGAAAATTGTCGGTATCCCAGTGAAGCTGTGCGGCCAACCGCCTTATCGGGATCGGCTCATTGCGACCGCCCGGCGCCGACGCCATTCCATTCGCAAGCTGTATCGCATCGGGCGCCACGCCCAACGCCTGCGCCGCCACCGCGCGCAGCTTGGCAGCGCCCTTGCGCGCCGACAGGGCAACCGCCGACGAGACCACGGTCGAGAAACGGTTGGAATAGTTTCCAGACGTGATCGACCAAGTGCCGCCGAACGTATCAAGATCAGAAACGACGGCGATGTCCTTCGGGTTCACTCCCATTTCATCAGCGACGATCTGCGCCACCACGGTGCTGTGGCCTTGCCCGTTCGGAACGCTGTCGATGTGCACTATGGTCGAGCCGAGTGGGTCCATGATGACGCGGGCGCGCGCATTGGCCCCGGATTTCGGCAAGGACTTGGAGCGTTGCGCCTGCGTCAGCGCCAGATTGACATAGGCCATGTTCGACGCCGAGGTCTCGACCGCGAGTGCAATGCCGATTCCGAATTTTCGCCCCGTGCGCCGCGCGGCATCGCGTTCAGCCAGCAGGTCCTGGTAGCCGGCGGTTTCGAGCGCAAGCGCGATGCCCCTTTCGTAATTGCCGCTCTCCAGCATTGAGCCGGTCGGCGTATCGTAGGGAAACTCATCCGCGCGAACGACATTGCGCAGTCTCAACTCGATCGGGTCGATGCCGAGTTCAAGCGCGGCCTTGTCCATCAGGCGCTCGAGCGGAAAATAGAATTGCGGGCCGCCGAAGCCGCGATTGAGTCCGCTCGGCACTTGATTTGTGACGACCGCGCGATTGTGCAGGGAGATATGCCTTACGCGATACGGTCCGCTTGCTGTCGAATGCATGCGGTAGAGACCGGCCGGTTCGGGCGGCCGCAGATAGGCACCGACGTTTTCGATCTGGTCGAATCGCAGGCCTAGCAATGTTCCGTTGCGGTCGAACGCGCCGTCGACCTTGGTCACGCGCCCCGACGAAGCCGACGACGCAGCCAGATGCTCCAGCCGGTCCTCGATCCATTTCACTGGCCGTCCGAATTTTCTGGCCGCGAGCGCCATTAGCACGATGTAGGGATAGACGCCCTGCTTGATGCCGAAGCTTCCGCCACTTGACGGCGGAGAAATCAGCCGTAATTCGTGACCGCGCACCCGCAAGGCATCGCACATGATCGGATGCAGCGCGTAAGGGCCCTGGAAATTGGACCAGACGGTGTAGCGGCGATTGCCCGGATCGTATTCGACGATGACGCCATAGGTCTCGATCGGTGTCGAATTTACACGCGGATAAGACACCTTATAGGAGACGACGCGATCTGCGTTCGCGAAAGCTTCATCCGGATTGCCGTAGCGGAATTGGCGCTCGTGAACGACGTTTGATTCAACCCCGTCGTGTACGACCGGCGCGCCGGGCTCGGCCGCGGCTTCCGGATCGGTCACCGCGGTTCGCGCAGCATAGCTAACCTCGATGAGATCCAGAGCGTCTTCGGCGATGTAACGGTTTTCCGCAATGACGACCGCAACCGGCTCCCCGAAATAGCGCGTGCGCCCCACCGCACAAGGGTAATATTGCAACTTACTGCCATCCGGGCCGACGATCATGTTACCAATCGGTTTGGATAGTGCGGCGACGTCGTCAGGCGTCAACACACCGATGACGCCCGACATGCCGCGGGCCGCCTCCGCATTTACATGCAAGATATCGGCGCTGCCATAAGGGCTGCGCAGAATGGCGGCATGGCAGAGCCCCGGCACCGGTTCGAGGTCGTCGATGAAGCGCGCTCGGCCGGAGAGCAGCGCTTCGTCCTCGAAGCGCTCAATTCCCTGGCCAACCCATTTTTCGGACGATGCCACCGCGACCCTATTCGGTGCCCAGATAAGCCGTGCGCACGGCGCTGTCCGCGCGTACCGACGCCGGCGGGCCGCTCGCCAGCACCGAACCGTTGACTAAAACCGTAATCCGGTCGGCCAGCTGGAAGACCACGTCCATATCGTGCTCGACGAGCACCAGCGTATGCTTGGTGGAAATCCGCCGCAGTATCCCGATCAGTTCGAGCGTCTCGTTCCGGCTCATGCCCGAGGTCGGCTCGTCGAGCAGCATCAGCTTGGGCGAAATCGCAAGCAGCATCGCGATTTCCAGCTGGCGCTGCTCACCGTGGCTGATCTCGCCGGCGCGCGCGGCAACGGACGAATCCAACGTAACCTCACCGAACACCGCAGCGACGCGCGCGCCGACATCCGCATAACGCTCGGCCGGACGGAACAGGCCGAACGATTTTGGAAACTGCGTCTGCGCGCCCAGCCGCACGTTCTCACGCACGCTCAAATCCTCGAACACCGATGAATGCTGGAAGCTCCGCCCCATGCCGGCACGGGCGAGGCGGTCCGGGCTCCAGCCGGTGACGTCGCGTCCGTCGAAGTGGAGCACGCCGTTGGAGGCCGGAAGCTCGCCCGATAGCAGATTGAGAAATGTCGTCTTGCCCGCGCCATTGGGCCCAATGATAGCGTGAATTTCGCCCTCAAAGACCTGAATCGAAACATCCTTGACGGCGGCCAGGCTGCCGAAATTCTTTGACAGCGCCTGCGTCTCCATCAAAACGCGCTTGTCGTTCATGCCGATGCTCTCAACCCAAACATGCGCGTGCGCAATGCTAAAGCAAGACCGACAAGACCGCCACGCGCGAACAGCGTGACTGAAATGACGACCACGCCGACAATCAGCTTCCAATGTTCCGTCAGCTCGGCACTCTGATCGATCAGCTCAATGAGCAGGAAGGCGCCGACTGCGGGACCAATGAGCGTACCGAGGCCGCCGATGATGACCATCATCAGCACCTGCGCCGAATGCAGCCAATCGAGGATCGACGGATCGGCAAGGCTCGTGAGCGTGACATAGAGATGCCCGGCGAGGCCTGCGAGCGTGCCCCCGATGACGAAGCAAGCGAGCTTGTAACGCGCCACCGGATAGCCGAGCGCACGCATACGCTGTTCGTTGGACTTGATGCCTTGCAAAATCCTTCCGAACGGCGATCGTGCCACTAGTGCCAGCCCAACAAACGTCGCAACAGTTGCGACTAGTACGATGTAAAAGCGCGTCGCCGCGTTGCCGAGATCAAGCAAAACGATATTGCCGATGGTCGCGCGGAAGCCCGTCAGCAGCAGAATGCCGTCCGAGCCACCGAAAAAATCGCTGTCGTTGACTAGGAAGTGCAGCATCTGCGCAAAGGCAAGCGTCGCCATGATGAAATAGATACCGGCGGTGCGAAGCGTCAGCAGCCCGATGATCAAAGCGCCGATGGCCGCCGCCAGCATGCTGAGCGGTAGGCCGATCAGAATGTTGGCCATTCCCGCCTTAGCGGACAGCACCGCCGTCGTATAGGCGGCGATGCCAAAGAAAGCCGCGTGACCGAGGCTGACCAGTCCGCAATAGCCGACCAGCAGGTCGAGGCTCATGGCGAAAATCATATAGATCAGGATGCGCGTGAAATGCGTGGTCAGATACGGGCTGTCGAACAGCGGAATCGCCGCCAACATGGCGACGATCGCAGCCGCGGCGACGACGGTGACGGAGCGCATCACGCCGTTTTCCCGAACAGGCCGCGCGGCCGCCAGACCAGAACGGCCGCCATGAGCGCGTAGATTATGAGGGAGCTGACGGTCGGGAACAGGATCTTGCCGAACGAGTCGAACAGGCCAACCAGCAGAGCACCGACGAAGGCGCCCTTGATTGAGCCAATGCCGCCGATGACGACCACGACGAAAGCGATGATGATGATCTTGTCACCCATGCCGGGCGACACTGACAGGATCGGCGCCGCGAGGACGCCGGCCAGTGCCGCCAGTGCCGCGCCTAAGCCAAACACCAGACTGAAGATCGGCGCCACGTCGATGCCGAGCGCACGCACCATGGAGCGGTCGAACGAGCCGGCGCGCACGATCATGCCGAGCCGTGTTTTTGCCACAACTAGGTAAAGACCAACGGCGCAGAGCAATCCGACACCCGCCAGCACCAGCCGGTAGACCGGGTAGACCACCATGTCGGTGAGATGGATGCTGCCGCGCAGAAGTGCCGGGATTTCCGCCGGCTGCACGTCCTTGCCCCAGCCGATCACGGCCAGTTCGTCGAATATCAGGATGAGGCCGTAAGTGACCAGTACCTGATCGAGATGATCGCGGTTGGCGAGCGGCGCCAGGACGGTGCGCTCGACACAGGCGCCGAGCACGACGACAGCCAAAACCGCTCCGGCATAGGCTGCCGGCAGTGGCCAGCCCCAGAAGCGCGTGAACTGGAACGCGAGATAGGCGCCGATCATAAAAAAAGCGCCGTGTGCCAGGTTGATGATGCCCATCACGCCGAAAGTCAGCGTCAATCCGCTCGCGATCAGGAACAGCAGCATGCCGTATTGAAGGCTGTTCAGGAGCTGGATCAAAAACGTACTCAACTGCATCGACAAGTAAGCCTTTCGCCGCAACGTGGCGGTGCGCCAGGGCGAAAGCCCGGGCGCAGCCGCGACACACATTGTCCGCCACGGGTTAGGCGCGGCAATCGCCCGTGGGATCTTCCACGTTCGACTGCATCGTTTCCAACACGCGCAATTGGCCATTTTTGGCCTCGATTGCGTAGATGTTCTGGATCGGATTGCGCGCCCGTGAGAAGCGGAACGGACCGCGCGGGCTCGCGAATTCGACCTTCTGGAAGGCCTGGCTCAGCGCCTGCTTGTCATTCACGTCGCCCTTCGTCTTCTCCAGGCCCATCGCAATGACTTCGAGCGTGTCATGGCCGTGCATGGAGTTGAGATCGCCTTCCTTGCCAGTCGCCTTCTTGAATTCGGCCAGGAAGCTCTTGTTCGCCGCGTTGTCGAGCGACGGCGCCCAGTGACCGCTCGTGACGACACCGTCGGCCGCCGCGCCCTGCGCCGCGAGCAGCGTCGAGTCGGTGAGATAGGCCGCGCCGTAGAGCGGCACGCGCTCCTTCAGGCCAGCCTGCGCATACTGCTTGACGAATTCGACCGCATTCGAGCCCGCGAAGAAGGTGAACATCGCATCCGGCTGCTTCGCCAGCACGTCGGCGAAATAGGCCTGATAGTCGAGCTCCTTCAGGCCCGGCCACTTCTGGTCGATGATCTCGCCACCCGCCTTCTTGAACTCGTCGGCGAAGGCGCCGACCTCTTCCTTGCCGGCGGCATAATTCATGCCCATGGTCATCACGCGCTTCTTGCCGCGCTTGAACAGCCAGGAGCCGGCGGGGGCCGTAATCTGCCAGTTCGAATGCGAGACGCGGAAAACCAGCGGATTGCATTGCCCGCGGGTCGTGTCGTTGCTGGCGGCGGTCGGGATGATCAGGAAGGTGTTGTTCTCGGTGCAGATCTTCTGCATTACCGGAAGGACGTTGGAGCCGACCGTGCCGACCACCATGTCGACCTTGTCGCGGGTGACGATCTTCTGCGTCACCTCGCTGCCGATCTTGGGATCAAGCTGATCGTCGCCCTTGATGATCTGCACCGGCCGGCCGCCGAGCTGGCCGCCACGCTTCTTCAAGGCGAATTCGAAGCCGTTGGTGATACCTTCGCCGAAATTCGCGTAGACGCCGGAATAGGGCAGAATCAGGCCGATCTTGAGCGGCTCGGCGCCGAACGCGTAGCGTAGCGGCGTGGCGGCCGCCACCATCGTTCCCGAGATCGCCAGCGCGGACTTGCCGAACTGACGGCGCGATATTGCAAGCTTGGATTTGTCCTTGGTCATCGTGTTCCTCCTGTTTCGACTGGATCTGCGTTTATCTTGCTTCTCGACTTACTCGCTACGACGGACCCCACGTTCAGGATTTGCCCATCGCCATCTTCTCCTTCTGGGCTTCGGTTAAGCCGATCGCGCGCGCGACCAATTGCTCCTGATCAGCGTTATGCTCGTCATTGGTGCCAATCGCGGTCGATGCATTCTCCGGCCGGCTCACGCAGCACGGCCATGTGCATGTATTGCCGATCTTACGCAGGATGGTCTCTAGCTTGCGGTCAACATAGGACCAGGCGCCCATGTTCTTGGGCTCCTCCTGGCACCAGACCACCGTGGCGTTCGGGTAGCCCGCGAGCTCCGACTGCAACGCCTCGGCCGGAAAAGGATAGAGCTGCTCGACGCGCACCAGTGCCACCCCATGCGCATCGATTTCGGAAAGATGCGCGAGCAGGTCGTAGTAAACCTTGCCGCTGCACAGGATCACGCGGCGCACGGCCATCTCCGGCGTGTCAGCGCCGATCACCGGGAGAAAGCTTGAGCCGGACGCAAAATCTTGCAACCTCGATACGGCATGTCGATTGCGCAGTAGCGATTTCGGCGTGAATAGCACCAGCGGCTTGCGCGGCCGCCCGCGCGCCTGCCGCCGCAACAAAT
>JGI12053J15887_10001032_pt1 | contig 12455 bp, 11 predicted proteins | sample MedBloCAOM1_O3_FD_15887 | JGI IMG/M metagenome (IMG submission 15887)
TGTCTTGTGATGAAAGCTTTTTTTGCGGCAGCGGGAACAGCCACTGCCGCTCGATGATTCCCTTGACCCGCCTCTCCGAAAACGCCGGATCGCATGGCCAGTCGAGTTCGCATTTTAACTAACCCCGAATTTAATGGCCGTCCCTTGTGCCATGGCTAACTTGAACTCGTTGCCCAGGTTCTGCGGTCATGGCGACGATTTTCGTTGATCTCGCCCGATCGAACCTGTGGGCTTGAGGGCAGGAGAATTTGCGATGGATTTGACTGCGCTTCTTTTGTCGCGAATTCAATTCGCCTTCACGATCACGTTCCACATCATCTTTCCATCCTTCACGATCGGCTTGGCGGCCTGGCTCACCGTCCTTGAAGCCTTGTCTTTTGCGACGGGCCGCCCGGTCTATCGCGTGATCTTCGACTTCTGCCTGAAAATATTCGGCGTGGCGTTCGGGATGGGCGTCGTATCCGGGATCGTGATGGCTTTCCAGTTCGGCACCAACTGGAGCGTGCTGTCCAGAATGTCCGGGCCGATCCAGGGTCCGCTCCTGATGTATGAGACCTTTTGGGCGTTCATGCTCGAGGCCAGTTTCTTCGGTGTCCTCATCTTTGGCCGTAGCCGCGTGCCGCCATGGTTCTATCTATTTTCAACCGCGATGGTGGCGCTGGGGACTACGTTTTCCGCGTTCTTTATCATGGTCAACAACAGCTGGATGCAGGTGCCAACAGGCTATGTCATGGAAAACGGCGCCTTCGTTCCCAATGACTGGACCAGGATCCTCTTCAATTCGGTAGTGTGGTCGCGATTTCCGCACATGCTGCTCGCCGCTTATCTTACCGGCGCTTTCTGCGTGGCCGCGACCGGCGCGTGGTACATGCTGCGGAAGATATATCACGCCGAGGCGCGGATCATGCTGCGCATGGGGCTTGGTCTCGCCGCTGTGCTGATGCCGATCCAGCTGTTCTTCGGGCATCTAAACGGCATCTATGTCAATACGTACCAGCCTTCCAAGATGGCTGCGATCGAGGGACGCTGGAATGATGAGAAACCGGCTGGCGAAGTGCTGTTCGCATGGCCGGATGTGGAGAACCGGCGCAATCTGTTTGCGATCACGTTGCCGCCGCCCTTCGGCAGCCTGATCGATTCCGACAGTCTCACCGCTGCCGAAACAGGTCTCAACAGCATCCCTCCGGAGAACTGGCCGCCGGTGGTGGTCCCGTTCTTCGCCTTCCGGATCATGGTGGGATGCGGTCTGGTGATGCTGGGGCTCGCCTGGCTCGGCAGCTATCTGAGCTACAGGCATCGCCTGGCATACAATCGCCCGCTGCTTTGGGCGACTTTCCTGAGCTTCCCGCTGCCCTTCATCGCCATCATTACCGGCTGGTTCACCGCGGAAGTCGGCCGTCAGCCCTGGGTGGTCTATGGAGTCTTGCGAACCGCAGACGCCATGACGCCATTCCTGACCGCGCGGCAGGCGACGATCTCGTTGGTGATCTTCTGCGCGGTCTACGCCTTCATCTTTCTGTTCGGCACGTTTTACATTTATCGGTTGATCCGCACCGGACCGGCCCGAAAGCCGTTCGAAGTTCCGCATCTCGCGGTTCCGAACCGGCCGATGTCGCTGGCCGGCGAAGAACTCATTGAAGAGCCCAGCCACCTCGTTGCCGGAGAATAGCCATGGTTATGTTCTGGGTCTCGCTTCTGGCCATCAGCATCCTGCTCTATGTGCTGCTCGACGGCGTCGATCTCGGGGTCGGCTTGCTGTTCGGGCTGGCGAGCGGCGAGACTAGGCGTGGCGCGATGCTGAGCGCGGTCGCGCCGATCTGGGACGGCAACGAGACCTGGCTGGTGGTCACCGCGGTTATTCTGTGGGGAGCCTTCCCGATCGTCTATGCGAATTTGCTCTCAGCATTTTATCTCCCTCTCATTGTCATGCTGCTGGGCCTGATCCTGCGCGGCGTGGCATTCGAGTTTCGCTACAAGACGCAACGGCTGCGCTGGATCTGGGATTTGAGCTTTGCCGGAGGTTCCCTGATCGCCACGTTCATACAAGGGATGACGGTCGGGGCTCTGGTGCGAGGACTGCCTTTCACGAACGGCGAATATTCTGGCGGTGAAACCGGCTGGCTCACGCCGTTTGCGGTCCTTTGCGGCATCGGCCTGTGCCTTGGCTATGCGCTTCTTGGCGCTTGCTGGCTGGTCAGAAAATGCGAGGGCGAGGTTCGCGACGTCGCGCGGCGCCAGATTCCCGTACTCGCGCTCGGCGTACTGGCGTTCCTGGTGGTTGTGTTCGCTTACGCCNTGGCCGAAAATCTTCCAATCCTGCATCGCTGGATCGACCGGCCATATCTGTTCGTATTCCCGGCGATTGGCGCGATCTCGGCGACAGTGCTCGCGTTCAGTATCCTGAACCACAACGATTACTTGCCGTTCCACATGGTCGCGCTGATCTTCACGTCGGCGTTCGGTACCCTCGCGCTGTCCTTCTGGCCGTACATGATCCCCTCCGTCATCACCGTCGAGCAGGCTGCCGCACCGCAATCCAGCCTTGTGTTCATGTTCTGGGGGTGCGGGGTGATCGTCTTTCCACTGATGTTGATCTACACGCTGGTCAGTTACAGCGTCTTCAGGGGCAAGGTCAGGACCACAGGCGGATACGAACACCACTAGATTTCAGGCGAAGCCGGTAGGTGACGCGCACCCGTGCAGCCTCGAAACAGGCTCGGTACGTATCATGCGCTATTTGCTCACGTTCGGGGGCTCGGAGTTCGGATTGATTCAATCCATACTCATGCTTAGCTGCCTCACTCCGAACCGCTTCTCGAAGTCCAGCACATTGACGATGCCGCGGCGGTGGGTGCCATCGCCGATCTTGCGGTCGCCGTCCCAGGCCTCGACCTCGAACACCACGCTCCTGGAGTCGATCTGCACCACTCGAGAAATGGCACGGACCTTGCGGCCTACCGGCGTCGCGGCGAGGTGACGGACTTTCACGTCCATGCCGACGCTGACAAAACCCTCCGGCAGATGCGCTGCGATGGCGGAGCCTGACGCCATTTCCATGTGCAGGATCATCATCGGCGTGGCGTAGACCTGCGGCATGTCAGCCACGAAATGACCGACCGTCATCTCCGAGGTCACCGTCACGATCTTCTCCGCCGTCATGCCGATCCTGACTTTGTCGAGCGCACCCATATCTTTCTCGTCCGCGATTTCGTTACGATTTGGCAGTTGTTGTGGCGCCCGACCAACTTTGTCCGTGCCGGGCGCCCGCGAACATGGGTTCCTTGCCTACGAGCTTGGCATCACGCCGGGACCGTTGTCCGGCCAACTTGCGATTGTCGCCTCGTCCACATTCAGATGCTGGGCAACCAACGCCGGTGGCGTATGCGTCAGCCAGTTGGAAAGGGAGATCTCTTCATAGCGGGAAGCCCTGAACACCCCGATGAACTGCAGGTCCGTGTCGCCGACATTCTCGACGTAATGTCCGAGATTGCGCTTCACGTAGCCGATGTCGCCGGCATTGAAGTCCATCGTCATCGCATTGGGACCGGTGTTGAACACGGTCATGCGTCCTTTGCCCTTGATATAGTACTGCCATTCGTCGGCGTTCGGATGCCAGTGCATCTCGCGCACGCCGCCCGGGCGAACCGTTACCAGCGCCGCCGCAATCCTCGTTGAGACGTTGAAGTTGCTGCTGTCGGCAACGCGCACCTCGCCGCCTTTGGACTCTTTCGTCGGAGCCGACGATGCCAGCCTGAAGATAAAGGGATGCGGTGGAGTGCGCGCGTTCTTGCTGACTGCGGTACGGTCCGATGCCAGATCGCCGGGCAAGGTGCCCTGGAAGATCCATAGATTTTGCAGCGGGATCTTGGCGAACGTCTGGGCCGGAACGCCAAAATTCTTGGCGAGCACTCCGGGAGGCGTATGGGCGAACCAGTCGGTCACCAGCAGCGTATTGAACTCGCTGGCGTCGCCGTCGTCAAAGCAGATCACAAATTCACAACCGTCCGGGCCGAGGCCCTGAAGCGAATGCGGCTGGCCTGCCGGGAAATACCAGAGATCGCCCTCATGGACGTCCGCGATGTAGGGCCGCCCCACCGCGTCGAGAACCGTCACGCGGCAAGTGCCGTACGTCATGATCGCCCACTCGGCGGCCTGGTGCCAATGCAATTCCCTGATGCCCCCGGCCGTCAGCCGCATGTTGACGCCGGAGATGGTGTCTGAGATCGCGAAATCCTTCTGCGTCACCTGGCGCGCCCAACCGCCGTTCTGAACGCGCTTCGGCGCATTGTTGAATGAGGCCCAGTCCATCGGCATGCCGCCGACATCGGTTGCCGGCGGAAACTGTGCCGAGGGAAACTGGCTGCCGATGGCTTCGCTTTGCGGGCCGGGATCCCTTAGATTACCCGGGCCTTTGGCGTTGACAGCGCCTTGCGGCGGCTGGTCCGGATTGCCGAACGAGGCAGCATGCGCCGCACTAGCAGTCATCACGGCGCCCGCGGCGGACACGGCTAACATATCCCGTCTCGAAAACATGTTACCTCTCCTATTCAAAATTGACTGGGGGTGAATAAGAGATAGGTTCCTGATTTTCGGGAAGCCATTAAATTAGCATTCAGAATGTCAGCTTGCCGATCGATCCGACACGGTTTCCGGCATTGCCGTGCGTCAATTCCGCGACTTCCCGTTGGTGTCCAGGTCCGACGGGGATGTCCGGGTCGGTACGTGAATTTCGACTACGCCGTGGTTGAGGGCCTGGTGGCATGAATTGCATGCGTCAGTCAGATCAGCATAGGCTTTGGTGAATGCCGCGCCGTCTTTGGATTTGATCGCGCTACTGAGTTCCTTGAAAGGCTGCTCCGTGACGGAGGCGATCATGTCCGGAAGGGAAATACCGCCTTGAGTTGGGTGGGCGTGGCCCAGCCGATTGAACGCGCCTTTGAGATTTCCAAGCTCGTAGTCGGCAAATTCCCAGTTTCCATCTTGCTCCGCACGCCAGAGCCGCTCGTGCCGCGGTTGAATCGTCGCGATCATCAGGTCGCTGATGCTCGGCAGATACTCGGTTGCCTGGGGCGAGGGCGTCACTTCCGGCCCTGCGGCCACGCTGCGCGAGGCCGCAACACCGACCGCCAGGATGGCGGTCGCGGCAATTGCGATCGCGGCAGCCGCGACCGGGCGGCGCCGGCGGCTTGGTGCTTCCATGCGGGTCATGCGCGCGCCGGTAGCCCGGAAAGCAGCTTGTCGAGCGTGATCGGGTAGTCCCGAATCCGGACGCCGCACGCATTGTAGACCGCATTGGCGATCGAGGCGCCGGCGCCACAGATTCCGAGTTCGCCGATTCCCTTGCTCTTGAGCGGGTTGGATCTGTCGTCCAGCTCGGCAAGAAAGATGGCGTCAATCGCCGGAATGTCGGCGTGCACCGGCACGTGGTATTCGGCGAGATCGTGATTGACGAAATAGCCGAAGCGTGGATCGAGCACCATCTCTTCGTGCAGCGCCGCGCCGACGCCGAATGCCATTCCGCCGATCGCCTGCGAGCGCGCCGTCTTTGCGTTGAGGATACGGCCGGCGGTGAATACGCCGAGCATGCGCCGCAGACGCACCTCGCCAGTATCTTCATCGACGCCGACTTCGGCGAAGTGCGCGCCGTAGGATTGTTGCGAAAAATCCTTGTTGTTGCGGCCGGGCCGGATTTCACCGTCGGCGTCCATCCCGGCGCCCACAAGATCTGTCAGCTTTCTGGACTGTTCGCCGGATGCGATGCTGCCATTGGCGAACCTTGCGGTTGCCGGATCCATGCCGGCGGTCCGTGCCAGCTTTTCGCGCAGCGCATTGCATGCCTCGAACAGGGCCGAGCCCGAACTGCCCGCGCCCCATGAGCCACCCGAACCTGCCGCCTGCGGAAAGCTGGTATCGCCGAGTTCGACCCGGATGCGTTCCGTCGGCAGGCCGAGCATCTCCGCCGCGATCTGCGCCAGGATGGTATAAGTCCCGGTTCCGATGTCGGTCATCGCCATTCGCACGGTGCAGGTACCGTTCGGATCCAGCCGGACATTAGCCTTGGAAAGCAGAAGTGGGTTGCCGCGTGTCGCCGCAGCCATGCCTATTCCCACAAGCCAGCGTCCGTCACGAAGCTGGCCCGGCTTTGGATTGCGCTTGTCCCATCCAAATCGGCGAGCACCTTCCTGCATGCAGGCGATCAGGTGGCGGCTCGAGTAGGGGATATGCTTTTCCGGGTCTTCGCTCGGCTCGTTTCGAATACGCAATTCGATCGGATCGAGATTGAGTTTCTCGGCAAGTTCGTCCATCGCGCATTCCAGCGCCATTAGCCCGACAGACTCGCCGGGAGCCCGCATCGACGACGCCACCGGAATATCCAGTGGCGCCAGACGGTGTCGCGTCAGCCGATTAGGCCCGGCGTAGAGGGTGCGGGTCTGGAGGGCGGCGCCCTCGTAGGTTTGCTCGCTGGGCAGATTGCCGGAGAAAACATCGTGGCCGATCGCGAGGATACGGCCCTCGCGATCGGTGCCCAGACGAACGCGCTGGATTGTGTTCGAGCGGTGCGTCGTGACGTGAAAGATCTGCTGCCGGGTCAGCGCGATTTTCACCGGTCGCTTGAGCTGCCGCGCGGCGATCGCCGCCAGGATGGCATCGGCATTGACCCACAGTTTGCCGCCGAATCCGCCGCCGATGAACGGGCTGATCAGGCGTATGTTTTCAGCCGGAATTTTCAAGGTCGTCGCGATCGCCTGCTGACCCTGGTTAAGCATCTGATTGGCGGTGTGCAGGGTCAGCTTGTCGCCGTCCCACGTCGCAAGCGTGGCATGCGGTTCCATCATCGCGTGACTCTGCAACGGGGTGGTATAGGTCACGTCGAGTTGCACCGGGGCGCCGGCGAATGCGCTTGCGAAATCGCCCACCGCGCTGTCGGCTGCCGGCGCATCGCTTGGCTTTGGTATGCGCGCCTCATTGAGGTTGCTACGCAGCGCGTAGTTCCCGCTCGACCGATCGTATTTCACGTCTACGAGGTAAGCCGCCGCCCGGGCCTGCTCAAAACTGTCGGCAACCACGAAGGCAACCGGCTGGCCGTAACCCGTCACTTGCGGCCCGATGAGCACCGGGTGCGCTTCACGGTGATTACCGATGCCCTGCGCCGGCGCGTTGCGATGGGTGAGAACCAGCGCGACGCCCGGCGCCTTCTCCGCAGCCCGCGTATCAATCGATTTGATCCTTCCTTTTCCGATCGAGGCCTCGACCACAAAACCATACAGCACGTTGTCCTGCTGCATCTCATAGGCATAGCGCGCGCCGCCGGTAACCTTCAATGGGCCGTCCACGCGGTCGAGTGCCTTGCCGACGATGCCTGGTGTATCGAGGGCATTGGGACCAACGGGTGAGTTCATTTCCATGCGTTCGCTCCCTCAGGTCCGGGTCATCTCTGCAAGCACGCTGTGCAGCGTGCGCCGCGTCAGCGGCATCTTGAAATCGTTGCCGCCGAACCCGCGCGCGCCTTCGAGAACGGCATCTGCGGCCGAATTGAAGGTGGTCGTGTTCGCAGGCGCGTTGACCAATCTGTGCTCGGCCTGCGCGACCCGCCACGGCCTGTGCGCCAACCCGCCGAAGGCGAGCCGGGCTGAGCGGACCTGGCCGCGCGTGCTATCGACGATTGCGGCGACGGAAACCAGCGCAAAGGCGTAGGAAGCACGATCGCGGACCTTGCGATAGACCTGCACACCCGGAGGCGGCGGAGGTAGCGTCACCGCTGTGATGATTTCGCCCGGCTTGAGCGACGTCTCGATCTCGGGTGTGTTGCCGGGCAGACGATAGAACTCCGCGATCGGAATCAATTTGGATTCGCCTTCGCGATTGACTGTCTCCACCTTGGCGTCGAGCGCCTGCATCGCCACCGCCATGTCCGACGGATGCGTCGCGATGCAGTGCTCGCTGGTGCCCAGGATAGCGTGAATGCGGTTGAAGCCGGCGAGCGCCGCACAGCCGGAGCCGGGGCTGCGCTTGTTGCAGGGTTTTGTGATGTCATAGAAGTAATAGCAGCGGGTTCGCTGCAGCAAATTGCCGCCGGTCGTTGCCTTGTTGCGCAACTGCGCGCTGGCGCCTGCCAGCAATGCGCGGCTCAGCACGCCGTAACGCTCCCGCACGCGCGGGTCGGCGGCGAGGTCGCTGTTGCGGACCAGCGCGCCGATACGTAAGCCCCCATCGGGAGTCTCTTCGATCTTGTCGAGCGGCAGCCGGTTGATGTCGACCAGATTCGAAGGCGTCTCGACCTGCAATTTCATCAGGTCGAGCAAATTGGTGCCGCCGGCAATGATTTTCGCACCGGGCTTGACGGCAGCTGCAGCCGCTTGCGTCGCCGAGTCGGCGCGTTGGTAGGTAAAGGCTTTCATGTTGGCATTCCCGCGCCTTGTTTGATGGCGGCCACAATATTGGGGTAGGCCGCGCAGCGACAGATGTTGCCGCTCATTCGCTCGCGAATTTCTGCATCGGTGAGCGCCGCGGCCGACTTCGTCAGGTCCTCCGTCACGTAGCTCGGCATGCCCGACCGGGCTTCGGCCAGCATTCCGATCGCCGAGCAGATCTGGCCGGAGGTGCAGTAACCGCACTGAAAGCCGTCATGTTCGACGAAGGCTGTCTGTAACGGATGCAGCTTCTCGCCTTCGGCGAGCCCCTCGATCGTGGTGACGGATTGGCCGTCGTGCATCACCGCAAGCGTCAGGCAGGAGTTGATGCGGCGCCCTTCGATCAGTACGGTGCAAGCGCCGCATTGGCCGTGATCGCAACCCTTCTTCGAGCCCGTCAGGGCGAGGTGTTCACGCAAGGCGTCCAGCAACGTTGTGCGGGGATCCAGCGTCAGCGAATGCGGGCGGCCGTTGATTCGAAGCTCGACCTTCACGACAGGCGGGGGCGGTTCGTTACCCTCGACCGGACTGGCGGCAAAAGCGGCACGCGGCAGCGTGGTCAACAGCAACGCCGTGGTTCCGGTCTCGATCATCGTGCGGCGGGTAACCTCGAACGTGTTCGGCGTATCTGGCCCGGTATTGGATTCGTGCTCGTCGTCCATGATTGCTCCATGCTCGCGAAGTCCGTGAAGGCCGTCTGCGGGAAGAAATCGGGCTTACGGCCTGTTGTCTTTTCCCTGCCCGCAGGAAGACATCCGGCTTACGGCCAGGTGTCGTCCGGAAGGTTGACGACAATGGGTGTCGCGGTGCTGCGCACGACGACCCATCGAAACGGCTCTTGGTTCGAAGGGTTGATTTCCATATGCGGCAGAAAGGCCGGAACNTGAATGAAATCCCCGGCCTCGGCGCGCGCGACCGATTCTCCGCTTATGCCCCANCGGATTTCGCAGATGCCGGAGAGTACGTAGGCGATCGTCTCCTGCTCTCCGTGATGATGAATTCCTGTCCGCGATCCCGGTTCCACTTCGAACAGGCCGCCCCAGATCGCCGACGCAATGCCAAGTGCCGGCGCGATCGCGGCGCGACGTTCGGAGCCCGGCGTCTGCGCGGTTCCCTGATCGAATTCAGCTGGAGAGACGATGTGGATTGCTGCAGAATAACTCATGGCGTCCCGGATCAATTTGGATCGGTAACCCCAAAGCTAAGCAGCGGCTGATTAGAGAGCCACTAAATTGGAGTTTAGTAATCCGCGCGAACAGAGACGGCGTCTCTCGGGGAGGAGTTCGCAGCACTCTTAGATATGATATCGTTCGGGCCGCTCAGTTCGACGCAGGCGCGCGATGACCGAGACCATGCTGGAGGGCCTGTCGAAGATCATTCGTTCGGCAGGCGCCGGCTCAGCGTGGTCGGAGCGGAGTCCGAATCCATTTCAATGGCAGGATCATCTTGGGCGTGGCGTGGACCCGCCCAGATCCCATCACACCGGCATGACATCCGGTTTGTCCTTGGGGAATTTTGCGATGGTAGCCTCGCTCACGTTCAGGTGCTGGGCAACCATCGCCGGCGGCGTACGGGAAATCCAGTCGGAGAGGGAGACATCCGCAAAATATGGCGCCCTGAACACTTCAAGAAACTGCAGGTCGGTGTCGCCTGTGTTCTTGATGTAATGTCCGAGGTTCTTCTTGACATAGCCGACATCGCCGGCACTGAAGTCCATCGTGACAGCGTTCGGGCCAGTGTTGAAGACTGTCATTTGTCCTTTGCCCTTGATCCAGTACTGCCATTCGTCGGCGTTGGGATGCCAGTGCATCTCCCGCAAGCCGCCGGGCCGCACCGTCACCAGCGCGGCGGCAACTGTGGTGGAAACGGTGAAGTTGCGGCTGTCGGCGATCCGTACCGAACCGCCCTTCGTCTCGCGCGCCGGGGCTCCCGATCCAAGCGAGAAGGTGAAGGGGTGCGGTGGCGCGCCCTTTCCGCTAACCGCTGCGCGGTCCGCGGCGAGATCGCCGGGTAGCTTGCCCTGGAAGATGTAGAGGTCGCGAAGCGGGATATCCTTGAACGTGTCGACAGGAACACCGAAGTTTTCGGCGAGGATATCCGGCGGCGTATGCGTGAACCATTCCGACACCAGCAGGGTGGTAAACTCCGAAGCCTTGCCTTCATCGAAGCAGATGAGGAACTCGCAGCCATCGGGGCCGAGCCCCTGCAGCGAATGCGGCAGGCCGGCCGGGAAATACCAGAGGTCGCCTTCCTTCACATCGGCGATATAAGGCCGGCCCAACTCGTCGAGAGTGGTGATCCGGCAGCTGCCGTAAGTCATGTAGGCCCATTCTGCAAACTGGTGCCAGTGCATCTCGCGGATGCCGCCGGACGTCAGCCGCATGTTGACGCCGGAGATGGTGTCGGCAACTGCGAAGGAGTCCTGTGTTACCTGACGCGCCCAGCCGCCATTTTGAATGCGGCGTGGCGCGTTGTTGAATGACGCCCAGCTCAGTGGCATGCTGCCGACGTCGGTCGCCGGCGGCGAAAATGCCCCCGGAAACTGGTCCCTTATGGCCGGGTTCTGCGGACCGGGATCGCTGATGCTCCTCGGATTCTTGGCGTTGATCGCACCCTGCGGCGGATCGTTGGGATTGCCAAAGGCAATATCGCTCTTCACCGGAGTGGCATCCGCCGTGCTCATCGTCGCGGCTGCCATTGCCCCACTTGCGGCTGTCGCCGCCAACATGTCACGCCTCGAGAACATGGTTTGTCGCTCCTCGTGCAAGAATGAAATTTGAATGACTGAGAGGATAGTTGCGGGCTTTTCGGGCGCCATTAAATTGAGGTTTAGGGTTGCGCGCGGGATGTTGCCACGCATTCTGCAATCGCCCGCCTTCTCTCCATTCGGATGCGGGTGGATACGAGTGCCGGCATTTGGGACGGCTGCGATCCTCGTTCATTGGGCGAGCACCTGCGCAGCGCCGCCCGACTATGCCGAAGTCCGCGGATTGACGTCTCCAGCGCGAACGGGGATGAAGATCGTGGAAGCCCGGCCGCTTCCCGTGGAGGCGATGCGATCAATGACATGGCGGTATCAATTTCGAACGTTTCGTTGCGACGATCAGTTTGATCGTCGGCCCTGTTCGATCTGATCGTCTCCAAAATAACTATCTGTCAGGTCGACCCTGCTGACGCGCCTAACCGATTTCGTGTTTCGCGTATTGCCAGGATACGTCTGCAATAGTCCAAACGATTTCAGGTAGTGCGTCGGCGGCGGACTACTGCCATGTCGTGGCATGGTTCTGCTGTCAGGGCATTCTGCAACGCCGCCTTCTCTCCATTCGGATGCTGGCGGATACGAGTGCCGGCATTTGGGACGGCGGCGATCATGGGTCATTCAGTAGGCACCGGCGTAGCGTCGCCTGGTCTACCGTCTGCTAGGAAGCTCATTTTCCCGCTCTTGGTGAGCGGTCTTGGTCAGCTTGAGGCGCGTTGCCTGCTGTCAGAGCTTGGCCCCGCCGAAGCAGATAGATTGAAACCACGAAGATCAAGATAAGCGCTCCCAGGACTGCCAGCTCTGCAATTGAGGAGCGGAACAACATCTCGCCTCCAGTTGACGCGAGGCCTTCCGCGGTTACGCCCGATGACTTCAGGGTGATGACGAGGACGTTTCGGATCGAAGCGATGAGCCCTATGATCAGGAACGGCTCGGGCGTCAGCGCACCCGAACGAACGGAACCTCGGACGGTATGCAGGATCTCAATCAGCATGAGTACGAACATCAACCGATCGACGATAAGGAATATCGCGTGGGTGCCGCCCCAGTCATGCATTCCCTCCAACAGCAGCAACGCGGCGCTCCCGAGCGTGAGCAATGCGCTCAACGACAACAGCACGCCGAGTGCCACATAGACGACGAGCTCGGTGTCCAGGAACAGTTCGGTCGAAATCCGGATCGCACGACCTTTTTCAGAGGGTCCGCTGGCCATCCCTTTATCCCTTCACACTCGCGGTCTTCCCACGACCCCGGGCCGCCCGCCGATTAATAGGGACCGGCGGGCG
>JGI12053J15887_10001035_pt1 | contig 12443 bp, 9 predicted proteins | sample MedBloCAOM1_O3_FD_15887 | JGI IMG/M metagenome (IMG submission 15887)
TGCCGTGGGCGCGCGGCGGCTATTATTATGGCTCGCCGTGGTCCTACTACTACCCCGGCCCGTATTACGGCGGCCCCTACGACACCGACGGCCTCCGCCTGCCCTATGCGTGCGGCCTCTACGGCTATTGCCGAGAATTGAGTGCGCAAAAAACCGCCGCCGTGAACCGGCGGACAGGATGGATGCAGGATAAGGGTCAGCTCTTGCCGCCGACTTCCTTCGCAAAGGTATCGCGCAAGCCGATGGTCCGGTTGAACACCGGACGGTCCGGCGTCGAGTCCGGGTCGCGCACGAAATAGCCCTGCCGTTCGAACTGGACAGGCTCAGGCGAATTGCTCTCGGCAATTGCGGGCTCGATCCGTGCGTCTCTTAGAATTTCCAGCGACTGCGGATTGAGATCGGCGGCGAAGTTGGCGGCGTCCGGGACGGGTTTTGAGAACAGCTGGTTGTAGATGCGTATTTCCGCAGGAATCGACTGCGCCGCCGGCACCCAGTGCATGGTCGCCTTGACCTTGCGGCCGTCGGGCGCGTTGCCGCCTTTGGTCGCGGGATCGTAGGTGCAGCGCAGCTCGACGACTTCCCCGGCCGCGTTCTTGACGACCTCGCGGCAAGTGACAAAATAGGCGTAGCGCAGCCGAACTTCGTTGCCGGGCGAGAGCCGGAAAAACTGCTTCGGCGGGTTCTCCATGAAATCATCGCGCTCGATGAAAAGCTCGCGGCCGAACGCGATCCTGCGCGTGCCGGCGGCCGGATCGTCCGGATGGTTTTGCGCCTCGAGCTCCTCGCTCTCCCCTTCCGGATAATTCTCGATCACGACTTTCAGCGGCCGCAGCACCGCCATGCGCCGCAGCGCGGTCTTGTTGAGACATTCGCGGATCGAAAATTCCAGCATGCCGACGTCGACGACGCTGTTGGCTTTTGCGACCCCGATGCGCTTGACGAATTCGCGGATCGCCGCCGGCGGCACCCCGCGCCGCTTCAGCCCGGCGATGGTCGGCATCCGCGGATCGTCCCAGCCCGCGACATGGCCGCCACGGACCAGTTCGGTCAGCACCCGCTTCGAGAGCAGCGTATAGGTCAAATTGAGCCGCGCGAATTCGTACTGGTGCGGTTTTGACGGCACCGGCAGCTTGTCGAGCAGCCAGTCATAAAGCGGCCGGTGGTCCTCGAATTCCAGCGTGCAGATCGAATGCGTGATCCCCTCGATGGCGTCGGACTGCCCGTGTGCGTAATCGTAGCTCGGATAGATCGACCATTTGTCGCCGGTGCGCGGGTGCGTCGCGTGCAGGATGCGATACAGCACGGGGTCGCGCAGATTGATGTTGCCGGACGACATATCGATCTTGGCGCGCAACACGCGTGCGCCGTTTGGAAACTCGCCCGCTCTCATGCGCCGAAACAGATCGAGGTTTTCCGCAACCGAGCGATCGCGAAACGGGCTGTTCTTGCCCGGTTCGGTCAGCGTGCCGCGGGTGAGCCGGATTTGCTCCTGCGACTGGTCGTCGACATAGGCGTGTCCGGCGCGGATCAGGAGTTCCGCCCATTCGTAAAGACGCTCGAAATAATCCGAGGCATAATAAAGGTCGGTTCCCCAGTCGTAACCGAGCCAGTGCACGTCGGCTTGAATCGAATCGATGTATTCCTGCTCTTCCTTGGTCGGGTTGGTGTCGTCGAACCGCAGGTGGCAGCGCCCGGCAAACTCCTGCGCGATGCCAAAATTGAGCGCGATCGACTTGGCATGACCGATGTGCAGATAGCCGTTCGGCTCCGGCGGGAAGCGCGTCACGATCTGCTTGTGTTTTTTGGCGTCAAGATCGGCCTGGACGATGTCGCGAATGAAGTCGCGCCCGCCCTCTGCCACCACCGCTTCTGCTGTCATTGCTATTTCCAATTCGGGAATCAATGGACTATCTGCCAAATCTGCCCGGCCCAAGGAAGGCTTTAGTTATGCACGGTTCCTGCTATACACCACCGCGCCTCGCGCATGCCCTCTTTGTCCCTGTCCCGCTCCTGTAATGACTGATTCCGTCGTCACCCGCTTTGCCCCCTCACCGACAGGCTTCCTCCACATCGGAGGCGCCCGCACGGCGCTGTTCAACTGGCTCTATGCGCGCAAGCGCGGCGGCAAGATGCTATTGCGCATCGAGGACACCGATCGCGAACGATCGACTGAACCGGCCATCGCGGCGATCCTCGACGGGCTGAAATGGCTCGGGCTCGATTGGGACGGCGAGGTCATCCACCAGTTCAGCCGGGCCGCGCGGCACCGCGAGGTTGCCGAGCAATTGCTTGCCAGCGGCAAGGCCTATCGCTGTTACGCCACGCCGGAGCAACTCACGGCGATGCGGGAAAAGGCGCGCGCGGAAGGGCGGACGCGCCTTTATGACGGCCTATGGCGCGACCGCGATGCGTCCGAAGCGCCGCCAGGCATGAAGCCCACCATCAGGCTCCGGGCGCCACAGACCGGCGAGACCGTGATCGAGGATCAGGTTCAGGGCCGCGTAGTCTGGCAGAACGAGAACCTCGACGACCTCGTCCTGCTGCGCGGCGACGGCAACCCGACCTACATGCTCGCCGTCGTGGTCGACGATCACGACATGGGCGTCACGCACATCATTCGCGGCGACGATCATCTGATCAACGCCGCGCGCCAGAAGCAGATCTATGATGCGCTCGGATGGGACATTCCGAGCATGTCGCACATTCCCCTGATCCATGGGCCCGACGGCTCGAAACTCTCAAAGCGCCATGGGGCGCTCGGCGTCGATGCCTACCGCGCCATGGGATATTTGCCGGCGGCGTTGCGCAATTATCTGGTGCGGCTCGGATGGAGCCACGGCGACCAGGAGATATTTTCCACGGAGGAAATGATCGCCGCTTTCGACCTGTCAGGCGTAGGCCGCTCGGCGGCGCGGTTCGATTTCGCCAAACTGGAAAGCCTCAACGGCCACTACATCCGTCACTCCGACGATCAATCCCTCGTTACCATGTTCGAAGGCGTGCTTGACTACATCCCCAATGGTTCTGACCTGAAGGCAAAGCTCAACGACACCACGCGCACGCAATTGCTGCAGGCGATGCCGAGCCTGAAAGAGCGCGCCAAGACGCTGATCGAGCTGATCGACAGTTCCTATTTTATCTTCGCCGACCGACCGCTCGAGATCGAGCCGAAGGCGGCAACGCTGTTGACGCCGGAAAATCGCGAGCTGATCGGCAGGCTTCGTCAGGCGCTCGAGGCGGTCACGCCGTGGACCGCGGAAACCACGGAAGCTGCGATGCGCGCATTTGCCGAAGCCAACAACCTCAAGCTTGGCGCGGTGGCGCAACCGCTCCGCGTGGCGCTGACGGGACGCACGACGTCGCCGGGAATCTTCGACGTCCTGGCCGTGCTGGGACGGCAGGAATGCCTGGCCCGGCTTGGCGATCAGGCCTCCTCATAAGGTGGTATCGCAGCCCTGCCGCGGCCATCTTGCAGTGCACATAGCAATACGATACCCATTTAAGAGGTGCTTCTAGAATATCCGGTTTCCCACGCCATCTATCTTGTCATGGCGCACCCGGCCGCCGGCCTTCGCAACGATCTCATCAGGGACTTCACGATGGATGCAACATCCAACACCAAAACCGCAACGCTGACGGTCGGCAACAAGACCTACGATTTCCCGATTTTGAGCGGCACCGTCGGGCCTGACGTGATCGACATCGCCAAGCTCTACGCCCAGTCCGGAATGTTTACCTATGATCCGGGCTTTACTTCCACCGGCAGCTGCCAGTCGAAGATCACCTATATCGATGGCGACGCCGGTATTCTGGAATACCGCGGCTATCCGATCGAGCAGCTCGCGGAAAGAGGCGACTTCCTCGAAACCTGCTACCTCCTGCTTTACGGCGAACTCCCGACCAAGGCTCAGAAGGAAGACTTCGACCAGCGTGTGATCCATCACACCATGGTTCACGAGCAGATGGCGCGGTTCTATCAGGGCTTCCGCCGCGACGCCCATCCAATGGCGATCATGGTCGCAGCGGTCGGCGCGCTGGCGGCGTTCTATCATGACTCCACCGACATCAACGATCCGACCCAGCGCATGATCGCGTCGATGCGCATGATCGCGAAAATCCCGACCCTGGCCGCGATGGCCTACAAATACACCATCGGCCAGCCGTTCATGTATCCGAAGAACTCGCTGACCTTCGCCGAGAACTTCCTGCACATGTGCTTCGCGGTGCCCTGCGAGGACTACAAGATCAATCCGGTTCTCGCCAACGCGCTCGACAAGATCTTCATTCTGCATGCCGATCACGAGCAGAATGCCTCGACCTCGACGGTGCGGATCGCGGGCTCCTCCGGCGCCAATCCGTTTGCCTGCATCGCCGCCGGCATCGCCTGCCTGTGGGGCCCGGCACACGGCGGCGCCAATGAAGCTGCGCTCGCCATGCTGGCCGACATCGGCACGGTCGATAAGATTCCTGAATTTATCAAGAGGGTGAAAGACAAGAACAGCGAAGTCCGCCTGATGGGTTTTGGGCATCGCGTGTACAAGAACTACGATCCGCGCGCCAAGATCATGCAGAAGATGTGTCACGCGGTGCTGGCGGAAACCGGCCACGGCGACGACCCGATGCTGAAGGTCGCGCTGGAACTGGAAAAGATCGCGCTCCACGACCCCTATTTCATCGAGCGCAAGCTCTATCCGAACGTCGACTTCTATTCGGGCATCACGCTGAAGGCGATGGGCTTCCCGACCGCGATGTTCACCGTGCTGTTTGCGGTCGCCCGCACCGTCGGCTGGATCAGCCAGTGGAGCGAGATGATCGAGGACCCGCAGCAGAAGATCGGCCGGCCGCGCCAGCTTTATACCGGCGTCACCCGTCGCGATTACGTCCCTATCGACAAGCGCAAGTGAGTTGCTAGTTCGGTCGCCGCGCTTTGCGCAGCGTCGCCAGCACGATGTCGGCCGCACGCACGCTCGGCGACTGATTGCCGGTCGACATGATCGCGGCGATTTTGGCGAAAGCCTCGATCTGTCGGCGGCGTAACGGAGATTCGTCAAGCACGTCGCGCAACGCGGGCAACAGTTTCTCCGGCCTGCAGTCCTGCTGGATGAATTCCGGCACGACATTCTCGCCGATGACCAGATTCGCCAAAATGGCCGAGTTCGACTGGATCATGCTTCGCATGATCCACGCCTCAATGGTGCCCCCCTTGTAGGCGGCGACCATCGGCACGCCCGCGAGCGCAAGCTCAAGCGTCGCGGTGCCGGATTTGGCGAGCGCCGCATGGGCAATGCGGAATGCTGCTTTCTTTTCTTTTTCGCCAACGACGATACGCGGCTCGACCTTCCAACTCTTCACGCCCTCCCCGACCGCTTCCTGCAAGTGCGGCATGGTGGGAAGGATCAGTTCGAACGCGACGCCCTCGGCCTGCAGCCGGCCAAGCGTCTCGCCGAATACCGCGATATGATGCCTGATCTCGCTGCGGCGGCTCCCCGGCAGCACCAGAAGAACCGGCGGCGGTTGGTCCCGGCGCNTTTGCTCGTCGANACCGGGCCGGAGCACGCCGATCTGCTCGATCAGGGGATGACCGACATAGCTGCAGGGCGGGCCGCGCAGCCTGCGATACGCCTCCGGCTCGAAAGGCAGCAATCCAAGCACATGATCGACATAGGCGCACATCGCCCGCGCCCGGCCGGGCCGCCACGCCCACACCGAGGGGGAGACGTAGTCGATGATCGGGATCGAGGGATCGCGGGCTCGAACGCGTCGTGCCACCCGGTGGGTGAAATCGGGACTGTCGATGATCACGAGAATGTCGGGCGAGGCTGCCGTCACGGCCGTGGCAGTTTCCCGGATCCGCCGCAAAAGCATCGGGAGCTGCTTCACAACCGCCGCCAGTCCCATGATCGAGAGTTCCTCGATCGGAAACAGCGACGACAGCCCTTCGCGCGCCATCGACTGGCCGCCGACGCCCTCGAACCGCACAGCGCCACCGAGGCGCTGGCGCAGCACCTTCATCAGGCTGGCGCCGAGCCGGTCGCCCGATTCCTCTGTCGCGATCAGGAATATTTTTCGCGCGACGTCGGTGGTTGGTCGCGCCTGCATCACGCGGGCAAACCGGTCACGAAAAGGCCGGCGGCGTCGGCCGCCTCGATCATGGTCTGCGGCTCGACGACAATGGTGTTGCCGGCGACAATCGCCACCCCGGCAAGCCCGGCCTTGACCGCGCCCTCGATGGTTCGGGGGCCTATGGTCGGAAGATCGAAGCGCAAGTCCTGTCCGCTTTTCGGCGCCTTCACCAGCACGCCCCGCGCAGGCTTGGCGCGAATGCGCCCCTCTCCGCGCAAATGCGCAATACGCGCCAGCAACCCGTCGGTGCCTTCGATGTCTTCCACTCCGACCACGTGGCCGTCGATCACGACGGCGGCTTGACCGATGTCGAACGGACTGAGTGCACGCAGCACCTCACGCCCCCTGGCGATATCTGCCGCGGCATTTTCGTTAGGCGACTTCAGGGTGAGACATCCCTCGGGCATCAGCAGATCCGGGGCGACATCCTTGATCCCCACCATCCGGAAGCCGTCCTGTTCGAAAATGCGGCCGATTCCAGAAAGCAGATGATCGTCTCCGCCCCGGAAAGCCGCCCCCAGGCGACCGATCATGCGAATGGTACCCCAATCGAGGCGAAGCTCTGATAGCGCCGGCCGCACCAGCGTGCCGATGAAAACCAGGTCGCGGCAACCTTCGGCGCGAAACAGCTTCGCGGCCCTGCCGAACTGACCGAGCGAAATCCAGTGATGGCGAAAGCGCGCCACCCGCACCGGATCGCAGGCACCTTTCAGCGCGAACAAAATGGGATTGATGCCGCGTGCGATCAGGGAGTCGGCGACCGCGAATGGCACGACACCGCCTCCCGCGATCAGGCCTATGGGTGATGAGATCTCCAAAGCCTCCCGCGTCACGACCACTCCGTCATCAAGACTTGTTGCCGTGTTTCGCCGGCTGGCACAGCTCCCGATGCTTTCCGGCATCGATGAAAGCCAAGATTTCCGCAATCGCGGGGTCGGTGCCAGCTTGATGCCTCATATCGTTCAGACGATCGGCAAACACGCCCGGGCCGTGAAACAGCTTTTGATAAAACGACCTTACCGCGGCGAGGCGCTCGCGGGTGAACTTGCGGCGTTTCATACCGACGAGGTTGAGGCCTGTCAGCTTGGCGTACGGGCCACTCGCAAGACCAAACGGGATCACATCGCTGCGCACGCCGGTGAGGGCGCCGACCATCACCTGCGAACCGACCCTGCCGAATTGATGCACCGCAGACAGGCCGCCGATGAAAACAAAGTCGCCGACTTCGCAATGCCCGCCCAGCGTCGCCGAGGTTGCAAAAATCACGTCATTGCCGACGACGCAGTCGTGACCGACATGACTGCAATTCATGAAATAGCCGCGATCACCGACGCGGGTGATGCCGCCGCCGGCCACGGTGCCGGCGCTCATGGTCGACTGCTCCCTGATGGTGCAACCCTGGCCGATCTCAAGCCTTGTGAGTTCGCCGCGATAGCTCTGGGATTGCGGCGGCGTGCCCAGCGAGACGAACGGATAGATCGTGCAGCCGTCACCGATGGTGGTCTGCGCCGTGATGTATACATGCGCGATCAGCTTGCAGTTCTTGCCGATCACAACGTGGGGGCCGATGATGCAATAGGGTCCGATCGACGTGCCCTCGCCGATCACAGCGCCATCCTCAATCCGCGCGGTGGGATCGATCGTACTCATCGACGGGTCCAGTATCAGCCATATCGCTGGGCGATATTGTGTTGGGTTTCCCGGTGGTTACCGCGGCATAACGATACTGTCCAGTGACGTCTGATTACCCTGTGTTTCGATAACCGCGAAAGCACGCGCATTCGCGACCGCGCAAGCTCGGCAGTGACTCATCCCCGTCGATCCAATGTGATCGCTATTTCGGCGTCGATGCGTGAGCGGTTTGCACGTACGGACCCGTCTGAATTCGACGTATCACCGTCGCAAAATCCTCTTCGAAACTTATGAGGTGTTCCCGGCCAAATAGAATGGCCGACCCGGTACCCTGTCCGGGTTGGACCATCAGGATTTCGTCGACGTTTACCAAAACCTCGCGGGCCGGCGGTCCCGGTCGTTTCAGCACAACAAAAATGGCCATTCCGGCCTCCCTGGCTAGCGCTCTCGCTTACGCACAAACTTCAATGATGCCGGATCAATGTTGTAAAGCACCTCGAGCAGCTGCCCATTTCATGATCGATGCAGGTCAAGGTCCGCCGGCGTGCTCATCAGTCGGTCAGCATCGCGCCAATGTCGGCCTCGGCAACGGTCGTGCCATTCACAATGGCGTCGCCGTGAAACCACCACATGGTCTTGCGACGGCCGATGCTGCGCATGTGGTATTCGACGGTATCGCCGGGCATGACCGGCTTGCGAAACTTGCACTTGTCGATGGTGAGAAAATAAACCGCGCGCGGTTTTTCGGTGCCTTCGACCGACAGGATGCCGATGACGCCAGCGGTCTGTGCCATGGCTTCGATCATCATCACCCCGGGATAGACCGGCCGCTCGGGAAAATGACCCGGAAACGACGGCTCGTTGATCGTCACGTTCTTGATCCCGATGCCGCTGTAGTCGCTCCGGATATTGATGACCCGGTCGATCAACAGCATCGGATAGCGATGCGGAAGCGTCTTGAGGATGGCATTGATGTCCACGACCTCAAATCTGACCGGTGCCTCCATCAATCCCGCCCCTCGCCCTTCGAATCGGCCGTGCCATCGCGCACCAAACGCTCCACCGCAACGATTTCCCGGAACCACTGCCTGGTCGGTTTCGCAAAGTTGCCACCCCAGCGCCCGTTTGCCGGAATGTCGTCCTTGACGGCGCTCATCGCCGTGACCACGGCCCCGTCGCCGATGCGAAGATGGTTGTTGATCCCCACCTTGGCACCCAGCGCCACATTGTCGCCAATCGTCAGGCTGCCTGCGAGTCCTATCTGGGCCGCCAGCAGGCAGTGCCTGCCGATCGTCACATTGTGGCCGATCTGGACCTGATTGTCGATTTTGGTGCCTTCGCCGATCACGGTGTCGCGTAAGCTGCCGCGATCGATGGTGGTCCCGGCCCCGATCTCGACATCGTTCTGGATCAGGACCCGGCCGGCTTGCGGCACCTTGAGATGGCCATCCGGTCCAAAGAACACAAAGCCAAAGCCATCCTGTCCGATGCTGCAGCCGGGATGGATCAGGACATTGTTGCCTATGAGCGCGCACTGAATGGATGTCCGGGCGCCGATATTGCAATCCCTGCCGATCCTGACATTGGCGGCTATCACAGCACCCGCACCGATAACCGTCCCGGCGCCGATTTCGACGCTGGGGCCGATTACGGCCAGCGGATCGACAATGACGCCATCTTCCAGATGCGCGCTCGAATCGATGATCGCGGACGGCGCGATCCCGGCATTGCCGAACCAGGATTGCGGGCGAAGGACCCCGCTGTACAGCTCGCGCGCAATTTTCACAAAGGCGCGGAACGGCTGGGCCGCGCGCAAGATAGCGACGTTGGCGGGAACACTGGCTTCGAACCGCTCGCTGACCAGACACGCCCCTGCTTTCGTCGAAGCGAGCTGGCCGGCGTATTTCAGGTTGTCAAAGAACGTCAGGTGCATCGGGCCGGCTTCGTCGAGCGAAGCCAACCCCCGGACCTGTTGACCGCCCCGCGAGGCGTCGACCAAAAGCGTCTTCGTCAACGCGGCGATATCGGCCAGCGTCGACGATGGGGTTTGCTCAAAGAATGTCGGCTGCGCCATTCCACCCGTCGCGGTCCGGCCGGTGATCGAACTGGAGCCTCGGTTCTGATGGTTCAAAACCGAGCTCTATTTTTTTGTTCTGACGCGTTTTCTTCACGCGAACCGGTATCCACTTCGCTCGAAAACGCTTCAGAACGATGTCCCGCCGCCAAACTTGAATTGCTGCACCCGGTCGAACGGACCTTTGGTCAGCGGGACCGCATAGTCGAAGCGCAGCGGACCGAANGGCGACGCCCAGATCAGACCGACACCNACCGAAGAGCGAACGACATTGCTGCTGTCGAAGATCAATCCCGTACAGGTACCAGNCGTCCGAGGGTTTACGGTCGAAGGCTGGCAATTAGAGTTGGCCGGCGTGGTAAGTTCGCCAGTCGCGACCCAGGTCGTCGGCCCTTTGTAGTCATAAAGCCCGCCCGCATCGGCATAAACCGCGCCCTTCAGTCCGACTTCCTTCGGCAAGAACCAGAACGGCATCTGCAGCTCCGCCGACGCGCCCCAGTACTTGGTGCCGCCCAGCGCATCCATGGTGCCGAAAGGATTGACGTCGCGCGGACCGATGCCGTTAGGCGCAAAGCCGCGGACAAGATTTGGACCCATCTGGAAATGATCGAGCATCCGAAGCTGGTTGTTGCCGATCTCGTTGAGAATGCCGCTCTGAACGTGGATCAGCCCGACGATATCGGCGACCAGCGGGGTGTAGTATTTCGCGTCGATCTGGCTCTTCAAATAGGTCACGTCGCCGCCGACGCCGGCGAAGTCCTGCTTGAAGTCGACGAGCAGGCCGTCGGTCGGGTTCTTGTTGTTATCAAGCGTATTGTAATTCAGCGAATAGCCGAGCGCCGACGTCAATGTCTTGCCGCCCGCGAGTTCCCTGCGAACCGGCAACGACGCCTCGCCATCGCTGTAGCACCAAAGGCCCACCCCCGAAGCGTCCGTCGCACCCATAGGTCCATTCGCAGCCACGAACGCCGGCGACGGGTTAAAGGCAAGGAACGGGTTTGTCGGATCGTTGTTACAATTTGCAAGAAAGCCGGGCAGCGAGATTTTCTGCTGATAAATCGAATAGCGGACCTGCAAGGAAAGGTCCTCGCGCAGCGCGAATCCAAGCCTCGGACTGAAGCCCAGCGTGCTGGTGCCATACGAAATGTAACTATTGGCCAGTTGCTGGCGCTGGTAGAGGTCGAGACCGAGCGCCACCCGATAATCCAAGAGGTAAGGCTCGACAAACGACAGCGAGTAGCCGCGCGCGTACTGGCCATACGTCACCGCCGCCTTGGCATACAGGCCGCGACCGAGGAAATTGCGCTCGGAAATGCTGACCTCGGCGAGCGCGCCGTCGGTGGTCGAATAGCCGCCCGACACCGAGAAGTCGCCGGTGGATTTCTCTTCGAGATCGACCACGAGAATCACGCGGTCGCTCGAGGATCCGGGCTCGGCGGTGATTTTCACGGTCTTGAAGAAATCAAGGTTCTTCAGGCGGCGTTCGGCGCGGTCGACCAGCGCGCGGTTGTAGGCGTCGCCCTCGGAGAGATCGAATTCACGCCGGATCACGTAGTCACGGGTGCGGGTGTTGCCGCGAACGTTGATGCGCTCGATGTAGGTCCGCGGGCCTTCGTCGATGGCGAAGATGATCGAAACGGTGTGCGCCTCGAAATTGCGGTCGCCGCGCGGGCGCACGATGGCGAAAGCATAACCCCGCCGCGAGGCCTCGATCTGCATTTCCTCGACGGATTTTTCCAGCGCTTCGGCGTTGTAGAGCGACCCGACATTGACACGCGAGAAGCTGCGAAGCGAATTTCCATCAAGCGTGCCGATGCTGGACGCGAAATTGACCGACGCAACCCGATACTGCTGGCCCTCCTCGATCTTGAAGGTCACCAGGAAGCCCTTGCGCTCCGGATCGTATTCCGTCAGCGCGGCCACCACCTGCACGTCGGCAAAACCGTGCTTCAAATAATAGCGGCGGATCAGATCGCGATCGGCCTCGACCCGGTCTGGATCGTAGACGTCAGCGCCGCCCAGGAAGCTCAGCAAATTCGATTCGCGCGTCTTGATGACGTCTCTGAGGCGATACGACGAATAAGCGTTGTTGCCGATGAACTCGATCGACTTGACGCCGGTTTTCGAACCCTCGGTGATCGTGAAAATCAGATCAACGCGGTTGTTGGGCTGCTCGATGATTTCGGGATTGACGCGCACGTCATAGCGGCCCGAGCGGCGATAGATTTCGGCGATGCGCTGGGCGTCCGACTGCACCATCGGGCGCGACAGCGTACCCCGCGGCTTGGATTGTATTTCCGCCGTAAGCTGCTCGTCCTTGATCTTCTTGTTGCCCTCGAAGGCAATGCGGCCGATCACTGGATTTTCGACCACGGTCACCACCAGGCGACCCCCCGCCTGACTGATCCTGACGTCCTGGAACAGGCCGGTTTCGATCAGCGCCTTCAGGCCGTCGTCAATATGCCCCTGATCGAGGCGACCGCCGGGGCCGGCCTTGAAATACGAACGGATGGTCTCGACTTCGACGCGCCGGTTGCCTTCGACCTGGATCGAGGACGCGGTCTGCGCCAAGGCCGGCGACGGCACAAGCAAGCCGGCCAGTGTGGCGGCGACC
>JGI12053J15887_10001036_pt1 | contig 12443 bp, 11 predicted proteins | sample MedBloCAOM1_O3_FD_15887 | JGI IMG/M metagenome (IMG submission 15887)
GGTCTCAAAACTTTCCGCGAGCCGCTGGCCGATGTCGGGACGCACCACGATGCGGTCCACCACCACGTCGATGTCGTGCGGGAATTTCTTGTCGAGCGTGGGGGCTTCCGCCAGCTCATGGAAGGTGCCGTCGATCTTGACCCGCTGGAATCCCTTCTTGAGATATTCCGCGAGCTCCTTGCGGTATTCGCCCTTGCGGCCGCGCACCACCGGCGCCAGCAGATAGAGCCGTGTGCCTTCCGGCAGCGCCAGCACGCGATCGACCATCTGCGAGACGATCTGGCTTTCGATCGGTAAGCCCGTCGCGGGCGAGTAGGGCACGCCGACGCGCGCCCACAACAGGCGCATATAGTCGTAGATCTCGGTCACGGTGCCGACGGTGGAGCGCGGGTTCTTCGAGGTGGTCTTCTGTTCGATCGAGATCGCCGGCGACAGGCCGTCGATCTGGTCGACGTCGGGCTTCTGCATCATCTCCAGGAACTGGCGCGCATAGGCCGACAGCGACTCGACGTAGCGCCGCTGGCCCTCGGCATAGATGGTGTCGAAGGCGAGCGAGGATTTTCCGGAGCCGGACAGCCCGGTGAACACCACCAGTCTGTCGCGCGGGATCTCCAGATCGACGTTTTTGAGATTGTGCTCGCGCGCGCCGCGAATCGTTATCGCGCGCATGCCAGAGCCCGAGGTCGATTGGCGCTTCGCCCTGATCACTTCATCCATAGCAGGCATTTCCTGGCGCGCTGGACCGCGCAGCGTTCGGGCGCGCATCGCCGGGAATGCCGGGATTAGTCGCCAATGGGTGAGCTCGGAACATAGGAAGAACGCAAAAGGATTTCCAGTGCTCCATGGAAGCCATCAACGGTTTGTTGCGGGCCGGGTTTCAATGGCAGCAGATGGCAGCGACAAATAAAAAGGCCGGCACAAGGCCGGCCCTTTCCAATCTGAAATCCTCGAGCGAAGCGAAGATCAGTACTTCGCGATCACCGGGCCACCCCAACGGTAGTTGACGCGGACGGTGACGAGATCGACGTCCTGACGGACGCGGTCGTTTCCGAACAACGCGCCGCCCGGTACCGTCGTGAGGGTGATGTTCTTGTCCTGCATGAACATGTGATCGTATTCGACCGCGGCCGACCAGTTCGGGGCGAAGCCGTATTCGACGCCGACGCCAGCCACGCCACCCCAGCGGGTGTCATCGTTGCCGGTCGCAACGAGCGCGCCGGTCGGGGTGAAGAACTGACGATAGCGATCGGCAGTCACCGCGGCACCGCCCTTTACGTAGAGCAGAGCGTTGTTCCAGGCGTAGCCGACCTGACCGGTGAACAATCCGAAAGCGTCGATCTTGGTCTCGTTCGTGAAAAGTCCCGCGGGGGGCAGGAGGCTGCCGTTGCTGCCCCTGAAGTCAGCCCAGTTGCCCTGAGCTTCGAGGCCGACCACGAAGGTGCCGGTCTGCCAGCGATAGCCGATCTGACCACCGGCGGTGCCACCGGTTGCATCATGGCAACCTTCAGCGCCGATGAATGTGCCGGCCGAGGTTACGAAGTCCCAGCAATTGCGCGCCGAACCCCAGCCGCCGTTGGCACCGATGTAGAAGCCGCTCCAGTCATAGATCGGAGCGATCATCGGGGGCGGCGCCTTGGTGTAGGGGCGGGCAGCAAGATCAGCGGCCGATGCCGGCGCGCTCAGGCTCAACGCAACCAAACCAACAGTACCAAGCAAAAACGTCTTCATGGTATGATCCCCGTTCTAATCCGCGTCCGTTGGTCCCCGAAGCGGTTGAATGAGAGGCGCGAGCGCCCACCGATCCAAATTCTACCGGGCAATGTACCCGATTCAGCGGCAATTGCCGTCTCCGAAATGCAACACTTGAGCGCCAAGTGCATCCACGGGAAGTTGATGATTTGCTTGGAATTTCCGGGAACGCGAGGAACCCGGCGGGTGGTCAAACACCCCCGCCGGAACGGCCGAATCCGAGATCGGCCTTAATCAATGGAACAAAACTGGAACATTTACTGCGGGAATGCTATATGTGGATAACCGGGGATCGCCGGGCTCGCGGGATCAGCGAGCGTATAGGGTCGGTCCCAAGGTGGTCCCAAGGCGAGTGCCGGGGCTCAAGCCGGCGGCTGAGCCTCCGGCGGTGCAGTGAAATTCGATGACGGAGAGTGGCGATGGCGGGAAGCGTAAACAAGGTGATTCTGGTCGGAAACCTCGGCAAGGATCCTGAAATCCGGCGGACCCAGGATGGTCGGCCGATTGCCAATCTGAGCGTGGCGACCTCCGAAACCTGGCGCGACAAGGCNACCGGCGAACGCAAGGAAAAGACCGAGTGGCACCGNGTGGTGATCTTCTCCGAGCCGCTCTGCAAGATCGTCGAGCAGTATCTCAAGAAGGGCGCCAAGGTTTACATCGAAGGCGCGCTGCAGACCCGCAAATGGACCGACCAGGCCGGCGTCGAGAAGTATTCGACCGAAGTGGTGCTGCAGGGATTCAACTCGACGCTGACCATGCTCGACGGCCGCAGCGGCGGTGGTGGCGGCAGTTTCGGGCCGGATGATGCGGGCGGCGATTTCGGATCCGGCGGACCCTCGACCGCAGCACCTCGCCGTGCGGTGGCCGCCGCCGGCGCCCGCAGCAACAGCGACATGGACGACGATATCCCGTTCTGACCTGCTGATAGTCCCTGCGCCACACTATGGCCGGAGCGGGCCTGGCGGTCGGTCGGGCGCGCTTCGGCGAAATGACACCGGCCGCAGCGGAATAAACTTGACGGTGGAAAGATTGATGTAAATACTCATTACATCGATCTTCCCGTCATGTCCCGCAGGTGTTTTGAGATGTCGCTGACGCCGCTCATGAACGCCGCGCCCGAAATCCAGCTTCACGCCTTTGCCGCGATGTCGGCGTTCGCGCTCGGCATCGTTCAGCTCGCCGCTCCCAAGGGCACGCTGCCGCACCGGACGCTGGGATGGATCTGGGTGGTGTTGATGCTGGTGATCAGTGCGTCCTCGTTCCTGATCCACGGCATTCGCATGTGGGGCCCGTGGAGCCCGATCCACATTCTGTCGGTGTTCACGCCCATCATGCTGGCGGTCGCCGTGGTGGCCGCGCGCCGCCACCGGGTACGCGCCCACAAGATCACGATGATGTCGGTGTTTGCCGGCGCGCTGGTGCTGGCAGGGCTGTTCACGCTGGTGCCGGGGCGGATCATGCACACCGTGCTGTTCGGCCAATAAGCGGACCGAAAACGCGGTCCGGAGCCGTCATCTCTGACACCTCGGAGCAGGTCCGATCATGTGGTTCCCGCGGCTGGTTCCGGAGCTTCTACGAGGCCTGCGATAGGCGGCGTAAGTATCTGGAAAAACGAAGGGAAAAACCGCGCGCCTCCAGCCCTTTAGGGGTGGTTTGAAGGGCCTCGATACGCTATATGATTCTGAGCAAGAACTGACCGGATTCCCCCTTTGTCTGACCCTGAAGATTCCACGCCCGGAGAGCCGCCGGGCCCTTCCGATATTCGTCCCGTATCGATCCTCGACGAGATGAAACGCTCCTACCTCGATTACGCCATGAGCGTGATCGTGGCGCGGGCGTTGCCGGATGCGCGCGACGGCCTGAAGCCGGTGCATCGCCGCATCCTGTATTCGATGTATGAGCAAGGGCACACGCCCGACAAGAAATACGTCAAGTCCGCTCGTGTCGTCGGCGACGTGATCGGTAAATATCATCCGCACGGCGACCAGTCGATTTACGATGCGATGGTCCGGATGGCGCAGGATTTCTCCATGCGCCTGCCGCTGGTCGACGGCCAGGGCAATTTCGGCTCGGTCGATGGCGATCCGCCGGCAGCGTATCGGTATACGGAAGCCCGTCTGACCAGGTCGGCTCTCGCAGTGCTTGGGGATATCGACGAGGACACCGTCGATTTCCAGCCGAACTACGATGGTTCCGAGCGCGAGCCTCGCGTGCTGCCCGCCAAATTTCCCAACCTGCTCGTGAACGGCGCCGGCGGCATTGCGGTCGGCATGGCGACCAACATTCCGCCGCACAATCTCGGCGAAGTGGTCGACGCCTGCGTGGCGCTGATCGACAATCCCGCGCTGACCATCGATGACCTCATCAACATCATTCCGGGACCGGATTTTCCGACCGGCGGCATCATCCTCGGCCGCCAGGGCATCCGTTCGGCCTATCATCTCGGCCGCGGCTCGATCGTGATGCGCGGCAAGGTGAAGATCGAGGCCTTCGGCAAGGACCGCGAAGCCATCATCATCTCGGAAATTCCCTACCAGGTGAACAAGGCCACCATGGTCGAGCGCATCTCCGAACTGCATCGCGAGAAGAAGATCGAGGGTATTACGGCTCTGCGGGATGAGTCCGACCGCGACGGTTACCGCGTCGTTGTCGAAGTAAAGCGCGATACCATGGCGGAAGTGGTATTGAATCAGCTTTACCGATTCACGCCGCTGCAAACGAATTTTGCCGCCAATGTGCTGGCGCTCGATTCGGGCCGGCCGCAGGTGATGAACCTGAAAGACCTGCTGACGGTGTTCATCGCCTTCCGCGAGCAGGTGATCACTCGCCGCACCAAATTCCTGCTCAACAAGGCCCGCGACCGCGCCCACATCCTGGTCGGTCTTGCGATTGCGGTGGCCAATATCGACGAGATCATCCGCGTGATCCGGACCTCGCCCGATCCCAACACCGCGCGCGATACCCTGATGTCGCGCGACTGGCCGGCCAAGGACGTGGCGGCGATGATCACGCTGATCGACGATCCCCGCCATCGGCTCGCCGAAGACGGCACCGCGAGGCTGTCGTTCGAGCAGGCCAAGGCGATTCTCGACCTGCGCCTGCAGCGGCTGACCGCGCTCGGCCGCGAGGAGATCGGCGAGGAACTCGACAAACTGGCGGTGGAAATCGCCGATTACCTCGACATCCTGCGCTCGCGCGCCCGGGTTCAGACGATCATCAAGGATGAACTCCTCGAGGTTAAGTCGGATTTCGCGACTCCGCGAAGGACGGTCATCATCGAGCATGAAGACGAAGTCGAAGACGAGGACCTGATCCAGCGCGAGGACATGGTGGTCACGGTTTCGCACGCCGGCTACGTCAAGCGCGTGCCGCTGTCGGCCTATCGCGCGCAGCGCCGCGGCGGCAAGGGCCGTTCCGGCATGTCGACCCGCGACGAGGATTTCGTCAGCCGCCTGTTCGTGGCCTCGACCCATACGCCGGTGCTGTTCTTCTCGTCGCGCGGCCAGGTCTACAAGGAAAAGGTCTGGCGGCTGCCGGTGGCGGCGCCGAACGGGCGCGGCAAGGCGCTGATCAACATCCTGCCGCTGGAGCAGGGCGAGCGCATCACCACCATCATGCCGCTGCCGGAGGATGAATCCTCCTGGGCCAATCTCGATGTGATGTTCGCGACCACCGGCGGCAATGTCCGCCGCAACAAGCTGTCCGATTTCGTCGACGTCCGGCGTTCCGGCATCATCGCCATGAAGCTCGATCCCGACGAGGCCATCGTCGACGTGCAGATCTGCACCGAGCACGACGACGTGCTGCTGACGGCGGCCGGCGGCCAGTGCATCCGCTTCCCCGTCACCGACGTGCGGGTGTTTTCGGGCCGCACCTCGATGGGCGTGCGCGGCATCGCGTTGCNNAAGGGCGACAGACTGATCTCGCTGTCGATCCTGCGGCATGTCGAGGCCACGTCGGATGAGCGAACGGCCTACCTGAAAATGCGTCGCGCGGTGGCCGGCGAGGCCGCGGCCGAAGAGGCCCCGGAGGTCGAAGGCGAGGAAACATCGGGCGCGATTCAGCTCAGTTCCGAGCGTTACGTCGAGATGTCGGCGCTGGAGCAGGTCGTGCTGACGGTGTCCGTCAATGGCTACGGCAAGCGCACCTCGTCGTTCGAATACCGGACCACCGGGCGCGGCGGCAAAGGCATCGTTGCGATGTCGGTCAACAACCGCAACGGCAAGCTGGTGGCCTCGTTCCCGGTCGAGGACTCGGACCAGATCATGCTGGTCACCGACAAGGGCCAGCTGATCCGCTGTCCGGTCGAGGGTATCCGGATCGCGGGCCGCTCGACCCAGGGCGTCATCGTGTTCGATACCGCCGAGGACGAACATGTGGTGTCGGTCGAGCATATCGGCGAGGACACCGAGAACGGCAATGGAAACGCGAGTGGCGAATAGCGAATAGCGAGTGGAAATTGTTTATTCGCCATTCGCTACTCGCCATTCGCCTCCTTAAATCTCGATCTCCGTTCCGAACTCGACGACCTGCCGCGGCGGCACGCCGAAGAACGCGGCGGAGCGTTCGGCGTTGCGCTGCAGGAACGCGAACACGGTTTCCCGCCACACCCACATGCCGGCGACCTCTTCACTGGGAATGATGGTCTCGCGGCCGATGTAGTAGGTGATATCGGTGAGATCGATGCCGGGCAGTTTGCCCTGGCTGCACGCCAGCTTTAATCCGTCGAAGATCGTCGGATACTGCATGAAGCCGTAATGCAGGATCACGCGGGTGATGCCCTCGATCACTTCGATCACCTCGGCGCGGTCTTCATCCGATATGCGCGGCGATTCCTCGATCAGCACCGTTACCAGCACCACGCGCTGGTGCAGGACGTGGTTGTGCTTGACGAATTCCGTCAGTGCGAGCGGGACGCCTTTCGGCGAGGATGCCAAAAACACCGCGGTCCCCGAGAGCCGCGCGTGGCACCGGGTGACGGCGGTCTCGATCAGATCTTCCTCCGGTTGCCGCAACTCGCCGCGCGCCCGTTCGACCAGCCGGACTCCGCTTCGCCACGTCAGCATCAGGAACGCGACCACAGCGGCGAGCAACAGCGGAAACCATCCGCCCTCGAGCAGCTTGGTCGAATTCGCCGCAAAGAAGATGCAGTCGATGACGAAGAAGAAACCGTTGACGCCAATCACGATGACCGGCGGATAGCCCCACTGGATCGCGACCAGGGCGGCCAGCAGCGTGGTGATCGCCATCAGCAGCGACACCGCGATTCCGTAGGCGCCGGCGAGCGCATCCGAAGTCCCAAAACCGATCACCGCGCCGAGCGTCGCTGCCGCCAGCAGCCAGTTCACCAGCGGCACATAGATCTGGCCCATCGCGTGGCTGGTGGTGTGTTTGATCTGCATGCGCGGCAGGAAGCCGAGCTGGATCGCCTGCTGCGTCAGTGAAAACACGCCGCAGATGATCGCCTGCGAGGCAATCACGGTCGCCACCGTCGCAAACGCCACCAGCGGATAGTGCAGCACGTCGGGCGCCAGCTGGTAGAACGGATTGTCGAGCGCGCTGGGGTCGACGACCAGCAGCGCGGCCTGTCCGAAGTAATTGAGGACGAGGGCAGGCAGCGCCACCGCGAACCATGCAAGCCGGATCGGCACCCGGCCGAAATGGCCCATATCGGCATACATCGCTTCGCCGCCGGTCACCGCGAGAAAGGCGGCGCCGAGAACGGCGAAGCTGATGTGGAAGTCCTGGTGGATCAGGAAATTGAAGGCATAGAGCGGGCTTACGCCGGCGAGCACGCCGGGCGCCTGCACGATACCGTGGATGCCGAGCAGGGCGAGCACCACGAACCAGGCCAGCATGACCGGCCCGAAGATCCTGCCGATAAAGCCCGCACCCTTTTTCTGGACGATGAAGAGCCCGATCAGGATGATGATGGTCAGCGGCACCACGGCGGGCGCCAGCGACGGCGCGTCGACCTTGAGGCCTTCGATCGCGCTCAGCACCGAGATGGCCGGCGTGATGGCGCCGTCGCCGTAGAGCAGCGCCGCGCCGACAAGGCCGACGATCAGAAGCTGCGCCCGCCACGTTCCCGGCTGCGCGTTGCGGGCGGAAAGCAGCGCCAGCAATGCGACGATGCCGCCTTCGCCGCGGTTGTCGGCGCGCAGGATCAGCAGCGCGTATTTCAGCGAGATGATCAGGATCAGCGCCCAGAGGATCAGCGATACCACCCCGAGGATCGCCTCGGGGACGGGCGGCCCGCCATGGGCGGCCGCCTTGGCCGCTTCCTTCAGCGCATAGAGGGGACTGGTGCCGATGTCACCATAGACGACGCCAAGCGCTCCGATCGTTGTCGTCAATGGAAGGGCGGGAATTGAAGCTGCGACTGGCGTAGCGGTCACTGGCTGGCCTCCCAAGGCTTTCGCGCGAGGCTCCGCGCCCGCCAACTATTGAGCCGGCCAGGGCGCCATCAGCCGCCAGTCTGCGGCCAGACGCCGCAAATTGCTACAGGATTGGCTGAGGTGCGGAAGGCGGCGGTGGTCCCCGGAATCGACGAAGTCCTCGGGGGGCATCCCGAGGACCTCAGACCAGAGCAATCTGGCAGCAAGTGAAGGCTAAATTGATNAGGTCGGCGCCTTATGGCGTGCGGTCGGCGGTGACCAGCCGGGCTTCGCGGATCATGGTCTTGGCGCCGGCCACGCGCAGGCAGGAAGCTTCAAAATTCGGCCAGGCCTGCTGCGAGCAGCTGCGGCCGACCGTGCGGATGTCGAGCCGGTCGCCCTTGGCAAGGGCGGCGGGCACGCTGGCTTCGACCTGCGGGGCAAAGCCGGGAAGAACGGTGAGGGCGGCGGCAATGAACGCACCGACGGCGATGGCTGAAAGAGTCTTGATCATGACGGTCCCCTGTCAGTGGGCCTTGGCGGCCCGTCGTTTCGTTGCTGAATTACTAACCAGCGCCCGTTTCCGGATGTCTTCGCCAGCGGCCGATAATGGTTTCGTCCACCCGGAGTTTTGTTTCGTCGCCGGTCCCGGGACGAAACACAGCCGGCTTGCATAGAAGACGCCGCGAGCCCGGAAGTCGTTCAGAGGCCGAGGAAAGATAAAAACCCGGCTATTGGCGCCGAAAGCGGGAACCAAACCCGGCTTGCCGGGCCGCCCGGGGCGGGGTAGACGGGGTTTATGCCCCGTATTGCCCTGTATCCCGGCTCTTTTGACCCCGTCACCAATGGCCATCTGGACGTGGTCAGGCACGCCGTCGGGCTGTGCGATCGGCTGATCGTCGCGATCGGCGTCCATCCCGGCAAAAAGCCGCTGTTTTCGACCGAGGAGCGGCTGGAAATGGTCGAGGAGGTGTTTGCCTCGGTCGCGGCGGCGGCGGGCTGCGCCTTCGACTGCACCACCTACGACAACCTCACCATCACGGCGGCCCAGAAGACCGGCGCCACCATCATGATTCGCGGTCTGCGCGATGGCACCGATCTCGACTACGAGATGCAGATCGCGGGCATGAACGAGACCATGGCGCCCGGCGTGCATACGGTGTTCGTTCCGGCCTCGGTGGCGGTCCGCCCGATCACCGCCACACTGGTGCGCCAGATCGCCCAGATGGGCGGCGACGTCTCGGCGTTCGTACCGCCATCCGTGGCGGCCCAGCTCAAGAAAAAATTCGCCACTTAACCCGCTTTCTCTGATCCGGAGTTTTCATGATCCGAATTCTCGCACTCATCGCCGCGCTGCTCTGCGCGGCCCCCGCGATCGCGCAGCCGCTTCCGGCCAATCTCGACAAGGCGAATGCGATCGTCATCGACACCACCAAGGGCCGCATCGTGTTCAAGCTGCGGACGGACATTGCGCCCCAGCATGCCGAGCGGATCAAGCAGCTGGCGCGCGAAGGTTTCTACAACAACGTGCCGTTCCACCGCGTGATGGACGGCTTCATGGCGCAAACCGGCGACGGCCAGAATTTCAACGGCACCGGCGGCTCCAAATACCCCAACCTGAAAGCGGAGTTTTCGACCGTGCCGTTCAAGCGCGGCATCGTCGGCATGGCGCGGCGCGGCGACAGCGTCGATACCGCGAACTCGCAGTTCTTCTTCATGTTCGGTGACGCGGCCAGCCTGAATGGCCAGTACACCGTGATCGGCGAAGTGGTGTCGGGAATGGACGTGATCGACAAGCTCAAGAAAGCGCCGCCCGGTTCGCGCGGCGGCGAGGTCACCGATCCCGACAAGATGGTGAAGGTGCAAGTCGCATCCGACATCAAGTAAACGGTAGTGGCGCGACGGGGCAAACCAGGAATCGGGTTTGCGGCGGCGCTGCTTCTGCTGTCATCGGTCTGCGCCCAGGCACAACCGGCACAGGTCGATAATATCAAGGAAGCCTATGCGAGATTTGGGCGCTGCTGGAAACCGCCGCCGGCGTCGCAGGCCAATCCCATCGACATCACGGTGATCGTGAGTTTCAACCGCGCCGGTGAAATCCTCGGCCGCCCCAAGATCACCTATGAATCGGAACAGGCGACCGACAACGACCGGCTGCTGTACCGGATCGCGGTCATGGAGACATTGCAACGGTGTACGCCGATGCCATTTACCGAGAGCATGGCCGGCGCCGTTGCCGGCCGGCCGTTCGCCATCCAGTTCCACAATCGAAAACGTCCACCCCAACCCGCAGAGAAGAGAGCATGGCTGACACCGAAAATACTTTGATCCTGGAGACCACCCAGGGGCCCGTGACCATCGAAATGCGGCCCGACCTCGCACCCGGCCATGTCGCGCGGATCAAGGAGCTGGTCCGCGAGGGCTTTTACGACGGCATCGTGTTCCATCGCGTGATCGAGGGCTTCATGGCCCAGACCGGCTGTCCGCAGGGCACCGGCACCGGCGGTTCCGGCAAGAAGCTGAAGGCGGAATTCAACAAGGAGCCGCATGTGCGCGGCACCACCTCGATGGCGCGCGCCGCGAGCCCGGATTCCGGCGACAGCCAGTTCTTCATCTGCTTCGACGACGCCTCGTTCCTGAACAACCAGTACACGGTCTGGGGCAAGGTCACCGAGGGCATGGAGAACGTCGACAAGATCAAGCGCGGCGAGCCGGTGCAGAACCCGGACAAGATCGTCAAGGCCCGCATGGCCGCCGACGCGGCGTGATCGCAGATCGTCATACGCGGGCTTGACCCGCGTATCCATCTAACCAAGGAGATGGATTGCCGGGTCAAGCCCGGCAATGACAGGCTGGCCATGCGCACCGATCTCTTCGACTTCGAACTCCCCGCCGAAAACATCGCGCTGCGGCCCGCGAGCCCGCGCGATTCCGCGCGGATGCTGGTGGTGCAGCCCGACGCCGTGCTGCGCGACCGCGTCATCGCCGACCTTCCGCACTGGCTCGAGCCCGGCGACCAATTGGTGGTCAACGACACCAGGGTGATATCGGCCCAGCTCAGGGGACGCCGCATCGGCCGCGAAACCGAACCCAGGATCGACGCGACATTGATAAAGCGGCTCGACGGCTCGCGCTGGCAGGCGCTGGTCAAGCCCGCCAAGAAACTGGCCCAGGGCGATGTGGTTCGCTTCGGCAATGAGGGCAAGGTGTGTTTTCTCGGCCATCTCGATGCCGAGGTCGAACGCAAGGGCGACGACGGCGAGATCACGCTGTCGTTTTCATTTCACGGCCCCGCGCTGGATCAGGCCATCGCCGATCTCGGCAGCCCGCCGCTGCCGCCCTACATCGCTTCAAAGCGCACGCCGGACGAGCGCGACGCCGCCGACTACCAGACCATGTTCGCGGCCAATGACGGCGCGGTCGCCGCGCCAACGGCGGGATTGCATTTTACCCCGGCGTTGGAAGCAGCGCTGCGGACGCGCGGGATCGGAATTCACCGGGTAACCCTGCATGTCGGGGCAGGGACCTTCCTGCCGGTCAAGGTGGACGACACCGCCGCACACAAGATGCATTCCGAATGGGGTACCATTTCGCAGGCGACCGCCGACGCGCTGAATGCCGCGCGGGCCCAAGGCGGCCGCGTTGTCGCCGTCGGCACCACCTCGCTGCGGCTGTTGGAAAGCGCCACCGCGGAGGACGGCACCATCGAGCCGTTCGCGGACGAAACCGCGATCTTCATCACGCCGGGCTACCGGTTTCNCGCCGTCGATATCTTGCTGACCAATTTTCATCTGCCGCGTTCGACGCTGTTCATGCTGGTGTCNGCNTTCAGCGGGCTCGANACCATGAGGCGGGCCTACGCCCACGCGATTCAGAACGGCTACCGGTTTTATTCGTATGGGGATGCTTGCCTGTTGCTTCGTGCACCTGACTAGCTAGGGCGCGAACTCATTCGAGCGTAGCCAAATTCGGATTGAGATGCCGACGGACATTGAAGCTGTCCGCTCGTCGGGCAAGACCGAAAATGACCGGCGCGCTGTCAAAGCGACGCGATTGACCCAAACCGGAAGTCGAGCCGATATGCGTCGTCGCACGCCAGCACAGTGGTGACAAACCCGTGAAAGTCGTCACGCGGCCCCCTCAGGACGCCGCTTAGGGGGCGTTTTCCGATGTCCTGAGTTGAATTTGCCCGTGTCCTATTTGAATCCTAACAAGCCGCAAATTCGCCTCGCTGCGTTCACCATAGTTTCTTACCCAATTGGGGGTAGGCCCAGAACGAATTAAGGGTGCTCGCCCCTTTTCATTAACCGTGTAGGG
>JGI12053J15887_10001039_pt1 | contig 12414 bp, 10 predicted proteins | sample MedBloCAOM1_O3_FD_15887 | JGI IMG/M metagenome (IMG submission 15887)
GATCTTCTTCTGTTCATCGTNTACCAGGCCAGATGGTGCGCCGCCAGGGACTCGAACCCCGAACCCGCTGATTAAGAGTCAGCTGCTCTGCCAGTTGAGCTAGCGGCGCTGGTGTCGGACCATGCTCGGCGCGACGGGCAGGACGCTAGCATGCTTGCGACCACCAGGCCGAATCAGGTCTAGGAGCAACCGCGCAAGGGCGTCGCGCGTCGGTACACACGTATCCAATCGGCGAGCACGCCGAGTCTGTCAGTCCGGGGCGGCAGACTGAACTCCTTGTAGTAGATCACGGAAATGGATGGTGCCCGTGGGGGTGAGCAGGTCAGGCCCGGCGGCCGGACGCCCGAGCACAGTGTCAGGGCTGGTCAGACGCAGTGCAGTGATCGCGGTGTTACTTCTCGTCGGCATGCTCGGGGCGTTGGCGGGGTGCAATTCGGGCCACCTCAGTGCGCCGGCTCCGGCGGTGCACCAGGCCCCCGCACCGTTGCCTCCTCCAGTCGCGGTCATCACCAGCGATCCGGTGAATCAGGCGGCCAACATCTCACCGCTCGCGACCATCACGGTGACCGTCACGAGGGGCAAGCTGGGCGAGGTGTCGGTGGCCAGTCCGCAGGGGACTCCAGTGGCCGGCCAACTCCAGGCTGACAGCACAACCTGGAAGACCACCGAACCGCTGGGTTATGGCAAGACCTACACGATCAACGCCACTGCGGTCGGTGACGACAACCGTCAGGTGCGCAGCACCTCGACGTTCACCACCATCGCGCCACGGACCCTTGCCTTCCCGTCGATCAACCCGCTCAACGGCGAGACAGTCGGTGTGGGTCAGCCCATCTCAATATATTTCGACGAGCCGATCACGGACAAACAAGCAGCTGAGAACACGATCACCGTCACCACGGACCCACCTGTCGAGGGCGCCTTCTATTGGTTCTCGCGCAAGGAGTTGCACTGGCGTCCGCAGCAGTTCTGGGAGCCGGGAACCCACGTTACCGTTGACATCCACGACTACGGCAAAGACTTTGGCAACGGAGTGTACGGCGAGCAGGACCGGACGTCGCACTTCACGATCGGTGATGCGTTCATCGCCACGGCCGACGGCGCTGCCCACCAGATGACCGTCGAGATCAATGGTCGGCTGGTGCGGACAATGCCGATCTCCATGGGCAAGCCGAACACTCCCAGCGCCAAGGGCGTCCATGTAGTCACCGAGCGGAACGCGACCAAGGTAATGGACTCGACCACCTTCGGCCTTGCGCTCGATGCTCCCGGCGGGTACATCGCCAAGGTGAAGTGGGCCACACGTATCTCCAATAGTGGCGAGTTCGTGCACTCAGCGCCGTGGTCAGTCGCTCAGCAGGGCAACAGCAACGTCAGCCACGGATGCATCAACCTTTCACCGGACAATGCCAAGTGGTTCTTCGACAGCGCGAAGAAGGGCGACGTCGTCATCAACGTCAACACTGGCGGCCCCGATCTCAAACCCTACGATGGCTTCGGAGATTGGCAGGTCCCGTGGGGGCAGTGGGTGTCAGGTAACAAATAGCCGCTCACATCACTTGTCACCGTGCGGCAGCGTGCCTGGTGATCAGACGCTTAGCCCGGTCGGTTTCCTCGAAGATCGCCAGGTGCGCGCCGTCGAACACTTCCAGTTTCGCCCGGTAAATGGCGGATACGAGAGTTTTGGCATACGGGTTGACCGGCGTCGCCGAATCCTGTGAACCGCCGATCACCAGCGTTGGCGTGTTGATCCGGCCGAGAGACTTGCGACCGTCCCAGCTGGCGATGGCGGTGCAGCACTCGGCGTAGCCATCGTCCGGGGTGCTGGCGATCATCTTGATCGCCTGTTCCACGAATTCAGGGTGCGCTGCTGCCCAGCCCGGAGTAAACCAGCCGGCGACCACGTCGGACGCTATCCCGGCGGTGCCCACCCACCGAACTGATGCCGCCCGCTCGACCCACGGCCCGTGGTCGTCGTAACGGGCGGCGCTGCTGCATAAGACCAGAGAAGACAGCCGTTCTGGGACGTTCGCGGCCAGACAGATGCCGACCATCCCGCCTAACGACAGGCCGCAGAAGGCCGCCCGCTCGATACTGAGCCGATCCAGCAGCGCCACCGCATCGACGGCCAGATCCACAATTGAGAAGGATCCGCCCGGGGCCGGAGATCGCCCGTGTCCCCGATGGTCATATCGCAGCACCCGGAACCGCTCGGACAGCGCCTCGACCAGCGGATCCCAGATCTCCAGCGTGGTGCCCAGCGGTCCGGCCAGGACCAGCACCGGTGAATCGGCCGCTCCGCTGAGCTCGTGGTAGACCTCGACGGTTCTCATGCCAGGACTTTAGTACCAGCCTGCTAGAGGCGGCATCGAGAAACATGGGGTGAGTGACGGGACTCGAACCCGCGACATCCTGGACCACAACCAGGTGCTCTACCAAGCTGAGCTACACCCACCATGCGGCTACTTCACCAGCGCTGCGAAGGATAGTAGCGGCAGCGCTGTCCGGGGTCAGCGCTCGGGCACCTGATCGGTGACGGCCTGGGCCGCCGCTCGCGCTTGCTCCGAGCTGGGGCCTGGTGCCGGCACGAAAACAGCGCGCCGGTAGTAGGCCAGCTCACGGATGGACTCGATGATGTCGGCCAGTGCACGGTGTGCCAGACCCTTGGCCGGCTGCGCGTAGTAGACCCGCGGGTACCAACGCCGGCACAGCTCCTTAATGGATGACACGTCGACCATCCGGTAGTGCAGGTATCCGTCCAGTTCGGCCATGTCACGGGCCAGGAATGCCCGGTCGGTGGCTATCGAGTTGCCTGCCAGCGGCGCCGAGCGAGGCTCGGGGACCCACGTGCGGACATAGGCCAACACCAGTCGCTCCGCCTCGGCAAGGCTCATGGTGGACCGCCGCACCGCCTCGGTCAGACCGGATTTGGCGTGCATGTCGCGCACCACCTCAGGCATCGAATCCAGCGCGGCGTCGTCGGCATGGATTACCACGTCGACGCCCTCGCCGAGCACCCGAAGCTCACCATCAGTGACCAGCGCTGCGATTTCGATCAACGCGTCCTTGCCGACGTCCAGCCCCGTCATCTCACAGTCGATCCATACCAGACGGTCGTTCACGCCGTCGAGCCTAGTCTGTGCGCGACGCCACTCACCTCATGCTGCTGCACGAACGGCTCGAGCAGTCCTGGCACCGCCTGCTCGGCGAAGGCCAATCCTTCGGCGGTTTCGACGTCGATGATGGAATAGCCACCGTTGCCGGCTGCGGTGGTCGCGGTCACCGTGACCAGGCCGGCCCGGCGCTGCAACAGCGACTGCGACACCGTCCAACCGATCACCCCGGCGCGCTGCAGCGCGACCGTGCCACGCACTCCGGCACCGTGCCGGGTGACGAGATAGTGACTGGTCAGCGCATGCCCAAGATTGCGGTACGCGTCCAGGGCGAGCAGCACTGCCACCGGCAGCAGGCCCAGGACGGCCCATGCCACCCAGGCCGGCGCCGGAGCAAGCCACAGCGCCGCGGATGCTACCAGCACCGGCACCGTTGCGCGGACCAAGCGGCGCCGCAGGGCGACCAGTGGATGACTGCGCAACGTGGTGGCGGTGGGGGAGGGATCCTCTCTGAGCACCGCACCCGACACCCGATGCGCCTCGCTGCGTGGGGCGGGCGGCAACAGGATTCCCCGGCCGTGACCGCGCCGGCCACCCAGCCCGGTCGCCACGGCGATAGTCCGGGCCCCCCGCGCGACCCGCAGTAGCGGTGGCTCGACCACCTCGACGCCACGCAGTCGACGCTCCTCCAGCGAGACCGACCTGGTAGTCAACAGTCCTCGGCGAATCCGTAGGGTTCCGCCCAACTCACGGACCAGCGTGAACCCCCACCAAGCTTCAACGAAGAGCAATATCGAGCCTCCCAGCGCAATCATCAGTACCACCAGCGCGAATGCGGCGATACCCACCCACAGCGGAGCCGTGGTCAGCTTCTCGCCGACACCGCCGACGTCCACTGCGTTGGCACCGACATCATTGATGAGCTGCCCGACAGCGCCGGCGACCGCGACCACCGCTACCAGGCTTGACACTGTGAGCGGTGCGAAGCGCAGCCAAGACCAGCTCAGTGCGGCCAACTCGGTGTCAGCCGGCGCAACCGTGGTCCCTGAGAGGTCCGGACCATCGACGCCGAGGGGATCCAGCAGCCGCTGACGTACCCGGTCGGCCTCGGCCGCGGAAATCGCGTCCAGGGTCAGCTCACGCCCCTCACGGCCCTCGGCGCGTTCTCCGGTTCCGATCTTGACCACCGACAGCTGGAACAGCCGGTGTATCGGTCCGGCGGTAACGTCGACGCTGCGAATCCGATCCCGCACGACCGATCGGGTACTGCGGAATACCAAACCCGTCCGCAGTTCGACGCGCTCGCCGGTGATCCGGTAACGCGTGGTGAACCAGCGCAGCATCCCGGCGAACAGGACAATCAGCACACCAACTAGGACGCTATAGATTCGCCCGCCGACGTCCTGACCGATCCCGATCACCACGACTACGGCGATCACCGGCAGGAGTCCGGCAAGCTGGCGCAGCGGAGTCACGGCGAGCNTCCACGGGTTGAGGCGCTGCCAGTCGGACTCACTTGGCGCAATCACCGCGGTCATGTGGCGTCCCCGGGGGTTGCCTGCGTAGTTGCGGTGAGTTGCTCGACGAGGTCGTCGGCCACCGCGCGGTCCAGCCCCGCCAACCGCAGCGCCCCTGCCGCGGATGCTGTGGTGACCGTGACCGTGGCGAGCCCGAACAGCTGTTGGAGCGGTCCACGCTCGGTGTCCACGGTCTGAATCCGAGACATTGGTGCGACCCGCCATTGCTGGCTGATCCAGCCTGCCGAGGTATAGACGGCGTCATCAGTGGTCTCCCACCGGTGCACCCGGAACCGCCACCGTGGCATCACCAGCAGATAGATCAGGCCCATGATGGCCACCGCGACGGTGCCGGGTATCAGCCACGGCCGGGCATCGGCCCAGACGAACACGCCGATCACCAGTGGGATCAACGCGGCTGCCACCTCGACAACCGCCTGGGTGCTCCACCAGATGACCGCGCGCGGGCTGACCCGGTGACGCGGCGGACGCAACCGCAATGGCTCTCTCATCGGAGTACTCACTGTTGTACCTGGGCCCGCCTATACCTTGGCCTCGCCACGACCGACGGCCTCCAGGAAACGCGCCGGGACCTGCGGGACACGATGCGGTCGCCCCGCCGTCAGCAGCAGCGCGGCATAGGTGCTCCGGGCGGCCTCCTCAAGGTTGACGGCCCGTTTGTGCGCAAGCTCCACCGAATCAGCCAGCACTGAGCAGCCGTGATGGTCGAGCACCAGGGCGTTGATCCCACCGGCGACGGCTTCGGCGGCAGCCACCGCAAGCTCGACGCTGCCAGGCTGGTCGAACGGGACAGCGGCGATTTCGCGTAGGTAATAAGCATGGTCAGTTGTGACCAGCGCGATGTCGTAGCCCAGCGCGGTCAGTAGCACGCTGGTCTGAGGGTGCAGATGGATGATCGCGTTGACGTCCGGGCGTCGGGCATAGGTCTCAGTGTGCAGCCGCCATTCACTGGATGGCTCCGGATGCCCAGCCCGCAAGTCCCCCTCCGGAATACTGATCAGCGAGAACGCGGCGGGCTCCAACCGGTCCAGCCAGCTGCCCGCCGCGGTGATCCAGCACTGGTCGGAGCCAGCCACGCGGGCCGAGAGGTTGCCGCCCGATCCGATCACCAACCCGGTGCGAACGGCCTCCGCCCCAACGTGTGTGAGCTGGTCGCGCAGGTGACCGCGGGGATAGCTCACCACACGAGCCTAGAAGCCCTCGTCAGCACGGCCCAGCGGCGGGCTCGCTTCGGTTACTCTCGGTGCTGTAACTCACCGTAACAGGATGTCCACAGTTACACCTCTATCGGATAATTACTCGCAGATTCTTCGGTGCATTATCGGCAATGCATATACACAGGGCCAGTGCAGAAGACCGGGACAGCTCATTCACGCTGCAGCCGGTTTGGGTTATGCTGGCACCGGGTCGGGGCCCATACAGCTAACAATCGTCTCGACGGCCTGCTGGTCGCCCACAAATCGCTTTGCGACAAGGGGCCGAACGTAGGCTGGTCGGCAGCGGCGAGGAAGGTTCAACAATGCAGCTCAGCAAGGGCGCCCGGATAATGGGACGAGTCGGAGCCCTGGTGGCCTCCGCCTCTTCGATGTTGGTCTTCGCCGGGCCTGCCTCGGCGGCGGGAGACATCGCCACAGCGCACGAGTACGGCCACGCACAATTCTCCGTTCAATTGACCGGCAATGAGATCCGCGATGGCGGAGACCGCGACGGCGATGCCGTCGCTCGCCTGGACCTCGACCCGGAGAATGAGAGGATCTGCTACGTCGTCACCTGGCGCGGGCTCGACGGCGACGTGACCGACTTCCACATCCACTCCGGCCCTCGGCACAACGACGGTCCGGTCTTCGTCGATCTCTTCAACGACCGGCGTTTCGACGGGGACCGCCACACGGTGGCGGATTGTGTCCATAGTGACGAATCGAAGATCCGCGCCATCATCGAGGAGCCGTCGGACTATTATCTGATGCTCCATACGACCGCACACCATGCGGGAGCGCTCCGCGGCCAGCTGGATTAAGCACCTGCTTCGCGCGGGAGGCCGAGTCCAATGGCGACTCGGCCTCAGGAGTTGACCTGATCCCTCGACAACCGCGCAAGCATGCCCTCGCAGCTGCGCACCACTACTCGCGCCCGGTCAGCGGCGGCACGATCGGACAGCGGGCTCTGGGCGCGCCGTTGCCAACGGGCCAGCGCAGCGGTCACGGCCTCGCGGAGCGCACCGGAGTCCGCGTCGGGTTCCAGGCCGAGACGATTGGGCATCGCTGCGCCCTGGCCGCCGAGCAGCCGTTCAGCGTCGGACCGGGCGTCAGCCGATAGCCCTAGGTCGGGAGCTCGCAACTCAGCGAGTAACCGCAGTTCTCGAAATTCGTGGGCGCCAGCCAGGATCCGTTCCACCTCACCGGCCAGCTCCTGAGCCTCGACGCGAGGTTGTTCCCGCAAGGTGCGGTCGACAAGCAGTAGCGCCGATCGGGCCTTGAGCACGTCGCGGCGCTCGGTGAACTGGGTGGCCAGCACAGTCCGCAGCTCGTCGAGACCGCTACGCCGCACCAGCTCCTCGGTGAGCCCTGCTGGCTCGTGGTGCCCCTGGCGGATCAGGTTCGTCGCCAATCGCAGCCCGAACAACCCGAACCGCTCCACCAACGTGCTACGTGTCTGTGCCGGCAGGGTCGGATGCGCCTGCGCCGCGACGAACCGGTCCGCCGAAAGCAACAAGGCGTCCAGCTCGGATCGGGAGCCCTCGGCCAGCTCGCGCAGCGCGCTGAACTCCGCCTGCCGGAGCGTCCGAGCAGTCTGCGCGAGCAGACCGGCCACCGCGACCACGGTCTGGCACAGCCGGTGCACCTTAGGCTCGCTGCGGTAGCGCCGGGCGACCTGCCGCGCCGAGACCATCGCATCAAGGCGGCCAGCACCGATCTCGTCCGCCCGCGATAGCACCGCGATCGTGTTGACGACCGCAGCGGGCGCACCCGCCTGATCGTGGAACGACTCGAGAAAGCGCACGTCGCTGGCGTGCAGGTGGCGCATGAGGTAGATGACGGCGTCCGCGTCCGACGGTCGGTCATCCGGTGCGAGCAGCGCGATCGACCGGGCCGAGATCTGGGTGGACAGCGACGCGATACCGGGGGTGTCGATCAGCGTTGTGGTGCGCAGGCTCCGCGACGGCCAGTCGACAAGCAATCGCTCGACCTCTTCCGGTGTGCTCCCACGAAGATCGAACTCCAACCGGCCATCGGTCCGGATCAGCGGCAGCTGCCGAGGTACCCCTGTGCGGGGCATCAAGGTGACCCGCGGGCTTGCGGCGTCGCGATACCAGGTGATCACCTGCGTGCACTCGCCAGCATCGGTCGGGGCGATCTGTTCCCCGACCAGCGCGTTGAGCAACGTCGACTTCCCAGCTTTGACCTTGCCCGCGACGGCTACCCGAAGCGGTTCATCGAGCCGGTCGATCTGGTCACGCAGCTGGTTGGCCGTGGTCGGGCTGTCGCGGTAGACCTCGGCTGCCCGCCGCAGAACCGCACGCACCGCGACGCTGAGGCTGGGAGCCGCCCTCGTCGAGGCGTTCACGAACGGTTGCCGGGGGCGGCCAGCAGGGCGCGAGCGTCCTGGCGCACCGCGTCGATCTGCGCCAGCTCGGCCTTAAGCCGATTGATCCGCTGCTGCCGTTGGGAATCCTCGGTGTGGGCGGCCTTTTCGGCGGCCTGGATGGACTCCGTGAGCGAGCGCTGTAACTCGGTCGCCACCTCGCTGAAGTGGTCCCTCAGCAGCCGCTGGACCTGACGCAACCGGTCCCGGCATTCCTTACCCACGTGGAAGGTGACGTCATCGATCTGGCGCCGGAGGAGCATCTGAGCTTCGGCCTGTTGCCGCTTGAGGCGGCCGTGCTTGTCATCCCGGAGCGTCTTGCCGCCGAGCACCAATCCACCAAGGAGCGCGACCGGGTTGAATATCGACGTCGCTCCCACCAGCATGGTCAACATCCCGAACATCACCGCGCCACCGTAGGATCCGCGCAGCCCGGTGAGCAGCTTGCCGACGAGTTTGGGATCGTCGGCGTGCGGTGCCGCGAGTTCAGGCACCGCGTCGAGGGTGCTGGCCGTATCGCCCAGCCGCAGCTCAGGGAGCAGCTCGCCGCCATCTTCGGCGAAGTGCACGGCCACTTGCTGGGCGATCGACTGCGCCCGCTGATTGGCCCATACGAAGTTGTCCGAGGTGGCCGCAGCGAGCTGCTGACCGAGCCATTCGGTGAACTGCTCCCAGATCGCGTGCGGATCAGCCTGATCCAGCGCCGCCTCACCGGTGCGGGCGACTTGCCGCATCCGGTCGCGCAGGTCGAACTCGATGTCGGCGGTCAGGTCGGTCATCCCGTCGCTGAGCGTCTGCTGCCACCGTGAGGTGCGGCGCTGCAGGTTCTCCGCACGGGACACCGCGGCCTCCAGCTCCGCCATCAGCGCCGTGCCGCCTTCGGGGTTGCACTGCGCTTGTAGTTCTGCCCGCAGCGACACCGCGAGGTGGTCGGTGACAGTGAAGACATCGTGCGCCACGCTGCGACGGCTCAGCCGGTCGGCCTGCGCCACGGCGTTGCGCAGATACCGCACCAGCGGCGGGAAGCCGGACTCATCATCGAGCTGCTTGTCCTCAGAGCGCATCGCATGCAGGCGCAACGTCGAGGACACCGGCAGCAGATCGGCCTCGACATTGGCCCCGGCAAGGTGCACGCGGTCGAGCTCGGCGATGCGCCGCCACTGCGGGTAAAGGTCGATCTTGGAAAGCACGCAGGCGACGTTGGGGCACAGCTTCATCGCCTGCCGCAGAAAATCGACCTCCGGTTCCGAGTATTCCTGCGAGGCGTCGGAGACCAGCAGCACAGCATCAGCAGTCGGCAGCGCAGCCAATGTACTCGCGGTGTGCACGGAGCTGAGGCCGCCGACGCCGGTGGTATCCACCAGGATCAACCCGTCAGCCAGGATCTGACGCGGGATGCCGACCTCGGCACGCAACAGATTTTGCCGGTTAGCCGGATTACCCGCCTCGGACACGTGGCTCGCAAGCTCATCGAGGGGTACCTGAAGTCGCGTGGTCTCCGCGTCGGAGGCATCGTCGATTCCCCGCACCAGCGACGCGATGGGAATCTTCGCGTAGGAGACCTCAGTGGGCAGTGCGGTGGCGATGTCGTCGTCGACCGGGCAGACCGGAGCGTCGACCAATGCGTTGATGAGCTGGCTCTTGCCCTGTTTGAACTCGCCGACCACCAGTACCCGGACGGCGGGATCGAGTAGCCGTCGACGGGTGTGCGCCAGCCGCTGCACTAGGTCGCTACGGTCGCCAGCCTTGGTCAAGCTGATCAACCGGTCAACAACATCCAGGCCCGGCGGTCCTACTGCGCTCACTGCATTGCCCTCTCCTGCTGACTGCCCCGGTGGAGGCTACTCCAGCCGATCCGTGGGGCTGTTGGGCCCGGATCGCACCGAGTAGCGGCCCACCGCGTTAGGGAATGGGGATAACCCCACGATGGGCCCGATGGTGACACACAGTGTCGCTAACGCAGCGCCTCGTGTTGGCGATACGCAGGCCAGGCGCTGTGCAGGTTCGCATCAGCTCCGCTCTAGGCTGCGGGATCGCTCGACGACGGATCGGCCGAGAAGGAGGGGCTCGCGAGGATGAGCTACTGGCTCGGGATCGATGTGGGCACGACGTTTACCGCTGCGGCGATTTGCCGGCAGGAGGGTGGACGGTCGGGGGCGCCTGAGGTGGTGGCGTTGGGGACCCGGTCGACCGCGGTCAGTTCGGTGCTGTACCTGGCACCCGACGGTCAGGTAGTCGTCGGAGAAGCCGCCGAGCGTCGCGCGGTGACCGATCCAGATCGGGTGGTGCGGGAGTTTAAGCGGCGCATCGGTGATGAGGTGCCGATGGTCATCGGAGGCCGACCGCATTCCGCGCCGGAGATCGCCGCGATGGTGCTGGGCTGGGTCATCGAGCTCGTCGCGGCGCGTGAGGGGGGCCCGGCCACCGGCATCGTGGTCACCCATCCCGCAGGGTGGGGACCGTATAAAATCTCGACAATGACCGCGGCGTTGCACGCGGCGGGTCTGACCTCGATCACCTTCCGCACCGAACCCGAAGCCGCCGCGGCCAGCTATGCACTGGCCCAACGCATCGACTCAGGCACCACCATCGCCGTCTATGACCTCGGCGGCGGAACCTTCGACGCCGCCGTAGTCCGCAAGACCGGTGCCGCGACGCTAGAGGTCCTCGGAGTGCCCCAGGGCCTCGAAGCGCTCGGCGGCGCGGACTTCGACGACGCCATCATGCGCCACGTCCTCGCCGCGGTACCCGCACTCACCCAACTCGACCCCGACGACCCCACCACCTTGGCCGCCACCGCAGCACTGCGCCGCGAATGCACCGAAGCCAAAGAAGCACTGTCATCCGACACCGAAGTCACCATCCCGGTACTCGCCCCCGGCGTACAAACCCAAGTCCGACTCATCCGCGCCGAGTTCGAAGACATGATCCGCCCCCACATCGAACACACCGTCGAGGCACTACGCCGAGCACTACGATCAGCTAACGTCACCCCCGACGACCTCGACGCCGTCCTGCTCGTCGGCGGCTCCTCCCGAGTTCCCCTAGTCGCCCAACTCGTCTCCGCCGAACTCAGCCGCCCCGTCGCCATCGACGCCGACCCCAAAGCCGCCATCGCCCTCGGCGCCGCCCTGTGCGCGCTGCCCACCGATATTTCCAGTGTGCTGAGCCCCGACGCGCCGGTCGAGGGGGAACTCACGTACGAGGCGGTCGACGGCGGGGCCGTCACCGAAACCTCCGCACTAGCCGCTGGATCCGAGGTTCCGGCGTTCCCACCAGCTGAGGCTCCCCAGCGGCCATCTCTCACGGCGCTGCCGCTGGATGTCGAACCCGCTGAGTTCCAGTGGCGCCGAATCAGGTCCCGACGGGCGAAACACGTCGTTCTCGCCGGAGCCCTAGCCGTGTTCACCGTCGCGGGTGTGGCGTCAATTCCGTTCCTTACCTCCCGCACCGGTCCTGTCCCCCCAGCGAACGCCGGAACGTCGACGTCCAGCACCCCCGCGGCGCCCGGTGTCCCAGCGCCCGGTGTCCCAGCGGCCGATGCCTCGGCCCCCGGTGCCGCCAGCCCAGCACCCAATGCCGGGGCAAGTAGCGACAACAGCTCGAACAGCGGCAGATCGAGCGGACCTGTCCGTACGGCACCGCGTGCCGCGCCGAACAAACCGGCCCCGGCGGTTCCCACCAGCGCGCCGCAGCCGAGCTGGACCACCACGTACACCTGGACCAGCACCTGGTCCAGCCCCCCTCTCACCACGACGACACCACCCCCGCCGCCTCCTACGACAACGAAGCCGCCCCCGACCACGGCCCCCGTCGCGACTACCCCTGCCGTTGCGACCACCACACCACACCCGCGTCGCGGGCAGTCCGGATGAACCAGGCAACGGCTCGCCTCGACCCGAGGCACGACGGCGCAGAGGTCTCGTTGGCGGGGTTGGTGCCGGCGCAGACGTTGTACAAAGCTGTCTCCGCCGACCCGTCGGCTCCCCTCGCCGTGTGCATCACCGCTCCTGGCGGATATGGGAAGAGCGCACTGCTGGCGGCGCTTCGTCAGGCGTACCTGACGGCCGGGGTCAGCGTCGTCGGGACGGGCGCGGTGCCCGTCGAGGTCACGCCCTCCTCGGACGTGGCCGTGCTGGTCGACGACGCCCATCAGCTGGACGGCCCGGGCCTCGACCGGC
>JGI12053J15887_10001040_pt1 | contig 12414 bp, 13 predicted proteins | sample MedBloCAOM1_O3_FD_15887 | JGI IMG/M metagenome (IMG submission 15887)
CTCTGCTATAGGCTCGCGGCATGCTGCCGGTCTTGGCCGGCTAGAGGAGCCCCCGCCATGGCTGTCGATACCGCCACCGTCCGCCGCATCGCGCATCTCGCGCGCATCGCGGTTGCCGAGGAGGAAATAGAGCCTCTGCAAGGGGAGCTCAACGCCATTCTCGCCTTCGTGGAGCAATTGTCGGAGGTGAATGTCGAGGGCGTCGAACCGATGACGTCGGTGATGCCGATGGACATGAAGAAGCGACCGGACGTGGTCACCGATGGTGGCATTCCCGACGACATCATCAAGAACGCGCCGATGACGGAAGACCATTTCTTTGTGGTGCCGAAGGTGGTGGAATGAGCCGCTTAGCGGCTCATTCCACCACCTTGCTAGAATAATAAGCAAGACGGGATGGCCGGCACGAGTTCGGCCATGGCGGCAGAGTGAGAATCACCAATGTGCCTCGCCTGTGAAGAACAGGAATATTTTTTCCGCGTGTGGTGCGCGGATTTCCTCGCGCGCGGCGAGATGCCACCGGGCGTGACCACGGATGATTTGCATGCAATGGGCCTGCCGTTGCCCAAGCCAGCGGCCGGCGGTCCAGCGCAAGTAACTGGGGTAGCCAAACAGCAGCGTACCGAGCGTTCCACTGCCGCGTTTTCCTGCGATAGTCCGGACGAATGAGCGAGCTCACATCTCTGACGCTCGCGGAGGCGCGGGACCGGCTTCGCAGACGAGAATTCTCCGCCGTCGAGCTGGCCGATGCGCACGTTGCCCTCATGGAGAAGGCGCGCGCGCTCAACGCTTTTGTTTTGGAGACGCCGCAGCGCGCACGCACGATGGCGGAGGCGGCGGATGCTCGGCTCGGGGCCGGCGACGCGCGCCCGCTCGAAGGTCTTGCGCTCGGCATCAAGGACATGTTTGCAACCAAGGACGTGCGGACCACGGCCTGCTCGCACATTCTCGAGAATTTTCTGCCGACCTACGAGTCGACCGTCAGTTCCAATCTCTGGCGCGACGGGGCGGTAATGCTCGGCAAGCTCAACAACGACGAGTTTGCCATGGGCTCGTCGAACGAGACTTCGTTTTTCGGCCCCGTGATCTCGCCCTGGCGGCGCAAGGGGGCCAACACCCCGCTCGTCCCGGGCGGATCCTCGGGCGGCTCAGCTTCGGCGGTGGCGGCGGGCCTGTGCCTCGGCGCTACCGGGACCGATACCGGGGGCTCAATCCGCCAGCCCGCAGCTTTCACCGGCATCGTCGGGATCAAGCCGACCTATGGGCGTTGCTCGCGCTGGGGTATCGTGGCGTTTGCGTCTTCGCTCGACCAGGCCGGGCCGTTCGCCCGCACGGTACGCGACGCCGCCATCTTGCTCACGTCGATGGCCGGGTACGACCCAAAGGACACGACGTCGGTCGATCGCCCCGTGCCGGATTACGAGGCAGCCATTGGCAAGCCGATCAAGGGAATGAAGATCGGCATTCCCAAAGAATACCGGGTCGACGGCATGGCCGCCGAGATCGACAAGCTCTGGGAGCAGGGGGCGCAATGGCTCAAGGCTGCCGGCGCCGAGCTGGTCGAGGTGTCACTGCCTCACACCAAATACGCACTGCCGGCTTACTACATCGTAGCGCCTGCCGAAGCGTCCTCCAACCTCGCGCGCTACGACGGCGTGCGCTATGGCCTGCGCGCGCCCGCGCGCGACATCGCTGACATGTACCAGAGGACGCGCGCCGAGGGTTTCGGCAAGGAGGTGCGTCGGCGCATCATGATCGGCACCTACGTGCTCTCCACCGGCTATTACGATGCCTACTATTTGCGTGCGCAAAAGGTACGCACCCTGATCAAGCGCGATTTCGAGCAGGTCTTTGCCGAGGGGGTGGATGCGCTTTTGACGCCGGCAACGCCATCCGCCGCGTTCGGCATCGGCGAGAAGGGCGCGGCTGATCCGATCGAGATGTATCTCAATGACGTGTTCACGGTCACGGTGAACATGGCAGGCCTGCCCGGGCTCTCCGTGCCCGGGGGCTTGTCGGCGGAGGGCCTGCCGCTCGGGCTGCAACTCATCGGTAGACCCTTTGACGAGGAGACGCTGTTCTCCCTCGGTCACGTCATCGAGCAGGCAGCGGGGCGGTTTTCGCCCGAGCAGTGGTGGTAGACCATTCAAGCGTCGATGCCGGGGTGTTGCAGGGAAGCGATAGCGGCACGTCATGACGTTCGCCGAGTTCAAACGCACCTTGACGCAATCAAAACCGCCGGCCGGCCTCCTGCCGCCGCTTGTGGCGCTATGGTGGGCGGGCAGGGACCAATGGGACAAAGCGCACCGGATCGTCATGGACGAAGGCGGCAAGGAATGTGCCTGGGTCCACGCCTATTTGCACCGCGTCGAAGGTGACCTCGGCAATGCAGGCTACTGGTATGGGCAAGCGCAACGCTCCGTGCCGACTGAGCCGCTTGCCGCCGAATGGGGCGCGATCGCGGAAACCCTGTTGGAGAATGGGCCATGAGTGAGGAATCCACGCGCGCTGCGGTCACCGATCTCTATGCCGCCTATGCGCGCGGTGACGGCGAGCGGATGGCATCGCTCATCGACGACGACGTGGACTTTGTCATTCACGGACCTGTGCAGGTCTTTCCGTTTGCGGGCCATCACCAGGGCAAGGGCGCCGTACTGGAAGCGCTTGGTCGCATCGCCAGGGACTATTTGCTTGAAAGCTACCTGCCTCAGGTCACCGTTGTCGAAGGCGATCACGCGGCGGTCATGTCTGACGTTGCGTTCAAGCAGCGCTCGAGCGGTCGCACCCTGCGCTTCCACATCGCCGACTTCCTGCGCTTCCGCGACGGACGGCTCGTCGAATTCCGCGAGTTCATGAACACCTTCGATGTCGTGCAGCAGGTGCTCGATCGCCAGTTCACCATCTGAAGCCGGATCGCCCGACGCTGCCGGTTATTTCGGCATCACGTCATGCACGACCTTGCCCCCCACCATGGTGACGAGCGGCCTGATGTCCTTGATTTCGCCGTCCGGAACCGTGAGGTAGTCGCGGTCGAGCACCAGCAGATCGGCATATTTGCCCGGTGCGAGCGAGCCGAGATTACCCTCCTGGAATAGGAATACGGCGTTGGAACGCGTGTGCGCGATCAAAGCCTCCTCGCGGGTGATGGTCTGCCGGTTAACCGGCCGCCCGCCGATCATGCGTCCCGTCACGGCGAAACTGAGCGTGTAGAACGGATTCGAGGTCGTGACTGCGGTGGCGTCGGAACCGAGGCCCCAGTGGATGCCGCTGTCCTGGATGCGACGGAACGGCGGCATGTCCCAGGCCTTGTCGCCGTGCACCTTGTGCATCAACGCGCCCTGGATCAGCGGGCGGCTGTGGATTTGCGCGGTCATGCCAAGCTTCTTCATGCGCTCGAGCTGCGCTTCGCTGACCTGGTCGAGGTGCGAGAACGACCAACGCAGCCCCTTGATCGGCCGCTCCTTGTTGATCGACTCGTATTCGTTGAGAAAAGCTTCGATTGCCGTGCTCATCTCGACGTGTGAATTGACATAGACACCGCGCTCGGCAAGCGCCAGCAAGACGCGGCGCATCTGGGTGAGGTCTTCAGGCCGGGTATTGGTCTCGACGCGCAGCAGCTGAGTGGTGACCGGGGCAAAGACCGACTCGCCCCAGCCCACGTTGTCGAGGTAATCGTTACCCTGGAACGGCTTGAGGTCGCGGATTTCGCCGATCACGGTGTCGACCTGCGCGGGCGTCGCAGGCTGCCGAATCGTCGTCCAGAACAGGCGGATGTTGAGCTCGCCGCGGTCCGCGAGATGCCTGTACGGCTCGTAGTGCTTGGCGCCCATCCCGCGTCCACCGGCATCGAGCCACGCCGTGAGGCCGATGGAATTGAGATAGCTCACGAGCTTGCGGGTATTCGCGAGCCACGCTTCCTGGTTCTGCAGCGGCACTCGTGCCGCGACGAAAGCGACGCCGCCGGCGCCGCGCACGAGGCCGGTTGGTTTGCCGCCGGCGTCTTTTTCGATCCGGCCGCCTTGCGGGTCCGGCGCGCTCGCGTCGATCTTGGCCGCGACTAGCGCCACCGAGTTGAGATAGCTGTGGTTATACACCGCTTGCAGCACCACCGGATTGTTGGGGGCTATGCGGTCGAGTTCCTCCAGTGGGAAGCCGCGCGGTTCGTCGGTGAATTGTTCTTCGGACCAGCCGCCGAGCACCACGATCCATTCGCCCGCGGGGGTGCCGCGCACCCGATCGGCGAGCATCTTGAGCGCCTGCTGCCGAGAGGTCACGCCGTCGAATCTCAGCTCATCGTGCTCGGCCGCGCGGACCCAATGAGCATGGTTGTCGATCAGTCCCGGGATGACGGTACGACCCGCCAGATCGATGACCCGCGTCTGCGGACCCCTGAGCGCCTCGACGTCGGCAGTGGTGCCGACCTTGAGGATGCGCTCGCCCCTGATGGCGAGCGCCTGCGCGACGGTAAAGCGCTCGTCCACGGTGACGATCTTGCCGTTGACGAGCACGGTGTCAGGCGCCTGCGCGCGCGCCGGCGCGGCGGCCACCGCGAATACCGCAAGGGCAAGCCCAATGGCGCGCCTGAACGATGGTCGCATGTTGAGTCCCTCCCAGTGACGTGTGTCGCGCTGCTGGCGCAACCTCGATAAGGCGATCCGCAGACGCTCAGCGGCTTGTGCCTCAACCCGGCTCCATGCCTCGCTTTTTGAAGGCCGCGGCGGCCGCGGGCGCAGTGATGAATTTGACCAGCGCCTTGGCGCCGTCCGCTTCCTTCGCGCCGGCGATGATGCCGCTCGAGAACATGGTGAACTGCTGGACGTCCGCCGGCAACGGACCGACGTAATCGACCCCGACGAAGTGCGAGAGCTCGCTCACCTGCTGAAAGCCGATCTCGGCTTCGCCGCTCGCGATGATGCTGCCGACAAATACGCCGGTTGGGGTCTGCTTGAGCTTACCCTTGATCTCGTCAGCTATGCCTATGCGCTGGAATAGACCGATGACATAGATGCCGCTCGGGCCCGTTGAATAGCCGATCGACCTGGCTGCCAAGATCGTCTTCTTCAGCGCGTCGGTCGTGCTGATGTCGGGTTTTGGCGCGCCGGATTTCACGCCCACCCCGACGCCCGATTTTGCGAGATCGACCCGGCTGCCGGGTGCGACCTTGCCCCCTTTGATGTGCTCATCGATCGAGGAGGCGGACATGATCAGAAGGTCGTAACTCTCACCCGCGGCCAACCGCTTGTTGGCGTCGAGCGTCCCGGTGAAGGTCGTGGTGACCTTATGCCCGGCGGCTTTTTCGAATTCCGGCACTAATTCGCGATACGCTTCTTCGGTGGCTTGCGTCGAGAGCACCCTGATTTCTGCCGCGTGGGTTGTCATGCCCGTAACGGTCAACATCACTGCGGCTCCGATCGCGGCTGCGAGCTTCGATTCGTGATTCACGGTGTTCTCCTTTGATTGCTTCGTCGTTCACGCTTGTTCGCTTTGTCATCGTCGGGACCTCGGGCTCGTCTCATTCGCCTTTGCTGGCTGTTCTCCCGGGTCTTGAATCGGAACACCCGCTCGAATGTGCTCATTCGCGGATGCTGATGCCGGCCTGCTTGATCACCGGTCCCCACTTGTCCATTTCCGATTTGAGAAATTGTCCGAGTTCCTCGGGCGTCGAACCGACCACAAACAGTCCGAGCTGTTCTAGCCGTCCCCTGATCGCGGGATCGGCCAGCGCAGCAACGGTGTCGGCGTGCATCTTCTGCACGATCGCGGGAGGGGTCTTGGCCGGCACGAAGACCGCGTACCAGCCCGAGACATCGAATCCGGGAAGAGCGGCCTCCGATAGCGTCGGCAAGTCCGGCGCTGCAGGCGTTCGCTTGGCGGACGTTACCGCAAGCGCGCGCAGCTGCCCCTGCTGCATCAGCGGTATGATCGGCGCGATATTGTTGAAGAAGGAATCGACGCGCCCAGGCACGAGATCTTGCAGCGCGGGTGCGGCGCCGCGATACGGCACATGGGTGAGTTCGATGCCGGCGACGCGCTTGAACAGTTCGCCTGCGAGATGCGGGCCCGTGCCGTGACCGGGAGAGGCGAACGTGACCTGGCCTGGATTCACCTTGGCGTGGGCGATGAACTCCTTCACCGAATGCACAGGCGAGGAGTTCGGCACAACGAGAACGGCAGGGTATTGCACCACGAGGGTGACCGGAACGAAGTCGGCGACCGGATCGTAGGCGAGTCTTGGATAGAGATAGAGGTTCGTCGCCTGAAATTCTCCCGCCAGGTACATGGTGTAGCCGTCGGGAGCGGAACGGGCCGCGGCCTCCGAGGCGATGTTGCCGCCGGCTCCGCCCCGGTTTTCGATCAGTACCTGCTGGCCCCATGTGTCCGAGAGCCGCCCGGCAATCAGCCGGGCGATGGTGTCGGCCCCTCCGCCCGCGGGATACGGCACGATCATGCGAACGAAACGGCCCGGCCAAACCGGAGCCTGCGTCTGTGCCAACGCGGCGCGGCCAAGCAGGCCAGCCGCGAGCGCCGGCGAAGCGAGCGTTGACGCGGCCGATAAGCGAAGCAATTGGCGGCGGTCGATCATGGTCGTTCTCTTGATCCAACGTTCCAGGTTTCCGCCACGTCACTCGCGGATGCTGATGCCGGCGTCCTTGATGATGGGCGCCCATTTGTTCATTTCGGCCTTGAGAAATGTCGCGAGCCCTGTCGGCGTCGAGCCCACCACCACCACGCCGAGCTGCTCGAGCCGCTCCTTTGTCACGGGATCGTTCAGAGCGGCCGCGGTATCGGCATGCATCTTTCGAATGATCTCGGGCGGGCTCTTCGCCGGCGCGAAAAGCGCATACCAGGACGACACGTCGAAGCCGGGGACGCCGGCTTCGGCGATTGGCGGCAGGTCCGGAGCTGCCGCTGTGCGCTTGGCAGTGGTCACCGCGAGGCCACGCAGCTTTTCCCCTTGGATCAGCGGCAGCACTGCACCGATATTGTTGAACATGACGTCGACTCGTCCGGGCAGCAGGTCGTTGAGGGCAGGCCCGGCGCCGCGATACGGCACGTGCAGCATCTCGATCCCGGCCATGCGCTTGAACAACTCGCCGGAGAGGTGAACCGAGGTGCCGTGGCCGGAGGACGCGAAGGTCACCTTGCCCCTGTTGGCCTTGGCATAGGCGATGAAGTCGGTGACCGAGCGGGCAGGGGAGGTGATCGGCACCGCCATGATGTTGGGATATTCGCAGATCAGCGATACCGGGGCGAGATCGTCGACCGGATCGTAATTGAGCGCGGAAAAGAGGAAGCGGTTCACCGCCAGCGGCATCGAGGTGATCAGGATGGTGTAACCATCCGGATCGGAGCGGACCACCGCTTCGGTGCCGATATTGGTGGCGCCCCCGCCGCGGTTCTCGACCACCACCTGCTGACCCCAGATGTCCGACAGCTTGCCGGCAACAACGCGGGCGATCGCGTCGGTGCCGCCGCCCGGCGGGAACGGCACGATCATACGGACGAACCGATTGGGCCAAGCCGCCGCCGACTGTGCCATCGCGCGGCCGCCAGGGCCGCACGCGAGCGTCGCAAGGGCGCCAAGCTCGATGGCCTGACGGCGGGTGATCATTCGTTGACCTTGATGTTGGCTGCCTTGATGACTGGCGCCCACTTCTCCATCTCGGTCTTGAGGTGGGTGCCTAGGTCTTCGGGCGTGGAGCCGACCACCATCACGCCAAGCTGATCGAGCTTGGCCTTGATCGGTGGTTCGGCGAGCGCGGCCACGGTGTCGGCGTGCATCTTGCGAACGATCTCTAGCGGCGTCTTGGCCGGCACGAAAAATGCGAACCAGGATGACGTGTCGTAGCCTGGAACGCCGGCCTCAGCGATGGTGGGGACCTCCGGCGCCGTCGGCACACGGGTGGCGGTGGTCACGCCGAGCGCGCGCAGCTGCCCGGATTGAGCGAGTGGAAGGCCGGAGGCCATGACCGCGAAGGTGCAATCGACGCGGCCCGCGATCACGTCGGTGAAAGCCGGCGCTGCACCACGGTAAGGCACGTGGGTCAGATCGACCCGGGCCAAATATCTGAACAGCTCACCGCTCATATGCGGAGAGCTGCCGTGCCCCGGAGAAGCAAAGGTGACCTTGCCCGGGTTCTTTCTGGCCTCCGCGAGCAGATCGCTGACCGAGCGAAAGGAGGAGGAATTCGGCACCACCAGTAGATTGGGGAAGAGACAGATCAGGGTCACCGGAGCGAAATCGGCAACCGGGTCGTAGTTGATCGAGCCGAAGAGATAGCGATTGACCGCCAGTCCCCCCGCCGTGATGTACATGGCGTACCCGTCCGGCGCCGAGCGCGCGACGAACTCCGAGGCTATATTGCCGCCGGCGCCCGGTTTGTTCTCAACCACCACCTGCTGTCCCCACATTTCCGATAGGCGCGCGCCGACGATGCGGCCGATGCCGTCGATGCCGCCTCCGGGCGTGAACGGCACCACGAGTTTGATGAAGCGGGTGGGCCAGGTTTGCACGGAAGGCGCCTGGGCGCCGGCCATGTGGTTGCCGATAGCTGGCGCCAACACGGAGGCTGCCGATGTCCGGATGAGTTGACGGCGGGTGATCATGACGTTTTTTCCTGCGGTGCCGGATGAGCGCCGGCCATGCCGGCGCGTGGATGCCAAGCTCAATCTCGGTCATGAAGACTGATCTCGTCGCGCGGCCTGCGCGCGGCGATTTCTGCGAATAATCGGGCGAGCGAAATTGCCGCCATGGCGGCCCGGTCCCAAGGCACGGCAAGGGGTGTGCGCGAAGGCCGGACGTGCGCCCGCCGCCCCGGCATGAACGCGGACTCGGCGAGAAGCCCGGCGACATTGCGGGGTCATCACGGCTCGGCCTCCCTGTCGTCGCACCGTTGACCAGCGCGACAGCGCCCCGCTATCGGATGGCGCGTCTGTTTAAGGAGAGGCTACCGCTGCACGTCGCGGGCTACAACCGGCGAAACCACGGCTCTAGGTCGTAGTAGATAAACGTTCTCCCCAGTCCGGCGGTGCTGGGGAGCGTAAGGTCAGCGCGGTTGCCCGGTTGCGACCGGTGGAAGATCGGCGTCGCTGTTGACGGTCTTCTTGCCCACGTGCTCGCCGCCGTTGAGCAGGAATACGGCGACAGCAACAGCGATCAGCGCGCCGAGGATCGCGCCCAATTTGCCGTTCCGTGCCCTGTTGTCAGTCATCATCACCTCCGATATCCGGACTCATGCAGCCAACGCTTGCGGCCAATCGAGGTTCCTGCGCTGGAACGGGGCACGTCGGGAACTGCGGCAGCCTTGTGGCGGATCGGGCAAGCCTCTACCAAAAGCGAGTAGGCGCGGATGTTTTCGACCACGCGTGAAGTGGATACGGCAATGAATGCTTCGGCGACGAAATCGAAACTGATCAAGGGTGCGACCGGAGACTGGGAGGTCGTCATCGGCGTGGAGGTGCATGCGCAGGTGACCTCGCAGTCGAAATTGTTTTCCGGCGCTTCGACCGCGTTCGGTGGCGAGCCCAATTCGCATGTGTCGCTTGTGGATGCGGCCATGCCCGGCATGCTGCCGGTAATCAACGAGGGATGCGTCAAGCAGGCGGTCCGCACCGGTCTCGGACTGAAGGCGCAGATCAATCTAAAGTCGGTGTTCGACCGCAAGAACTATTTCTATCCCGACCTGCCTCAGGGCTATCAGATCAGTCAGTACAAGTCGCCCGTCGTCGGAGAGGGGGAGGTCGTGCTCGATATGCCCGATGGCGATATCGTGACCGTCGGCATCGAACGCCTGCATCTGGAACAAGACGCTGGGAAATCGCTGCACGACCGGCATCCCACCATGTCCTTTGTCGATCTGAACCGCGCCGGCGTGGCGCTCATGGAGATCGTGTCGAAGCCGGACCTGCGTTCCTCCGAGGAGGCCAAGGCCTACGTCGCCAAGCTGCGAACCATCCTGCGCTATCTCGGCACCTGCGACGGTGACATGGAGAAGGGCAACCTGCGGGCCGACGTGAACGTGTCGGTGCGCAGGCCCGGTACGCCGCTCGGCACCCGCTGCGAGATCAAGAACGTCAACTCGATCCGCTTCATCGGTCAGGCGATCGAGCACGAGGCGCGGCGCCAGATCGAAATCCTGGAGGACGGCGGCAAGATCGAGCAGGAGACGCGGCTGTTCGACCCGAGCAAAGGGGAGACGCGCTCCATGCGCTCCAAGGAGGAGGCGCACGACTATCGATACTTTCCCGATCCCGATCTTTTGCCGCTTGAGCTCACCTCCGCCTATGTCGACGATCTCAAGGCGCATCTGCCGGAACTGCCCGATCAAAAGAAGGCACGTTTCATGCGCGATTACGGCCTCTCGGCATATGACGCGGGCGTTCTGGTCGAGGAGCGCGAGACCGCCGACTTCTTCGAGGCCGTCGCCAAGAAAGCAGACGGGCGCAGCCGCGACGCCAAGGTTGCCGCCAATTGGGTCATCAACGAGCTCGCCGGGCGCCTCAACAAAGAGGGCAGGGACATCGCCGTCTCGCCGATGTCGGCTTCGCAGCTTGGTGCGATCCTCGATCTGATCGCGGCCGGCACGATTTCGGGCAAGATTGCCAAGGACTTGTTTGAAATCTGTTGGAGTGAAGGCGGCGACCCGCATGCGATCGTGGAAGCGCGCGGCCTGAAGCAGGTCACCGACCTCACAGCGATCGAGAAAGTGGTCGACGACATCATTGCCGGCAACCCCGACAAGGCGGAGCAGGCAAAGGTCAAGCCTGCGCTGATCGGCTGGTTCGTCGGTCAGGTGATGAAAGCTTCCGCCGGCAAGGCTAACCCGCAGACGGTCAATGAGCTGCTCAAGATCAAGCTCGGCGTCTGACGACGACGCGGGGCGGACGAGGAGAGAAAAACGGACGCGCGGAGCGTCGCTCTGTGTCCTCCGTCGCCCGTCTTCTGTCGCTCGTTCGGCGAATCACTCTGAGGCGATTCGCTCGATTCGTGACGGATTCGATCTCTGAGAGCGCGCTTGCAAGCCTCTTGACGAAATATTTTTGCACAAGTCGTTCGGTATGCTTAACGCACCGTTGCGACGGGTTTTGCAATCGCACGCGCTTCACGCGCGCCGTGCACCGGCTGCTATCGTGAAAAGTCGGATGCATTGAAAACCCATATATTATCGGTATTTCTTAACTATCGTGAAAACGTGCGGGCTGCCTTGCTCGATGGCGTTGCGCAACGTCCCACGCGCGTTGCCCGTGCTTGTCGAAGCGCAACATCTGGTATCGGTCCGGGCGCCAAAGCGGTGCAATGTGCAAAAACACTGGTGTTTTTGTAGAGCTGTAGTAATCCGGTGACAGTGTTCGCGATCCCCGCGGGCACTGGACGATATCGCCACTCACTCATTGGCTAGGAGGGCAGCATGGCGAAGAAGCGAAAGACGAAGACGAAGTCAGCGGCGAAAAAGGGCGCAAAGAAGACCAAGCGCCGGAAGAAGAAGTAAGCACGCGCTGCTTCACAGTCTTCGACTTCGTACGACGTCGATGACTGCGTCAAACAGGCCGGCGCGAGTCGAAGAGCGGTGAGCGCATCGCGATCGTGCTTCGACACCGCCGGCCTCGATCGACGACAGAGGGCGTCGGCGAGACAAGGGTTCGAGCTTCATCCGTCCGCGCACTGCGGACTAAGGTGAAGAAGAGGGAACGGGGATTTCCGTACCTCGCCGTGGCAGAGGAATCTGCCGACGGATCGAAGCCCGGCCTCTCGCCGACGCCCTCGGTATTTCTGTGAACGGGCACGGCGCTCGTTAGCGACTGGGTCGCAGGAGCGTGGAACGCCCGGTCGGTTGCAAGCCACCGGATTTGGCGCGCGGAGCCGCGCGCTTGCGTTTGGGCAAGCGCCTTCCGGCAGTCACCCCATCATCTCTGGTACGCCAAGCGCCGTTCTTTCCGCTCTGGGCCACCTTGTTGCGGTGCAATCCTTCCTGTTCTGCCGCCGCGGGCTCGACGCCTTCCCAGAGCGCCCTTATTTCAGAGTAGCCTTAGGACCCTCCATCCCGTCCTTCAGGGAACTGCCGATGGCCCGTGTCGCCAACAAGCCGATCCGGAAGAACGCCCGCACCGGCCCCAAGCCGGGCACACGTGAGGAAGCAAGGTCCGCGGGCGGCGGTACGCCGATCGATCTCTATTTCTGGCCAACTCCCAACGGCTGGAAAATCACGATCATGCTCGAGGAGTGTGGGCTCCCGTACACCGTGATCCCCGTGGACATTTCCAAGGGTGATCAGTTCAAGCCGGAGTTCTTGGCGATTTCGCCCAACAACCGCATGCCGGCGATCGTCGACCACCATGGCCCGAGCGGCAAGCCGATCTCGATCTTCGAGTCCGGTGCCATTTTGCAATATCTCGGTCGCAAGACCGGGAAATTCT
>JGI12053J15887_10001041_pt1 | contig 12408 bp, 6 predicted proteins | sample MedBloCAOM1_O3_FD_15887 | JGI IMG/M metagenome (IMG submission 15887)
TGCAATTATGGCGGCAGCCGTTCTCTGTACGCTGAGAATGACAGGGGATCCGTCAGACTTGCTTTCAACCCCGCCGCAAGTTCACGCGAAACACCATACACTTTCCTTAACCTTGCACGCTGCCGTTGCAAGTGATGGAAAGAACTCCTTCTACTTCGATGGTCAACCAAACGCTCCAACCTTGCGGCTCTCACCAGGAGATCAACTGAAGATCACTTACATCAACGATCTCCCGGCCAAAGCGAAAGAGACTTGCGCTATTACTCCGTGTATGGACATGACGAATTTACACTTTCATGGCCTGACCGTTTCTCCCGATGCTCCCCAAGATGACGTCTTGGGCATGATGGCCGCGCCTGGACAAACTCTCCAATACACGGTTCAGATTCCCACGGATCACCCGCCTGGCTTGTATTGGTACCACACGCACCCTCACGGAGAGAGTCACCGACAAGCACTTGACGGCATGTCCGGAGCGCTGGTGATCGAGGGAATTGAATCTTATTTCCCGCCTCTAGCCCACCTGCCGGAGCGGGTGCTAATTGTGCGTGGCCGTTCCATTGTGAACGATCCTCAATCTGCTGATTTGAAGCACCGCGTTGAACTCAGTTCGGATGTCTGTGGTGCGGAGCCAGAGGCGCCAGAAGAAGTCTTCACCTTGAACGGTTCGGTACGGCCTAAAATTGAAATCGCTCCTGGTGAGCGCCAGTTTTGGCGCCTTGTCAACGCTACGGCGGATCGCTATCTCAACCTTCAGCTTGAGGGTCGAACATTTGAAATCGTTGCCATGGACGGGATCCCCATCGCGCAGCATGACCCCGACCATCGAACGCGGAGCGCCGATCACGTCTTATTACCACCGGCAGGCAGACTGGAAGCCATTGTCACAGGTCCCGCAGCCGGCGCGCAAAGGCGTCTGGTCTCACGCTGCGTGGATACCGGTCCAGCTGGCGATCCGAATCCAGCGATGATATTAGCCGACATCGTTCCGCGAGCAGCTGCGGAGTCGACCCCCAAAGTATTGCGGAACTCGCGCAAACCTAATCTCAAGACTCTGGACCTGGCTGCGGAAGAGAAAGCGCCGCCGCGATTCATCGTGACGTTCACGGAAGACCAGAAAGGCTTTTACATCAACGGGGAAAAATTCGCGCCAGACGCTGCTCCTATGGTGCGCGCAAAGGTGGGGACCCTTCAGCATTGGAGGATTGTTAATGCAAGTGCAGAACTGCATCCCATGCACATTCATCAAGTCCACTTCCTGGCGTATGCGGAGAACGATAAGCCGATTGCCGACCCGCTGTGGCTGGACACCGTGAATGTTCCATACGGCGGTTCCGTCGACGTCATTATGGACTTCACCGACCCGGTGATTAAGGGCATGTCGGTCTTTCACTGCCACCTTCTCAATCATGAAGACAAAGGGATGATGGCGAAAATTCTTTTTGAATGAATTCCAAGTGAACGCCACCATCCTGGACTCAATACCTGCCAAGTTACGCGGCCTGCGCAGCGCAATGGTCTTTCAGCGACTTCTCCGGCCGGATGTAAACTCGGCGGGGCCAAGGTGGCTGCCGCTTCTACTGGTTTTCGGGTCTATTGCCGCCGTGGCTTACGCGGATCACATCGCGGTCTCCATCTCGCTCGGATATCTTTACATCTTGCCACTCGGGGTTGGAGCGATGTTCCTTCGCAGCAAAATCAGCTATGTCCTGATCGTAGTTTGCGCTTTTCTGCATGACCTCTTCGCACCTCCATACGTTAATTGGGCGAATCGAATCGCGCACAATGTTTCCGCAATGATGGCGTTCACTTTTGTGGTGTACATCATCCAGAGGTACATGAAACAAAGAGAGCAGCTAACGAAATCCGTGAGACAACAGCGGGACAATCTTCTTAAGGATGTCGAATTAGCTGCGGAGGTCCAGCGGATGTTCCTTCCGTTGGGTAAACCGGTCATTNCCGGCCTCGAAATCGCGGGCATGATGCATCCCGCCAGGGGTATTGGCGGAGATTATTACGACTACATCCCCATCGATGANCACAGTATTCAGCTAGTGATTGCGGACGTCGCCGGAAAAGGCGTAGCTGCTGCGCTGTTGATGTCGGCAACAGCGGCAGCCGTGCAGCTTGAGGTAAACCAGCAGCGAGATATGTTACAGGTGGTGAGTCGCTTGAACACCAGCATTCACGGTGTATCTTCGGATGGCGAACGCTATGTCACTTTGCTCATGGCGGAAGTTGACGCAAGAAATCGCAAACTTCGCTATGTGAATTGCGGTCACAATCCCGCGCTTCTCTTTCGAGCTGCCACCGGTAAAGTCACACACATGAATTCGTCGTGTGCCCCCATCGGAATGATTCTGGGACAACCTTGTGAGCTAGTTTCAGTAGATCTTTCTCTAGGCGACGTCTTGGTTTTCTACACCGATGGAGTCACGGAGGCCGAGAATCTTCTGGCTGAAGAATTCGGCATGGAAAGGCTGTCCGCCGTGGTACAGGGCGGCTCGTCACTATCCGCGGAAGCGCTCATGGAAGACATCTTCAGCAGCGCGGCGAATTTTTCTAAAGACCTTGGCTTCAGCGACGATGTCACCATCCTCGTGGTCAAATGCGATTTCGACGGCTCCCCAGCATAGCTTCATCCACAAGAACAATCTTTGGGTTGTGCCGCGCCCCAGCGTGGTCGAAGCGGTCCGGCCCACCGGTCTCTTCCACTGTGAGTTCGTGCCCGATAAGATTCCCATCTGTCCGGGTCCGCTGTCGGCGTATTGGCATCCCGTCCACTGCGCTGGACTCTTAGCCCCTAGCCACCTGGCCCGGGTAGTTTCAGGCTTCACCTCTAATACCCTTTTTTTCAGATGGTTGCTGAGGTCCTCCTTAATTATTCATGGTGGCATCCAGTCTGCACCCACCCAGCTGTGAGGGTGAATCCATGTGGATCGTTAAACTAGCACTGAGCCGGCCTTATACGTTTGTAGTCGGGTCGATACTCATTCTGATCCTGGGCGCGCTCGCGATCTTTCGCACGCCGACGGACATTTTTCCGAACATCAACATTCCGGTTGTCAGCATCATCTGGACCTATAACGGCCTCCTGCCTGAGGACATGGCCGACCGCATCGTTAGCATCACCGAACGAGCCCTCACCACTACCGTGGACAATATCGAGCACGTCGAATCGCAATCGCTGAATGGAATTGCTGTTGTAAAAGTGTTTCTGCAGCCCACCGCCAACATTCAGCAAGGTATTGCACAGATTACGGCGGTCTCTCAGACGCAACTAAAGCAGCTACCTGTGGGCTCGACGCCACCTCTCATCCTGGCCTACAGCGCATCGAGCGTGCCGGTTCTCCAGTTGGCGCTCTCGGGGCAAAATCTATCAGAGCAGCAACTCAACGACTATGGTTTGAATTTCATTCGCACGCAGCTCATCACTGTGCCCGGCGCATCTGTGCCCTATCCCTATGGCGGAAAGCAACGCCAGGTCCAGGTGGATCTGAATACGACAGCGTTGCAGTCGAAAGGTCTCTCTGCTCTGGATGTAGTCAACGCCATCAGCGTTCAAAATTTAATCCTGCCTACAGGAACGTCTAAGATCGGCTCCCGCGAATACAATGTCTCCATCCCTAACGCTGCGCCGCAGACCATTGCCGACTTAAACCGAATCCCGATCAAGACCATTGGCGGTACTACGATCTACATTAAAGATGTCGCATGGGTGCGCGACGGCTTTCCTCCTCAGACGAATATCGTGCGCGTCAACGGCCAGCGCTCGGTGTTGCTGACCGTACAAAAGGCTGGCAACGCTTCTACCCTGAACGTGATCGCCGGCATCAAAGCTCTTCTTCCTCAGATTAAGACCACTGTTCCACCGCAGCTCGATATCGCACCGCTGGCGGATCAATCCATTTTTGTCCGTGGCGCAATCAGTGGTGTCGTCCGCGAAACGCTGATTGCCGCTTGCCTGACTGCTTTCATGATTCTCGCTTTCCTGGGCAGTTGGCGAAGCACGCTGATCATTGCGACCTCCATCCCTCTGGCAATTCTGACCTCCATCATCGTACTTAGTGCGCTCGGAGAAACTATCAATATTATGACCCTCGGTGGACTCGCTCTGGCGGTCGGCATCCTGGTTGATGACGCGACGGTTGAGGTGGAGAACATAAATCGCAACCGGGAAGCGGAGCCCGAGAAGGACATGGATGCGGTGGTCCTCGACAGCGCATCGCAAATCGCGACACCTGCGTTCGTGGCTACGCTTTCTATCTGTATTGTGTTTGCTCCGATGTTCTTGTTGTCCGGCGTCGCACGGTATCTCTTTGTGCCGCTTGCGGAAGCCGTGGTTTTCGCCATGTTGGCTTCTTACCTCCTCTCCCGGACCATCGTCCCGACGATGGCCAAGTACTTGTTGCGGGGAGAAAAACACGAAGCGGGAGCGCCAACCCGCAATCCGCTCGTACAACTTCAGAAGCGTTTCGAAGAGGCATTCGAGAAATTCCATCACAGCTATCGCGGACTGTTGGACGTTTGCCTCCAGCATCGACGTGCTTTTCTGATTGCTTTCTTTGCGTGCTGCCTTGGCTCCCTCGCGATTCTGATTCCTTGGCTAGGTCGGGACTTCTTCCCCAGTGTTGACAGCGGCTCTTTCAAGCTTCATCTGCGCGCGCCCACAGGAATGCGCATCGAGGAAACCGCCAACCTTTGCGATCAGGTCGAGCGCTCGATTCGAGGGCAGATCCCCGCAAGTGAGTTCCAGAGTGTTATTGACAATATAGGTTTGCCCTACAGCGGCATCAATCTTTCTTACAGTAACTCGGCTCCGGTCGGCACCTCGGACGCGGACATTCTTGTGACTCTCTCCGTCAAGCACCATCCCACGGATGATTACATTCATCACCTTCGTCTGACACTGCCAAAACAGTTTCCCGGCGTGAGCTTCTCATTCTTGCCTGCTGACATGGTCAGCCAAATCCTGAATTTTGGCCTGCCCGCCCCGATCGATGTTCAAGTCGTGGGAAACGACCTCGAGGGAAACCAGCGCTATGCAGACGCATTGCTCGGCAAGTTGAAATACGTCACAGGAACAGCAGATTTACGAATCCAGCAGCCCTTCGACCAGCCTTATCTACGCCTGCGAGTCGAGCGTACCAAAGCGGAGCAACTTGGTTTCACAGCCCACGATATCGCGCAAAATCTTCTCGTATCGCTCAGTGGTAGCTTCCAAACCTCACCAACATTCTGGGTCGACCCCAAGAATCGTGTCAGTTATCAAATCGCGACCCAAACGCCGCAGTATCGAACAGACACACTGCAGGGTGTTGAAAATATCCCCATTACCGGCACAGACCCAAATGCTCCTCCGTCGCTTATGGCCAGTTTAGTGTCAACCCAACGAGGCGCAGGAATGGCAGTCGTTTCTCACTACAACGTAGCGCCCGTCGTTGACATATTCGGCGCTGTCACCGGACGCGATCTAGGCGGCGTGGCTGGTGACATCAACAAAATCATCGACGCTACTCGCCAGCAATTGCCGCGCGGCTCTCACGTAGTCGTCAGGGGTCAGGTTCAGACCATGCGAGCATCCTATGTCGGCCTTCTGAGTGGGCTGGCGTTTTCGATCGTGCTCGTATACCTGCTGATCGTGGTGAACTTTCAGTCCTGGCTGGATCCTTTCATCATGATTTCCGCGCTGCCCGCGGCCCTTGCTGGGATCGCGTGGTTCTTGTTTATAACCCACACCACCCTCAGCGTGCCCGCACTCATGGGAGCCATCATGTGCATGGGCGTCGCAACGTCAAACAGCATCTTAGTGGTCAGCTTTGCTACAGAAAAAATGCAGGAAGGAAGCGATTCCACCAGCGCCGCACTGGAAGCAGGTTTCACGCGCTTTCGGCCCGTCCTGATGACCGCGCTGGCCATGATCATCGGCATGGTGCCCATGGCCCTCGGACTAGGAGACGGCGGAGAACAAAACGCGCCACTCGGCCGGGCAGTCATTGGCGGACTCATCTTCGCTACCGTTTCTACTCTCTTTTTTGTCCCAGCGTTTTTCAGTGTTCTGCAGGGTTCGCGCAAGCAGATGGTCCAAACGGAAGCACAGCACTAAGCAAAATCTAGGTGGAGTCACTATGACGCAACAACCTGAAGAGAAGAAACAAACTGGCGAGCAAACGCTCCCATCGAACGATGCTGGAAGCAAGTCGCACTCGTACAGACGATGGCTGGGTGTGGCGATTGCGTTGCTCGCCGTCGCCGCCCTGTTAGTCTCGGGCATCTTATCCCGCGTCAAAGCCCGCACAACGCTGAAGGCCGAGACGGCTCAGGTGGCGCTCACAGCAGTTTCGGTTGTTTCCCCAAAGCAGTCTGCGCCCGCCGAGGAGATCGTCCTTCCAGGAAACGTACAGCCATTCATCACGTCACCGATTTACGCGCGAACCAACGGATACTTGAAGAAGTGGTATTTCGACATCGGTGCGCACGTCAAGAAGGGGCAATTACTTGCCCTCATCGAAACGCCGGAAGTGGATCAGCAACTTCAGCAAGCGCGCAGCAACCTGTCAACCGCACAGGCAAATCTTGAACTCGCCACGATCACCAAGACACGTTATCAGGGACTTTTGAAAAAGCATGCGGTGTCCCAGCAGGACGCCGACAACGCCGTCGGCACTTACAACGCCAATAAAGCCATTGTCCAGGCAGACCAGGCCGCCATGGATCAATATGCCGCACTCGTATCTTTTGAAAAAGTTTATGCTCCGTTCGACGGAGTGATCACTGCGCGTAACACCGATATCGGCGACCTGATTAATTCTGGTAGCACCGCCAATGTAAAAACCGATCTCTTCCACATCGCTCAACCCGGCACGTTGCGCGTCTACGTAAATGTGCCGGAAGAATATTCGCGCGGGATCAAAGTGGGGATGACAGCGGATCTTGCTCTCGCCGAGTTTCCCGGGCGTACATTTCAGGGAAAATTGGTACGCACGGCGGAAGCCATCAACGTAACCACGCGTACCCTGTTGGTTGAAATTGAGGTGGCTAATCCCACCAACACCTTGCTCACGGGCTCCTATGCAGAAGTCCACTTAAAAGTTCCCACTCAGTCTTCCATGTTCATCATTCCCGTGAATACCTTGATATTCCGCTCGGAGGGTTTGCGTGTGGGGGTTGTGAAGGATGACAAAGTTACGCTTACTTCCGTAACTCCCGGGCACGATTTCGGCAATCAAATAGAGATCGTCGCCGGCCTGAAGCCTGAAGATCAGATCATCATCAACCCACCCGACTCCGTCGTTACCGGACAGCAGGTCCAAATTGTTCAGGCGACATTGCCAGGGGATAGCAAGTGAAGCGTACCGGAACCATGGCCAGGCTGAAACCCTGGCTCATCGCACTGTCGGCAATAGCCGTACTTCAGATATGCGCATGTACGGTGGGACCAGCGTATAAGAGGCCCACCGCGGAAGTTCCTACAGCCTACAAGGAGCTTGGCAATTGGAAAGAGGCTCAGCCGAACGAACAGAATCTCGGCGGCAACTGGTGGGAGATGTTTCAGGACCCGCAACTGAACGCCCTTGAATTGCAGGTCAATGTCTCCAACCAGAATTTAAAGGCGGCGGAGGCTCAATATACTCAGGCTCGTGCGTTGGTCCGCTACAACCGGGCGGCTTATTTCCCCACGCTCACCGGGGGCGCGAACGCTTCACGCAACAAAATCTCCAATAACCGGCCTCCTAGCCTCACTACCAACGGACGTACCTATAACGACTTTCAAATCCCTTTTGAGTTGTCTTACGAGGTCGATGTCTGGGGACGCATCCGCCGCACCGTTGAGTCCTATCGCGACCAGGCACAAGCCAGCGCTGCCGACCTAGCCACCGTGAACCTTTCTATGCACGCCCAGGTTGCTCTGTTCTATTTTCAAGCACGCGTTCTAGATGCCGAGGAGCAACTGCTGAGCTCCACTGTCACGCAGTACGAACAAGCCCTGGAATTGATTGAGAATCGGTATGCAGGAGGCATTGCTTCCGACTTGGAAGTCCAGCAGGCCACAACTCAACTTGAGACCACCCGCGCGCAAGCGATTGACGTCGGAGTGGCCCGCGCACAATTCGAGCATGCCGTGGCAATTCTGATTGGAAAACCACCGGCCGATTTTAGTCTCGCTGCTCTTCCACTTACAACGCCTCCTCCACCGATTCCGGCTGGCCTTCCTTCTGAGTTACTTGAACGCCGTCCGGACATTGCAGCGGCGGAAAGGCGCATGGCCTCGGCTAACGCTCAAATCGGAGTGGCGAAGGCTGCTTATTATCCGACCATCAGTTTGGGAGCCGGCGGCGGGTTCGAAAGTGGCGTAATCACCACGCTCATTTCTGGCCCGAGCGCGCTGTGGTCGGTGGGCGGCTCCGCAATAGCGCCAATTTTTGATGCTGGCCGTCGCAAGGCCAACGTGGACCTAGCCAAAGCAGCGTATGATCAGACCGTCGCCAACTATCGCGAAACGGTGCTGACGGGCTTTCAACAGGTCGAGGACAATCTGGCGGCGTTGCGCATCCTGGAGCACGAAGCCCAGGTTCAGGAAAATGCAGTCGTGGCCGCCCAAAAGTATCTGGAACTTGCCAACACCCGTTACACAGGTGGCGTCACGAGTTACCTGGAAGTCACAACCGCTCAAAGTGCAGCTCTCTCCGACGAACTCACCGCCGTAAATATTCTTGGCCGTCGCATGGTGGACGCAGTTACGCTGGTGCAGGCCCTCGGTGGCGGATGGGATCGTTCTTCTTTGCCCGACCACCCCGAATGCTGCGGAAAACTGACCAGCAATTCAAGGTAGTGCTGCAGTGGCACAGGGAATGAGCGGCATGGTCATCACATGGGCGCAGATTGTTTCCGTGACTCAAGATCCGTCGGCCCGACCGGGTCTCGGCTGACGTATTGTTTCCTACTCGCCTCTAGCGTGGCATTCCGGATGTTTCCGTCACGGGCATGTTTATTTCCCGAACGGGCCGATCCAATTCACCTGGCGCGGCAGGCAAATCCAGCGGATCTGTGAGCAGAAGCCCTTGCAACGCTGCAGCACCCATCCAGGCATTTTCCAGTGCGGTGATGTAGCTGCTCTGCAACTGGAACAGCGTTCTTTGCGCGATTAGCACTTGGGGATACGCCGCGGCGCCCTCATGGTATTTGTGCAAGTAAAGATCATAGGCTTTTTGCGCGTTTGGAAGGGTCCGCGCCTTGTATCGCTCGACTACGGAGCGAGAGGTGGAGTAGCTCTGCAGCACTGGAGCGGCAAGCCGACGTAACGACAGCGAGACACGCTGGGCTTCAAGTTGTGCGCGTTCACGGTCGGCTTTTGCGGCCGCGATATTTCCCTGGTTGCGATTGAAAATAGCTAGATTCAAACCAACCTCGGCGAAACTTTCCGAGCCCACGGGCTTGGAGGGAATGCTGCCAACATCCTCTCGATTGTTCAGATACCCCGCGCGAACCGAAAGATCGGGAATAAGTTCGCGACGAGCACGAGTGAGCGTCAGGTCCGCACGGCTTGATTCCAGTTGTGCGATCTTGATGGCCGGACTGTCTCGCAAAATGGTTTCGATTACCTGATCCGCGTCGATTTGCGGAAGGTCTTCAAGATTGCCCACGAGCGTCGTGAGTTCCATCGCGGGTTTACCCACGACAGTGGTCAACACCCGCCAGGCGCGCTGTTGCTCTTGTTCGGCGGCTATTACGGAGAGCTCCGCCTCATCTGCTTCGACCTGGGCTTGCAGCACGTCCGGCTGGTCAGCCTGTCCGACATTGAAAAGTTGCTGTGTGGTGTCCGCAGCATCTTTGGCGAGGGTGCTTAGTGCCTTACGGGTCTCGAGCATTAGTTGTGCGGCGAGGGACTGGTAGAAAGCGATCCGTACGCCATTTTCGACACGCAAGCGTTGTTCTTCGGTCTCAACCACGGCTTGCTTTTTCTCCTCTGCTCGTACCTTGCGGTCGAGGCCAAGTTTGCTGCCCAGTAACACATTCTGCTGGATGAAGACCCCGTGCTGTCCTCCACCGTAGGAGCCGCCTCGAATTTCTTCGCCGATATAGCCGACCGTTGGATTAGGCCAAAGTCCCGCCTGGAGGGCGCGGCCGGTGGCAGCGGCTACCCCCGCTTTGGCTTGTCCTAGCGTCGGGTTACTGGCGAGCGCCATGCGCTGTAATTCTTCGAGCGTCATGCCCTCGGCACGGTTAGCTGCGGCGTTGGAAGACCTTGAGGGTTGCTGGTGCTCGCTAGTGGCACCACTAGCGAGCACGAGGCGCTGCGAAGCGGTGATGGGATTTTGCGGTGGAATAAATTGTTGCGCCGCCAACGAGGCTGTCGATAACGCCAGTGCGAAAATGATTCGCGCTGGAAATTTTTGCAAGGAATTATTTTTCATTTCTAATCTCCTGTGTGCCATGTTCTAGCGCCCCTGCGTGTTCATGCCCGAGGTGGTTTCGGGCCTTGCAGTTCCCTGCTTACGGCGAAGCTCTTGAATGTGATCGTATTGATCGGGTGGGAGCACGCGGAGTAGCGTCATCATGCCCATCGTGAAACCCGTCCAACCCGGCCGTAGACCGTAGTTTTCCGGTTTCTGGACCATGTCATCCATGGCCATGACCGGACCTTCCATGAACGCATCCTGGGGAAAGCCGGGAACTGAATTGGCGTCCTTGCTCACGTCAGCCTTCTCCATTGGCATCTGCATTCCGGGCATCCCGGACATATTGTGTTGAGCAGCACTTCCCTCTTTCCGTGAAAGTGGACCGTTGGGGGTAGCTCGCTCCAGCGTCGAGCCGACGCCCATGCCTCGTCCAATACTGGGGCCGTTCGAGTCGGAAGTTGCGCTGCCTGAGCGAAGCATGCCCATACCTTCTTCCATCCCTGCACCTGCAGGCATTCCCGGGCGACGAGTCATTGGTCCTACCATCGAAGACATCTGGTTCATCATGTGGTGCGGCATGTGGCAGTGGATCATCCAGTTGCCGGGATTGTTGGCAACGAATTCCACAGTGCGAGCTTGGGCTACGCCAACGAGCACGGTGTTGTTTGGTCCCCAGGTGGCTTTCGGTTGCCGGCCACCCTCGGTCCCAGTAATCACAAATTGNTGNCCGTGAAGATGGATCGGGTGGTGATCCATGCCGAGGTTAATCAGGCGCAGCCGCACACGNTCGCCATGACGAACGATGAGCGGAGTGGAGGCNGGGCCAGATTTTCCATTGAAGGTAAGCCAGTTGAATTCCATGTTCATGGTATTGGGGGTGGGATTATTAGGCAGGATGGCGTACTCCTGCAGGACGATGGCGAAATCTTTGTCGGCAGGAGGATCGTAGGGTTCTTTCGGATGCATGATGAACGCGCCAATCATGCCGAGCATTTCCTGCATCGCCATGTGTGAGTGGTAGAAATACGTTCCCTCTTGCTGCAGCGTGAATTCATAGATGAAGCGACCTCCAGGTGAAATCGGATCCTGGGAAAGACCGGGGCCGCCATCCATATCGAAGGGAATATCGAAACCATGCCAGTGCATCGAGGTGGATTCAGGCAGATGGTTATCGACGACGATACGAACCCGGTCGCCCTGCATGGCTTGAATGGTTGGACCCGGCGCGGTCCCGTTGTACCCCCAAAGGTTTACGATCTTGCCGGGAATGATTTCGTGTTTTACGGGTTCGGCGACCAGGTGAAAAACTTTGACGCCATTGTCCATTTCGAACGGCAAATCGGGAACGTCTGTTGTCACCACCGGCAAATATCCCGCACCGGCTGGCCCTAAGTGATGGGTAGGCTTTGGACGCGTGTGCGTCTTGTGGTCATCCATTTTCATGCCCGGACGCATCTGCATATTCTCTTGTTCATGCTCCGGAGGCGTGCTCGCAGCCGCGCGTGCCGCTACTACGCTCGCCCCCATAACTACGCTGCTTTGCAAAAAATTCCTGCGTGACCGATTCATAAATCCTCCGAAGATCTCTGCACTCTTGGTTTTGTAGGTTCAGATAATCGGCACTAAAGGGCCGACTCGAGAGGCTAAACAATTTGGCGAATGGAGACTCAATCCCACGCGCGAACCAGCGCATAAACGAACACATGGTTACCTGCGCTATTCCTTGCGTGGGGGCTTTTGGAAGGAAAACTAGATGCGGAGAACGGAGATTTTTTGGTAGAGGGGACTGCTCGATTTAATGGGCGTCGCGAGGTCGGATGCCTTCGCGTCGGTCATGCTTAAAATCAGTTCGTGCGCTTCGATAACGACTGTTGAAACGTCAGGCTGACTCGCAAGGCTCAGCTGAAATTGAGGAAGTTCGCCGGCCTTCGCTAAATACGGCCCGGGATGCTGGTGGGGGGAACAATCGCTATTTGCCGGTGCTTTCCCAGACGGTGCCGAATGATGG
>JGI12053J15887_10001042_pt1 | contig 12407 bp, 11 predicted proteins | sample MedBloCAOM1_O3_FD_15887 | JGI IMG/M metagenome (IMG submission 15887)
GTAGCCGCGGCGCGTCTCCAACCACTTCGATCGGCAGCCGCTCGTCGACATAGGCTGCGATCTCGAGCTTTCGGGCCTGCGCCCGCGGCGCCAATAGTTCGGTGATATCCTCGATCAATGTCGCAAGCGCGAACGGGCGATGCTCGAGATCGATCTTGCCGGCCTCGATCTTGGAATAGTCCAGGAGTTCCTCGATCAGCGACAGCAAGGCGTCGCCCGATGTTTTCACCGCCTTGACATAGGTCATCTGCTCCGGGGTCAGCGGCGTATCGAGCAGCAACCCGCTCATGCCGATGATGCCGTTGAGCGGCGTGCGAATTTCGTGGCTGGCCATCGCGAGGAAACGCGANTTGGCACGGTTGGCCGCGTCGGCCTGATCGCGGGCATCGCCAAGCGCGCGTTCGGTCTGGGTGCGGTCGGTCACGTCGCGGCCGACACATTGCATCTCCGCGGGCCGGCCGGCATCTGATCGAACCAGGCCTTCGCGCCATGCGATCCATCGCGGCCCCAGCGCGGTTGCCACCCTCTGGTCGTGAATCCTGGTGCCGTTTGTTTCAATCGCCGCTTCACCCTGCTCAAGGACATCAAGCGTGAAGTGGCTGCCGACCAGCGCGCTGCGCGGCTGCCCGGCCAGTTCGCAATAGGCGTCGTTGACGAAAGTGATGCAGCCATCGGTGTCGCGCAGAACGATCAGGTCGCCTTGCGATTCGAACAGGCTGCGGGCGCGCTCCTCGGCTTCCTTCAATTCCCAATTGCGGTCGGCCAGCGCTTCGTTGTGCAGGGCGATCTTGCGCATCTTCTTGCGCATCCATCGCAACCGCATGCTCAGCGTCGCAAGTGCAACGCATGCCACCGCGAACAGGAAGCTGGCGCCGATTGCAAAAGCATGGGGGTCATAACCGGAATCTTCCGACCGGCTTCCGGAAATGAATCCATATGCACCGCCGAAGGCGGCGGAGAAGACCATGGAAGAGCGGACCGCAGCAGTGAGCCACGGATGACGTCGTGTGAAGCGGCGCATGCGCGTCTTGATCCGGAAAACCCGTCCCATTCGCTAACTACCCTGAGATTGCCCGGCAGCAGCGCTATCGCCCCGCGCGATCAGCATTGAGACTGCCTCGACACGCGTCCTGCGCTGACGACGACCATGCGGCGGCGATCTTGAAAAAGTGCTTGAGGAGGCGCGACGTCGCGCCGCCCAATGAGAACGTGGTTGATAAAGTGTTAAGGGACCGATTAGCGCGCCGCGGCGGTGAGGCGGCTCGGTGTGCTACTGGCGCCAACGATAAGGGCCGCCGCATCGCGCGCCGTAAAACGCTTCGAGTGTACGAAAATCCAATAATTGGCTCACTTCAAGCCGCGCGCCTGAGGTCTTCGGCGAGTGCGCGGTAGGACAAGGCTTCGGCCAGATGCAGCCGGCCGATTTTCTCGGCGCCATCGAGGTCGGCAAGCGTGCGGGCGACGCGCAGCACGCGATGATAGCCGCGCGCCGAGAGGCGCATGGTCTCGGCGGCGTCGCGCAGCAGTTTTAAGCCCTGCGCGTCCGGCTGCGCGATGGTCTCCAGCATCGACGCCGGCGCTTCCGCATTGGTGCGGATATGCGGCAATCCGGCCGCAGCGTAACGCGCCATTTGTATGTCGCGCGCCGCGGCGACGCGGGCGGCGACTTCGGCGGATCCTTCCGTTGGCGGCGGCAGGATCAGATCGGCGGCGGTTACTGCGGGCACCTCGATCCGCAGATCGATGCGATCCATCAGCGGCCCTGAAATGCGTGCCTGATAGTCACCGGTGCAGCGGTCGATCCGCCCGCGTTTGCAGGAATAGCCGGGCTCATAGGCGTGACCGCAGCGGCAGGGGTTCATCGCGGCAACCAGCATGAAGCGCGCCGGATAGGTGACGCGGTGATTGGCGCGCGACACCGCGATCTCGCCATTCTCCAGGGGCTGCCGCAGCGAATCCAGCACGCGAGGATCGAACTCTGGCAATTCGTCGAGAAACAGCACGCCCTGATGCGCCAGCGATATTTCGCCGGGTTTTGCGCGCATGCCGCCGCCGGTCAGTGCTGCCATGCTGGCGGAGTGGTGCGGGCTGCGAAACGGCCGCCGCGCCGTCAATGCGCCGCCTTGGATTTCGCCTGCGACCGAGGCAATCATCGAAACTTCGAGCAGTTCGGACGGCGACAGCGGCGGCAGGATCGAGGGCAGCCTGGCTGCCAGCATCGACTTGCCGGCACCTGGAGAGCCGATCATCAGCAAATGATGCCCGCCGGCCGCGGCAATCTCGAGCGCGCGCTTGGCGCTTTCCTGTCCCTTGATGTCGCGAAGGTCGAGCAGCGCCACTACCGGTTCATGGACCTTCGGCGTGGGGCGCGACAGCACCTGCGCGCCCTTGAAATGATTGGCGATCTGGATCAGCGAACTTGCCGCAATGATCTGGATGTCCGGGCTCGCCCATGCCGCTTCGGCGCCGCAGGCGGCCGGGCAAATCAGGCCTTCGTCGCGCGAATTGGCGCCAATCGCCGCCGGCAACACGCCGGCCACCGGCGCGATCGATCCATCAAGGCCGAGTTCGCCGAGCACCGTGAAGCCGCTCAATGCGTCCGGCGGAATGGCGCCGATGGCGGCCATCAGGCCGAGCGCGATCGGCAGATCGTAGTGACTGCCCTCCTTCGGCAGGTCGGCGGGTGCGAGGTTCACCGTGATTCGGCGCGCTGGAAGGGCGAGGCCCGAGGCGATCAGCGCCGAGCGAACCCGTTCGCGGGCCTCGGAGACCGCCTTGTCGGGCAGTCCGACGATGGCGAATGCCGGCAGGCCGGGCGCGACCTGCACCTGCACGTCGACCGCGCGGGCTTCGATCCCCTCAAAAGCTACCGTGGAAACCCGCTGAACCATGCCCCGCCCTCTTTCGGAACCGACGGTAGCTTAAAGTACCGGCGACGACAAGAACATTAAGGGAACGGAGAGGTTAGCGTTCGAGCGCTCGCCACGGGCACGATAAAGCCGGGGATAAGGCGATTTGACCGCGATCGAGGGCTGTTTGGTGCGCGGATGTGGCCTATTCGGGGTCTGGTTCGGTGGATTTGTTCCGTTTGGCATCCCACTTTTCAGCCAAATCGCGCCATGCCTGCGCCATTTGCAGGAGACGCGCTTTATCGCCGGGATTTGAGGACTTTAAGGCCAGTGCCACGCATTGCTCGACGTACAGGCGATAATCGTCGGCGGACGGCATGCAACAGCCCCGAAATTTCTTCTGTAAGTTGCCTGGAGCGCGATTTGTTCCCCAAATACTGTTGTCACGTTTATGAAATAGCTCCGAACACGGCTTCGCTTTCGGGCGTTTTTCCTCCGCTGACGGGCTGAGGAGGAGGCCGGCATGAAAAAATCACAAACGTACCGGGAATATGCAGCCGACTGCGTCCGGATAGCGAAATCGATGAGTGCGAAAGACCGAGAAACATTGCTGGAAATGGCACGGGCCTGGGAAGATCGGGCGCGAGAAGCGGACCGGGAAGAGAAGGAGCGGCAGGAAAACGAGGCTGATAGCGACAAGGCTGACAGCGAAAAGGGATCCTGATGCGTAAGGCGCTGCGAAGATCCGCCAGCCGGGGCGGTCCTATTACTTCGGACGTCCAGCTTCTGTCGCGGCATTGACACGCGACCACATCGAGCGTCATGCCTCTCCCAGGCTTTCATACAACTTCAAACAGAGTAATTTCGCCGCTCGCTCTTGCAGCGAAATTCGCCATGGTGTGCCACTCAATCGCCAACTCTTCCCAATCCTGTTTTGATGTCGGATCGGACGAGTCGCTGGCCCGTTGGTCGCAAGCGAGCGCCTTCGTTCGGTGCATATCGGTCTTGTTCCTGGACGGCATGTAACGCTTTCCTTCGCTCGGAAGGAAGCAACCAGCCACCCGAACTAGCGTTCCAAACAAAAAACAACTGTTACGAGAGTAATGGGCCAAGAGACCAAAGAGGCTGCGACCCCCGATGGGGCGTCGGCTGACTTGGGCCGCTTTCGTCCCTTGCAAGGTGACGAAGCGGTCGGAATTGTTCAGCTCCTGTCCAAGCGTCTTACTTCGGCGGCCGTAGTTCGCCAGTGAACCAGCCAACGGCCCCGGATTTCATGGGGTCTGACGCTATCGCGATTTGTTCGAGGCTATCGCATTTGCAGCATTCGAACGTACGAAGTTCAAATCCCGTGGGTCCCGGCGAGATCCGCGCAAGTCTCATGCGCGTTCGGCATTTCGGGCAGTGGAGTTGCTGGATTGCGAGCAGTGGGATTGCGGCTGGGTAATAGGTCATTGCATTCCACCCTGAATCAGGCGGGGAGCGCAAAACTCTCAGTCACCGCTAGACGCCAATGAGGGGCGGTGATGGGGATCAGTAGATTCCCCTTATGTCCGTGAGTCGACTTTAGAAACATTAATTCGGCAAGCCCCTCAATCCGGCAAGCGCGCTCAAATTCAAAAGCGGCCGCGGCGAGAAAATCAAGGGCGAGCCTGGACGATGGAAAGGTAACCCGACCGTCCATCGGCATGGCGGTATTTTCGAGGATTGAACGCTCCGTAGAACTACGGAGTTTGGGCCGAGCGGATTAGTGTTTTCTTAACAAAGCAGGGCAGCGCGCTCGCCGAGGGTCAAACACCGATAGCACCAGGCCCAGGGTCAGGACCATTCAAGACCCCTAACGGGACAGAGAAGCGGACACGTCCGCGGACAGACCGGCGGTACCCTTGGATTTAATTTCGGCAAGATCGATCAGTTCAGCGACGACGCGCTGAAAACCCAACCGTTGCTCGTCGATGTCCTTTTGCCGGGTGGTGTAAGTGGGATGATGCGCTGCAAGGTCGCCCACATACTCTATCTTTCCCATCACTGCACCTGCGCCCCGCGCGAGCTTGATGTGCCGGTTAGAGGAGGCCAACCCGATGATGTCGGCAAACGCGCGGTATTCCCCGGAGGCATCCCTTATGACTTCGCCTTTTGCCGCTCGTTCGAACGCCAGCAGCAGCAAGCACTCCAGTAACCGTCGACACATGACGGCGCAGGCATCATAGAAACCGCTTTGGTACGATCCGTTGATCTGGATCACCAGGGCCTCCAGGTGTGGCCGGGTATTTTCGAACAGTCCCGCTGGAATGATGTGCGAGACAATTTTGGGTGGCGAGACGAGCGTGCCGACGAATTCGTTGTAGCGGTATGAGAGGCGCGGCTTGCTGGCAAGGCGGAGCCGCACGGTGCCCATCTCTTTGCCCCGGATCACATCGCGGTTTGCAAGCAGCTGTCTTCCGAGACGGGTGACGTTGACCCGCCGACGCAGCGATAGATCGTGCATCAACTCAGCAAGGAAAGCGGGACGCAGCTCGGGTCTTGTCTCCTCCCGGTCAAAGTACCAAAGCAGCGCGACGGCATAGCCGACCTCTGTCAGGCCGAGCTTCGAAATGCGCTCGGCGAAGGAAGCAAGACTACTTTTCATCACCCGCGAAGAGCCATTTCTCAAATTCGAAAATCGGGTCTTGCCCGTCAATTCAACAGCGACTGCAGCCCCGCTTCGCTTCCCGAGCAACCACGCAGCGGCGCCAAAACAAAAATCCGATCTACAGGTCAGCCGTTAGACAGGTCAGTCTTGCATCCATAAGGTTTGTCGGGCCGGCCCGTCACGGCACTCGCAAGATTGCCGCTCGGATACGAAACCCCTTCGCGGGAATTTAATTCCGATTGATTTTGGCCGGCCTGGAAAAAATTGCAGGAAATACTCTCGAAATTTGAGGCATTCTAGATTTGAGTCAACCGGCGGAACCGGCTTTATCGGAGGGTGGGTGGTTGATGCTTTGTGCTCCGCTGGCGCCACCGATGTGGTGGCCGGAGTGAGACGGCCTTCACCGCGCCTTGAACGCGTTCCTGTAAAGCTTGTCCATTGCGACCTGATGGACCGCGAATCGCTTGAGACAGATCCGTACGGGGAAGAAAAGTTTGCGGAAGAGAAGTTATGTCAAGCCGCGGCGGGCCCGGATTTGACGGTCGCGGTTGTTCGTCCCTCCTTGGTGTACGGCCCTTTTGGAGATTTCTGGACCGGCCGATTTATCGAAGGAATTGCGGCCGGCCGGTTGAAGCAACTTGGAAAAAACGGAAGAGGCCAGGCCAATCTGATTTACGTGCTGGATCTCGCACGCTTCGCGGCGGAACTGGCCGTCCGGCCACTGCCGGAATATTCGGTCTACAATGCCAATGGGGCAGAGATCCCCACGTTCGACGAATATTTCGACAGCTTGAGCCGGGCGCTCGGCCAGGGGCCATTGCCCCTCTCGGAAATGCGTCCAATCGCTGCAGGTTTGAGACGTCAAGCCAGGCGCGCCGCGCGGTTGCTGTTACGGACGCAGCAAGGAACCCTGAGAAAAATCGCGCAAGGCAAGCCAAATCTGGAATCGGCCCTCTTCGCGATCGAAAAAACGTTTCAACGCGATGTCAGCGACGAACCGAGGAGTCGCTTCTCAACGCGCGTCGTTTATTCCAACGACCGAGCCCGGCGGGTCGGACTTAAACCGCGAACGTCGCTCCAGGATGGCGTCCGCGCCTCGGTCGAATGGGCGAAATCAAAGGGCTTGATAAAACAATAAGTCTACACGGCAGTCTTCGTCATACGAGTCATGATATCCGGTGAGGCAACGAGCTTAGTCACGCTCCTCGGAATCGGCTGATCGACCCCACGGAGGCTGCCTTTGTCGTGACCAAGCGGTAAAACTTCACACGGTTCATATTGTCGACGGGGGGACGGCAGTTCGCCGTCCCCTGGGATAGCTCGCGCCTTGTCGACTCCGCTTGGCCTCGATCACGTCCCAGATTTTGGCGGCGACATCAGGCCCGCCGAGCCCCGCGATGGCGCGAATGCCGGTCGGCGAGGTCACGTTGATCTCGGTGAGATAGCCGTCGATGACGTCGATGCCGACAAACAACAATCCGCGCTCGCGCAGCGCAGGGCCCAATGCAGCGCAGATCTCGCGCTCGCGCGCGGTCAAATCGGTAGCTTGCGCGGCGCCGCCGCGGACCATGTTGGAGCGCAGATCGTCCGCCGCCGGCACCCGATTGACCGCGCCGGCGAATTCGCCATCGACCAGGATGATGCGCTTGTCGCCATGCTTGACCTCGGGAAGAAAGCGCTGGATCACCCACGGCTCGCGAAATGTCACTGAAAACATGTCGAACAGCGAACCGAAATTCATGTCCTGCGGCATGATGCGAAACACCGCCGCACCGCCGTGGCCGTGCAGCGGTTTCATGACCACCGCACCATGCTGGTCGCGGAACGCGTTGATCTCGTCGAGATCCCTGGAGATCAGTGTCGGCGGCATCAGCTGCGGAAAATCCATCACAAAGATCTTTTCCGGCGCGTTGCGCACGCTGGCGGGATTGTTGACCACCAGCGTCTTTGGATGGATTCGTTCGAGAAAATGCGTTGACGTGATGTAGGCGAGGTCGAATGGCGGGTCTTGCCGCAGCAAAATAACGTCGAACGCGGCAAGCGGCTCGCGCCTTGCCTCACCCAGTGCGAAATGATTGCCGGGCTCATCGCGTACGGTGAGTATCTGAACCGGGGCGACCAACTCCTCGCCGCGCAGCGAGAGTTTGTCCGGCGTATAATAAGACAGCCCGTGGCCGCGCTTCTGGGCTTCCAGCAGCAGCGCGAAGGTTGAATCGCCGCGGATGTTGATGCGCGCGATGGGGTCCATCTGGACGGCGACGTTCAATTTCATGGGTTGGTCCGCAAGTTGGCTCTGTGGGAAGGTTGAGTTTTCACGTGCTGGCGTCGAACGCCGCTAACAGATGGCGCGGCAAACGCCGCGGCGCAATCAGCATCGCGTCAAAACGCAAGTCGAAATTGGCGTGCTCGGGATGCGCCATCAGCCACGCTTGCGCTGCATCGATGATGCGCTGCTGCTGGCGCGGCGTCACCGCATAGGCAGCGTCGTCTAGAGTGGCGCGGGCCTTGACCTCGACAAAGACCAGCAGATTTCGCCTGCGCGCCACGATGTCGATCTCGCCATAGGGGGTGCGAAAACGTTTGACCAGAATGCGATAGCCCTTCGCCATCAGAAAAGCGGCGGCGCGCGCTTCCGCGGAGAGTCCGGTTCGAAACGCGGCGACCCGCGCTGGCGCTGCGATTTTTACCGGCGCAGCCGTTTTCACCGGCGCAGCCGTGGGTTGGGCGTCGTCAGTCTTTGCCATCTTCGCCTTCCGTATCGGCTTTCTTGCCGGGTTGCTTAGCGCCGTGNTTGGCAAGTTCAAGCGCGCGGGCGTAGATTTCGCGGCGTGGCCGCCCCGATAGCTCGACCGCGTGCGCCACCGCGTCCTTGACGCTGTCGCGCTCGAGCGCTGATCGCAACAGATCGTCCAGTTCATCGGCTGCCATGATCTGCGCGCCCGCCGCCGGCGGGCCGATCACCAGCACAAATTCGCCGCGCGTCTCCAGCGTGTCCGCGGCCCGCGCCAGTTCGGAGACCGGTGCGCGCCTGACCTCTTCATGCATCTTCGTCATCTCGCGGCAAACAGCGGCATCGCGCGCGCCCATGATGTCAGCGAGATCGGCAAGCGTGTCCTGCACGCGGTTTCCGGATTCGAACATCACAAGCGTCGCGTCGATGCGCGCCAGCTCGGCAAGCCGCGCGCGGCGCCCGGTCTCTTTGGACGGCAGAAACCCTTCGAAGTAAAAGCGATCCGTGGGCAGGGCCGCCACCGCCAATGCTGCCAGCACCGAGGATGGCCCCGGCAGCGCGATCACCTGGTGACCGGCCGCGCAGACCTCGCGCACCAGCTTGAAGCCCGGATCGGAAATCAGCGGTGTTCCGGCATCCGAGACCAACGCGATGGAGGCGCCCTGCGCCAGCCGCTCCAGAATCTTCGGCCGTGCCAGCGTCGCGTTGTGCTCGTGATAGGGTTTGAGCAATGCTGCGATCGCGTAGCGCTCGGTCAGCCGGCGGGTGATGCGCGTATCTTCGCAGGCGATGATGTCGACGCCGGCCAGCGTTTCCAGCGCGCGTAAGGTGATGTCGCCGAGATTGCCGATCGGCGTCGCCACCAGATGAAGGCCCGGAGCCGCCTTCGGCGCGCTCAGAATGTGGCCAGCTAGAGAAAATGTGCGGGCGGATGTTCCCGCCACGTCTTCAGTTGTATTTGTGGAAACCGCTTTTGCGCGCATAGTGCCAATCTAGAGGTGACACACCATTTACACCATGATCGTGCGGGTTCCGGTATATTGTTCCGCACCATGGTGAGGAAACAGACCTCTGCAACCGGTGTCCGCGCCGCAATGCCATAATCCTATTGTTTTGCTTAACTATTCGCCGACAATATGCATGAATCCGTCCTCCTGATTGTTCGGAGGTGAAATCCTGGCCGATTTCGGCCGGCCGGAGATCCGGCCAAGAGATAGAGATGCGATGGTGGGCCCGCGAAACCCCAAGGATCTGCCTAACGATCTGCCCAAGTCTCAGCCTTCCAAGCCTCGGCCATTGGGGACCTCCCGGCGGACGGCGATTGGCCTGATTCTCGGCGCGCCGTTGCTCGGGGCTTGCGCCGGCACGTTTTCGAATCCGTTCAACTCGCAAGCTGGGCCCGCCGAGCAGCCGGTCGCGGTCGGAACCGGACAGGTCAAGGTGGGATTGATCCTGCCGCTGTCGGCGAGCGGGAATGCCGGCGTCGCGGCGCAATCCATGCGGAATGCCGCCGAGATGGCGCTGGCGGAATTCCAAAATCCCAATATCCAGCTTCTGATCAAGGATGATGGCGGCAACCCGCAAGGTGCCCAGCAGGGAACCCAGCAGGCGCTCGACGAAGGCGCCGAAATGATACTGGGGCCGCTGTTTGCGTCGTCAGTTTCGGCGACGGCGCAAGCGACACGTGCGAAGGGCGCATCGGTGATCGCGTTTTCGACCGATTCGAGCGTCGCGGGCCGCGGCGTCTATCTCCTGAGTTTTCTCCCCGAATCCGACGTCAACCGGATCGTCGAATACGCCGCGAGCACCGGAAAACGATCTTTCGCAGCACTGCTGCCCGAGAATGCCTATGGCAATGTGGTGGAGGCGACCTTCAAGCAGGCCGTCGGCCGCAGGGGCGGGCGCATCGTCGCGTTCGAGAAATACGGCACCGACCGCGCCACGGCGGCGCGCACCGTGGCGCAGTCGCTCGGCCAGGCCGATGCGCTGTTTTTGGCCGACGATGGCGATTCACTGGTCGCGGTGGCCGACGCGTTGACCGCGGCCGGCGCTAATCTGAAAAACATCCAGCTTCTCGGCACAGGTCTGTGGGACAATCCGCGCGTGCTCGCGAGCCCTTCCTTGCAGGGCGGGCTTTACGCCGCACCGGATCCTGCCGGCTTTCGAAATTTCTCAACACGCTACCGCGCCAAATTTGGTGCCGATCCGGTGCGAACCGCGACGCTGGCCTATGACGCGGTCGCTCTGGTCGCCGCGCTGGCGAAAACGCAGGGCGGACAACGTTTTTCGCCTGAGGTGCTGACCAACCCGTCGGGCTTTGCCGGCATCGATGGCCTGTTTCGTTTCCGCGCCGACGGAACCAATGAGCGTGGCCTTGCGGTGATGCGGGCGGGATCGGGCGGCGGCCAGCCGGTCGCCGGCTCGCCGAAGAGTTTTGGCGCGTAGATTGTTGTCCTCCCAGCGAATCGCGGGGACGATGCGCTGCGGGGGCTACGCCGCTAAATCCGCCACCACGGCATCAAGCACCGGAAATCCGTCCTTCGTGACGCGCAGTCGGCCGCTCGCATCGACCACGATGGCGCCTTGTTCGCGCAGCACGGCAATGCGACGGGGATCGAGCGGGCGGCCTGATAAGTCCGCGTAACGCTGCGGGTCGATGCCTTCCGCAAGCCGCAAGCCCATCAGCAAGAACTCATCGGCGCGCTCTTCGCTGTTCAGACGATCGTCGGTGATGACACCGTGCCCCGTCGCCTCGACACGCATCAGCCACGCCTCGGGGCGCTTTTCAGTTGCGATCGCATGCCTGATGCCATCGAGATCGAGGCGGCCATGCGCACCCGGGCCGATGCCGGCGTATTCCTCGCCGCGCCAGTAAACCAGATTATGTTTGCATTCGGCACCGGGGCGCGCGTGATTGGAAATTTCGTAGGACGGCAGTCCGTGTTGGGCGCAGGCCTCCTGCGTGACATCATACAACGCGCGCGCGGTTGCCTCATCCGGCGTCTTCAGTTTGCCCGCGGCATGCAGGCCGAAGAACGGCGTCTCCGGCTCGATCGTCAGCTGGTAGAGCGATAGATGCTCGGCTGCTTCCGCGATCGCGAGTTTCAATTCGTCCGCCCACATCCGCGGCGTCTGATCGGGGCGGGCATAAATCAGGTCGAACGAATAGCGATCGAAGGCGGCGCGCGCGACCGCGACCGCGTCCAGCGCTTCGCGCGCGGTGTGAAGACGTCCCAGCGCTTTCAACGAAGCGTCGTCCAGCGCCTGGACGCCGAGCGAAACCCGGTTAACGCCGGCGGAGCGATAGCCGCGAAACCGCGTGGCTTCGACGCTGGTGGGGTTGGCTTCGAGCGTGACCTCTACGTCGGGCGCAACCCGCCAGTGCTTGCCGATTGCATCCAAAATCGCGCCGACGGTTTGCGGCCGCATCAATGATGGCGTGCCGCCGCCCAGAAAAATTGACGTTACCTCTCGGCCCGGCGCGCGCGCGGCGGTGGTCTGGATTTCGCGCGCGAACGCGCGCGAGAATCGTTCTTCATCGATCGGGGCATGCCGGACGTGGCTGTTGAAATCGCAATACGGACATTTCGACAGGCAAAACGGCCAGTGCACATAGACGCCAAAGGCATCTTGTTTTCGCCCTTCCGCTCGCGGCGGAGAGCCTGCCCCCGGCTTGATCGGGGGGTGAGGGTGGGGGCTTTCAGCGCTGGTCAAGACAGATCTCCGCCAACTTGACGAAGGCGCGGGCGCGATGCGACAGCCCGAGTCCAAGCGGCGGCAAGCCGTGTTTTTCGATGGCAGTCATTTCGCCAAAGGTGCGCGTGTAGCCATCCGGCTGGAACATCGGGTCGTAACCAAAGCCGGCGGTCCCGCGCGGCGGCCATACCAGCACGCCGTCGGCGCGGGCCTCGACCTCTTCGAGATGCTCGTCGGGCCATGCGACGCACAATGCGGAAACGAAATGCGCGCTTCGCTGTGGAGGTCGCGTTGCGCCGCGCTCTTGCAGCACACGTTCGATCCGGGTCATCGCGACTGTGAAATCCTTATTTGGACCGGCCCAGCGCGCGGAGAAAATCCCGGGCGCGCCATCCAGGGCGTCGACCGCTAATCCGGAATCGTCGGCAAACGCCGGCAGTTGCGCAGCCTTCGCGGCGGCGACCGCCTTGATCTTGGCATTGGCGCGAAACGTTTCGCCGGT
>JGI12053J15887_10001044_pt1 | contig 12400 bp, 9 predicted proteins | sample MedBloCAOM1_O3_FD_15887 | JGI IMG/M metagenome (IMG submission 15887)
TTCCCGCATCACCGTGACGCCGTCTGCAAAGTTTTGGACTGCAAGCCGGAGCGCGATGCTGTGCAGGCCGCGCTGATGCAGTGGGATGCCGAGGCGTTCGAGACCGCGGCCTATGCCGGCGGCGGCGTGGTCGCGATGATGCGCTCGCATCAGGAGTGGTCGGTCTCGCCCCACGCCAGGGCGCTTGCCGGATTGCCGCTGCTCTCGATCGAGAAAATCGGCGAAGCCGCGCCAAAGCCCTGGCCCCAAGAATCCTGGCCCCAAGGCGACCGTCCGCTCGCCGGCCTGCGCGTGCTGGATTTGTCGCGCGTCATCGCGGGTCCCGTCGCGGGCCGCACACTCGCAGCGCACGGCGCCGACGTGCTGCTGATTTCCGGCCCCGATCTGCCGTTCATTCCCTGGCTGACCATCGACAACGGCCGCGGCAAGCTGACGAGTTTTGTCGAACTCAAGCGCGAGCAGGGGCGGGAGGTGCTGCGCGGATTGCTGGCAGAGGCCGATATCTTCTCGCAAGGCTATCGGCCGAAATCCATTGCAGCACTCGGCTTCTCGCCGGAAGCCGCGGCAAAGATCAATCCCGGCATCGTCTATGTTTCGCTGTCGGCCTATGGCCATGCCGGGCCCTGGGCAGAGCGCCGCGGCTTCGACTCGCTGGTGCAGACCTCCACCGGTTTCAATCATGCCGAAGGGCAGGCGGCGGGCGTCGAAGGTCCCAAGGAATTACCGGCGCAAATGCTCGACCATGCCACCGGCTACATGATGGCGTTCGGCGCCATGATGGCGAAGGCGCGCCAGGCGCGCGAAGGCGGCAGCTGGCATGTGCGGGTGTCGCTGGCGCAGACCGGACGCTGGCTGTGGAATCTCGGCCGCGTCGCCGACGGTTTCAAGACGGAGGATCTGAAGGGCGAGACGGTAAAACCCTTTGTCGAGGAAATCCCTTCGGGCTTCGGCCCGCTGCGCTCGGTCACGCACGCGGCGATACTGTCGAAAACGCCGGCATTCTGGGCGCGCCCGGCGATGCCGCTCGGCAGCCACAAGCCGCAATGGCCGGCGCGGACTTAAGTACCCGGGCCGCCCGTCCAAATTTTAACTCTAAGGCTTGCGCCATCGGCGATTTTTAGTTTGTTTGAAACACCAATTTGGCACTATTAGCGCAGCGATGAGGCAGTCCCTGCCGGAATCATCGCCGATTTGGCCGGGCGTTGTATGCTTAAGGAATTTATCAAGCAATTGCAGATGCTTAGCCGACAACAGCTGGCTATCGGCGCGGCCCTGCTGGCGCTGGCCGGCACAGGGTTGTTTGGGCTCGCGCACATTGGCGGGGCATCGCAGGGCCATTCCGAGGTGTCGAGCCAGTCCCGCAAGGGCTTGCAACGCTACACCCCGACCCCGGCCGAATGGGCCAGCCTGACCATTCAACCCGTAGCCGAAAGGGCTTTCCGGGCCGAGCATGTCACCGAAGGCAAGATCGCGGTCGACGAGGATCGTTCGACGCCGGTGTTTTCGCCCTATGCGGGCCGGGTCACCAAACTGCTGGCGCGGCCCGGCGACAGCGTCACCCAAGGCCAGGCGCTGTTCGTGATCGAGGCCGCCGATACCGTGCAGGCGCAACACGATTTCGTCGCGGCCAGTGGCGGCCTGAACAAGGCCAAATCCGCGCTCGATCTCGCGCAGTTGCAGGACAAGCGCGCCAAGGATTTGTTCGAAGGCAGGGCCGTCCCGCTGAAAGATTATCAGCAGACCCAGGCTACCCTGATCCAGGCGCAGAACGATTTGCGTTCGGCCGAGACGGCGCTGGAAGCGGCGCGCAACAAGTTACGCATCCTTGGGCTCACCGAGGACGCGATATCCGCCTTTCAGGAAAAGGGCCGCCTCAATCCGGAAACCACGATCCTGGCGCCGATCGCAGGCACTGTGGTCCAGCGTAAGATCGGCCCCGGCCAATATGTCAACTCCGGCGCCAGCGATCCGGTGTTCGTGATCGGCGATCTCTCCACGGTGTGGCTCACCGCCTTTGTGCGGGAGACCGAAGCGTCCGCGGTGGCGGTGGGGCAGGAAATGACGTTCAGCCTGCTGGCCTTGCCCGGCCGCACGCTCACCGCGCGTATCACTTACGTCGCGACCGCGATCGACCCCGCCACCCGCCGCCTGATGGTCCGCGCCACCGTGGATAATGCCGGCGGACAATTGAAGCCGGAAATGTTCGCCACCGTGACGATCTATGCGCCCGGCGATCAGCCCTCGGTTGGCGTTCCCAAACAGGCGCTGATCTACGAGGGCAGCGAGGTCCGGGTCTGGGTCGCGCATGAGGACAAGACCATCGAACTGCGTCAAATCAAGACCGGCCTCACCAATGGCGACCTCGTCGAGGTCCATGGCAATTTGAAGTCCGGCGAGCAGATTGTTACAAAAGGCAGCCTGTTCATCGATCGGGCTGCATCCGGCAGCTAATCTCCATCAGTCCCAGTGAAAGACCCGGTCTGAATGGATCGCCTTGTAGCCCTTGCAGTCAGCCGCCGCTATTTGATGGTGGGCTTGTTCGCCGTCGTGATGATCGGCGGCCTGATCGCCTTCAAACAGCTCAACATCGAAGCCTATCCCGATCCGACGCCGCCGATGGTCGACATCGTGACGCAAAGTCCGGGCCTCTCGTCGGAAGAGATCGAACGCTACATCACCATTCCGATCGAGACCCAGGTCGCGGGCATCAAGAACCTGCGCACCATCCGAACCATCTCGCTGTACGGACTGTCCGACGTCAAACTGCAGTTTTCGTTCGACTACACCTATGAAGAGGCGCTGCAGCAGGTCCTGAACCGGCTGTCGCAGCTGGCGCCGCTGCCCGGCAACGTGCTGCCGGGCATTTCACCGCTCAGTCCGATCGGCGAGATCTATCGCTACCGGCTGACCGGACCGCCGAGCTACAGCGTGCTCGATCTCAAGACCCTGCAGGACTGGGTGCTGCAGCGCCGCTTCCGCGCGGTACCCGGCGTGATCGACGTCACCGGCTGGGGCGGCAAGACCAAGACCTATGAGTTGCAGGTCGATTTCAACAAGCTGGTCGCCTACGGACTGACGCTGCCGCAACTGTTGCAGGCGGTGGGCAATTCCAACATCAATGTCGGTGGCAATACCGTCAATATCGGCACGCAATCCGCCGTGGTGCGCGGCGTCGGACTGATCCGCTCCATCGACGACCTCGCCAGTACCATGGTCTCGCAAAGCGGCGGCAACCCGGTTCTGGTCAAGGATATCGCCACCGTCACCGTCGGCGAGAAGCCGCGGCTCGGTATCGCCGGCATCGACCAGGACGACGACATCGTGCAGGGCATCGTGCTGATGCGCCGCGGCGAGCAAAGCTCGCCGACGATCACCCGCGTCGAGCAACTCGTCGCCTCGATCAATCACTCCAGCATCCTGCCGCCGGGCGTGCATATCGAACGGATCTACGACCGCAAGGACCTGATCGACATCACCACCGCGACCGTGCTGCATAACATGGTAGTCGGGATACTCCTGATCGTGCTGCTGCAGTGGATGTTCCTGGGCGACCTCAGAAGCGCGCTGATCGTCGGCGCCACCATCCCGTTCGCGCTGTTCTTCGCCGTCATCATCCTGGTGTTGCGCGGAGAATCCGCAAATCTTTTGTCGGTCGGCGCGATCGATTTCGGGCTGATCGTGGACGCCACCGTGATCATGGTGGAAGCGATCTTCCGCCGGCTGTCGCAAACCACCGCCCTTTCGGAAGCCGAGCAGAGCCAAATTTCGGCCGACACCAGCATGGGCATGAAGAGCCATGCCATCCTCGCCGCCGCCGCCGACGTGTCGCGCTCGATCTTCTTTGCCGCCGCCATCATCATCGCGGCGTTCCTGCCGCTGTTCACGCTGAGCGGTGTCGAAGGCAATATTTTCGGGCCGATGGCACGGACCTATGCGTACGCCCTGGCCGGCGGCCTGCTCGCGACCTTCACGGTCACGCCGGCGCTGAGCGCGCTCATTCTGCCGTCGCATATCAGCGAGACCGAGACCCGGGTGATGGCATTCCTGCACCGGCTGTATATGCCGCTGTTGCACTGGGCCGTCGGCAACCGAAAGCTGGTGATGGCGGGCGCGGTCGGGATTGTGATCATGACCATCGTGTCGGCGCGGCTGCTTGGCCTCGAATTCCTGCCCAAGCTCGAGGAAGGCAATCTGTGGATTCGTGCGACATTGCCGCCGACCATCTCGCTGCAGGAGGGCAACGCCTACGTCAACGAGATGCGAAAGATCATCCGCGAACGTCCCGAGGTGGAATCGGTGGTGTCGCAGCACGGCCGCCCCGACGACGGCACCGACGCCGCCGGGCTTTTCAATGCCGAGTTCTTTGCCCCGCTGAAACCGGTCGGTGAATGGCCGGATACCAAGGACAAGAATATGCTGACGGCGCAACTGCTGACGCAGCTGCAGGATAAATTCCCCGGCGTCGAATTCAATTTCTCGCAATATTTGCAGGACAATGTCTCGGAGGCGGTATCGGGCGTCAAGGGCGAGAACTCGATCAAGCTGTACGGCAACGACCTGCAGGCGCTGACCGACACCGCCAACAAGATCAAGTCGGTGCTATCAACCGTTCAGGGCATCACCGACCTCGCGGTGTTTACCTCGCTCGGCCAGCCGACCATCCAGATCGACATCGATCGGGCGCGCGCGGCGCGCTACGGCCTGTCGCCGGGCGATATCAACGCCACTATCCGGGTTGCGATCGGCGGCGACAGCGCCGGCGATCTCTACGAGCCCGGCAGCGACCGGCATTTTCCGATCATCGTTCGCCTCGCGCCCGAATATCGCAAGAGCGCAGAAGCGATCCAGAATTTGCGGATTGGTGCTGCCGGCCCGAACGGCACGGTGACGCAGATACCTTTAAGCGAAGTGGCCTCGATCAACCTGATGTCGGGCGCAGCCTACATCTACCGCGAACAGCAAGAGCGCTATCTGCCCATAAAATTCTCGGTGCGCGATCGCGACCTCGGCAGCGCGATTAGGGAAGCGCAGGACAAGGTCGATGCGCAAGTGAAGCTGCCGCCGGGATCGCGGGTCGAATGGGTCGGCGAGTTCGGCAATCTGCAGGACGCCATCAAGCGGCTGTCGATCGTGGTGCCGATCAGCCTGGCGCTGATCGCCGTGCTGCTGTGGTTCAATTTTGGCTCGATGGTCGACACGCTGCTGGCCATGAGCGTGATCCCGATGGCGATCTTCGGAGGTGTGCTCGGGCTTTTGATATCGGGGATTCCGTTCAGCGTCTCCGCCGCGATCGGCTTCATCGCGCTGTTCGGCATCGCCGTGATGGACGGCATCATTATCCTGTCGCAGTACAATCAGCTGATCGACGAAGGCTTTGACCGGGTGAGGGCGGTGATCCGCACCGGCGAATTGCAGCTGAGGCCGGTGCTGATGACCTGCGTCGTCGCCGGCGTCGGGTTACTGCCGGCCGCGATGTCGGCGGGATCGGATCGCAGGTGCAAAAGCCGCTGGCGGTGGTGGTCGTCACCGGCATGATGCTGGCGCCGCTGGTCATCCTGGTGACCCTGCCGGTGCTGATTTCATATTTCTCGCGCCGGGCGCGCTGAGCGAAGATCGAAACCGCCATCCGGAGGTCGCGTCGTTCCCTCATTGCCTCTAAGGTAGGCCACAAATCGGAGGACGAAATATGGCTTGGAAAGACCCGGACATCGAAGCGTTTCGTACGTACTGGAAAAAACGCACGGCCGCTCGCGGGCAGGTCACGCTCGCGGAGCAACGTGCATCGTTCGATACCGACATGGGCGCCATCCCGCTTGCCCCAGGCTGCACCGTCAAAAGCCTCGATCTATCCGGCACCCCTGCTGAAAAAATCACGCCCACCGGCGCGGCCCCGGGCAAGGCGCTGCTTTATTTGCACGGCGGCGGCCACGTGATCGGAAGCCTCAAGAGCCATCGCCATCTGGTGTCGCGGCTTGCCGTCGCGGCTGGCGTCACCGCCTTTCACATCGACTATCGCCTTGCGCCGGAGCATCCCTATCCCGCCGCGCTCGAAGATGCGGTGAAGGCCTACAAGCAGATTCTGACGACCGGCATCGCGCCTGACGACATCGTGGTCGGCGGTGAATCCGCCGGCGGCAATCTCGCGACCGCGCTGCTGCTGAAAGCCCGTGAGGCCGGATTGCCGCAGCCGGCCGGCCTCTATCTGCTGAGCCCGTGGCTCGATATGACCACCAGCGGGGAATCCTACGTAAAGGTCGGGGCGCGCGACCCGATCATCACGCGCGAAGGGATCGAGATGGTTTCCGCCGCCTATCTCGGCGGCAGGCCGGACGATCCGCTGACGTCTCCGGTGCGGGCGGATCCCGCAGGTCTGCCGCCGATGCTGATCCAGGTTGGCAGCGAGGAAGTGCTGCTGTCGGATTCGCTGGCCTTCGCCAANCGTGCGGCGATGAGCGGAGTTGAGGTGAAGCTGCACGTCTGGCCGGAAATGCCGCACGCATGGCCATTATTTCACGTGNTTATTCGTGCCGGCCTTGCCGCCATCGACGAAGCCGGGCAGTGGATGCGGCAGCGCCTCGACAACAACCTCCGCGCCGCCGCCTGAATAGACGCAGCCCTCGCGCTGTCGACGCCACCGGTCATCCCGGTGGCGATCTCGGTTTTCTCGCGCCCGGCCCCAGCTCTCAGAAGCCGTAAAGCTTCGCCGGATTGTCGACCAGGACCTTCTTGCGGATCGCCGCATCCGGCGCCCATACCGCGAGCTGATTGAGCAGGCGGCCGTCGTCGATCTGGAACAGTGGCGTCACGTCGGTCGGCTTCTTGCCGGGCGGCGTCACCGAGTCCGGATGCGGCCAATCGGTGCCCCAGACGATGCGGTCGGTATTCGCCGCGATCAGCGCGCGGGCGAGCGGAGCGGCGTCGGTGTAGTCAGGCCCGAGTTTCGAGGCGCGATAGGCGCCGGAGATTTTCACATAGGCCTTGCCCGACCGCACCAGTTCAACAAGGTCAGCGAAGCCCGGCTGCTCGAGGCCGAGGGCGGCCTGAGCGCCGCCGAAATGGTCGAACACCAGGGGCACCGGCGATGCCGCGACGATATCCTTGACCGCGGAGATCATCGGCAGACTGGTGAACATCTGGATATGCCAGCCGCGCGCCTTGACGCGCTCGATGCCGGCCTGAAGGCGCGCGCGCCCGACATTGGGATCGCTGGTGCCGCCGGTGGCGAGATTGAGACGAATGCCGCGGATACCCGCCTGGTTCATGGCGTCGAGATCGGCGTCCGGAGTCTTGTCATCGATCACGGCGACGCCGCGCGCGGTCGCACCGCGCGCTTTCATGCCGAACAGCGTGGGGGAATTGTCGGGGCCGTAGATGCTCGGGGTGACGATCACCACGCGCTCCATGCGCAGCGCCTTGTGCAGCGCGGTCATTTCTTCGGGCGACGCCAGTTCCGGAGTGTAGACCCGACCTTCGAAGAACGGGAATTTCGCAGGATCCGGGTGAATATGGGTATGGCAATCGCAGGCGCCGGCGGGAATCTCGAAATTCACCGGCGTCGCCGGCTGGGCCGCGGCCGCGAGAACGGTTCGGTTGGACATGGTCACTCCAGCTGCAATGGAGGCAGAGGCAAGCAGAAAAGTGCGTCTGGTAAGCATGATTGTCTCCTTTATTCTGCGGGAGTAGCGGCATTTGCGCGCGTCATGGCTGCGGGGTCGCCGGCCGCGCGTGCGGCGAAGAATGTGATGATGGCGCACATCAGCGAGCAGGCGGCGAGGAAATACAGACCCGCCTGGAAGCTGCCGGTGGAATCCTTGATCCAGCCGACGATGAAGGGCCCGAAATAGCCGCCGAGATTGCCCACGGCATTGATCATCGCGATCGCGCCGGCCGCTGCCGTACCGGTCAGGAAGATCGACGGCATCGGCCAGAACGCGGCGCGCGAGCCGTAGATGCCGACGGTCGCAGCGGACATCCCGATCAGAGCCCAGTATGAAGCGCCCGACCAGGCGGCGAAGGCGAGACCGAGGGCGCCAACGGCCGAGGCCACGATGAGATGCCAGCGGCGTTCCCCGTTGCGATCCGACGACCAGCCCCAGGCGATCAGGCCGATCGTGCCGATGATGTAAGGTATCGACGACACCAGGCCGGTCATCATGTTGGTGAGGCCGATGCCCTTGATGATTTGCGGCATGAAGAAAACGATGCCGTAGTTTGCGGTGACGCTCATCAGGTAAATCGCCGAGAGTGCCAGCACGCGGGAATCGCCGAGCGCGCGAAGCAGGCTCAGGCGGCCGCCCGCGCGTTCGACCTGGCGATTTTCTCCATCAATCCGTGCTTGCAGCCAGGTTTTTTCCTCGGGGGAGAGCCAGTTGGCGAGCGCCGGCCGATCCGTCATCGCTCTCAGCACGACAAAGCCCAGCAGCACGGCGGGCAACGCCTCGATAATGAAAATCCACTGCCAGCCCTTGATGCCCAGCACGCCGTCCATTTCAAGAATGGCGGCAGAGGCGATCGACGCCGCCGCATTGGCGACGGGTTGCGCGATAAACAGGGTCGAAATCACCCGGCCGCGATATTCGGACGGAAACCAATAGGTGAAATACAGGATCATGCCCGGGAAGAAGCCAGCCTCGGCGGCGCCGAGCAGGAAGCGGACGATCAGGAAGCTCGTGGTTCCCGTGACAAAGGCGGTGAGGCCGGAGATGATGCCCCAGGTGATCATGATGCGCGCGATCCAGATCCGCGCGCCGACCTTTTCCAGAATCAAATTGCTCGGAATCTCGAACAGGAAATAGCTGAAGAAGAAGATCCCCGCGCCCCAGCCGTAGATATAGGCGCTGAAACCAAGGTCCTTGTTCATGGTCAGCGCGGCAAAGGAAATGTTGCTGCGGTCGATGTAGGCGATGCAGTAGGCCAGCGCGACCAGAGGCAACAGCCGCCAGGATACTTTTGCGATCGTCCGACGCTCGATTGTCTGCCCGTCCTGCTGTGTGGCCATGCGTTTCTTCCCGGCGCTGTACGGCGCGCTTTGCTCGCGCCTGTTGATTGCAGTCAGCGTGAACGTTTTCGATGTTGTCTGCAAGACGGTTTTGGTGCGCCTGCGTTGGCCGCCCCTTCAACGCATGCGCCGCCCGGATCAGGTCGGCACTGCTCCGACCCCCGCTCCGTAAGGCAGGGGTTCCCTTCGTCAGCATCGAGCGGCCCTATAAGGCATTCGCTGGTTGACTTTGATGCGAACAGCTTGGCGTCGTCTTCCAGCAGCAGCCGGTTTCTAAACCGCCTGCTGTGACCTTGCACTTAACCAATGAAATCACTACTTTTTGGCCCATTATGCCGTTGTCGCTTTTCGCTGGGGCAGCACAGGGGCAGCGTAATTGGAATGATAGGCCATTTTCGGCGATTCAACCGGGTTTGGAATTGCCAAGCCGATAGGTCGATTGCAACCGCGCTTTGATCCGCCGCCGTTTTTAGGACCGGCGTGCTCAGCTTTACCAAGGAATCATTACGGAGACAGAGAGCCACCAATATGCCGTTTACCGCGCAAACATCAGCCGCCGCCAATTTCAAGCGGTATCACCAGCCGCGTGGAAACAAGTCGCTTGTCGCCAAGCAGCGACCGACGATGCCCGGCGAATATTTAACTTTGAGCAGTCTCGATGGCAGGACGAAAGCTTCAAAATTTGCTTACGAATTGTTCGATCAATTCGCGAAACAGTACGGACTCAGGTCACCAGACTTTGGTGGGCAAAAGGACAAGCTTGAACAGGCTGCCTACCTCGGCGTGCGAATGGCCGACATGATTGCACGGGGACTTAGAGGCGAGCCCGTCGATGATGCCTTGTTTTCTTTGATGACTAATTCGCAGCGAAGGATTCTGAAATCGTTATAACGAAAGAATTGACGTGGCACGTGATCGGCGCAAAAACGCCATTGCAGCAAAGGCAGCAGCCAAGGCAGCTAAAGCCGGGACGCCGCCGCCGTCCGAGTCGAAGCCACTATCCGACCTTGAAGTAACGCGAGAAGCAAAAGAAATATTCGCGTTGTGGTTCGAAGCGGCGGGCGGCTTGCAGCGGCTGCTCGAGTTTACGAAAACCAATAACGCCAACTACGACAAGGCGCTGGCGCACTACGCCAAAACAATTCCATTGAATACGGTGTCGACGGTCAATGCGACGGTTAGCATTGCTGATGAAACCGAAGCCCGAGCGGCATTTGTACAAGCCTTTGCGAATGTCATCAAAGCGCGGCAGCAAGAACTTATTGAAGCTGCCGAAAGAAGCGAAAAACTTATTGAAGCACCTCCAAATCCCAATGCCGACAACGTCCACGCCATGGCGGAACAAATATTGGGCGTTACCATCGCGCCGCGTGATGGAGTCACCATCGACAACGGTCCGCAGTCAGAGTCAGATCCGCCGCAAGTCGAAACGCCAAACGCCGAACCAGCAGCACCATCGCCGCCGCGATCTTCGCCGCGATTGGTTCAATCAGCACCACGCGAATTAACTCCTTCCGAAGCCAAGGCGAAGGCAATGGAGCCGCAGCCGCAGCCGATCTACAACGAGCCATCGACAACGCAGCTTTTTTACGAGTCCGGCGGGCGGCAGCAACCGTTTCACCGAAGGATTGGGGAAGCATTTAGAGGAAAGAATCATCACTGGAGAATTGACATGAATGACTTAGAAAAATGCGAACTGACCATTAAAAATCTGGAGAACATCAGGAAACATATTCTTCAGGAACAATCCGAGTTGGCCAACGAGCGTGGCGGGGTATCGTTGGCGGCACATACCGGCGACAAGAAATCACGGACCATGCTTGATGAGATCAATGTTGCGGCAGGGCAATTTGCTTCGGAATTTGCATCGATTGAATCCGCAATTGTAGAGGCCAACAAGAACCTAGCCGCCGCACGTGCCGCCGAAGCCGGTGCTGCTGATCGTGAAAATGCACTGAAGCTTCGTGAGTTGAAAAACGGCGTTCATCGACAACGGCATCAATGCCAGTGACGCGCTGGAAGATTTCGTTTCATCCCTATTGGAAATGAAAAAGCAGCGCGACGAGATGCAGGCCCTTGGCCTTACAGCGCCCACCGGCATTCAGTTCCAGGTCAATGCCCTGATAGCAATCAAGACGATATTGCAGACGTTGCCCGAGCCTATGGTGAATGAGCTACAGGACTGGTCGCTGCTGCTGCATCCCCAGCGCCGTTCCTTCAAGGACATTGCAGCTAGCTGGAGTGATATGATCGAACGGCAAATCGCCGGTCGGCTGCCCAGCAAGGAGGCTGCGTGATGCCACGCAACGATGACATTATCAATGTAGCATCTCTCGCACTAGCAGAGTCCATCGCATCTATTCTTGCCGATGATGATGTCGATAAGGCCGCTGCAATGACCAAGACTTTCGAGCAGTGCAGCGATTATTTGAAAGCAAACATCATCGTCAAGTCTGACGTATCGGACAAGGCCCGTGGCCCTCGTGAAGAGGATGATAGCGAAAAAGTAACAGCGAAGCTAAAGGCGATGGTCCAGCTAATGGTCCGCGCTGATCCCTCCAAGACCCAAGAGCAGCATTTATTTTCATTACTTCATACCGCCCGTGGCCAGCAACTGGCCAGACACTTAAATGAAATCAGTAAACGAAAGGAAGAACCCCAAATGGATATTTCCAAACTGCTTGAAATCACCGAGGCTGGCCTAATGGCTCAGGTTACACGACGCGACGGCGAGAGCTATGCCAAGTCGTTCAGCCGAAAATTTGAAGACGACATCAATTTCAGAAAACAGTGGCGCGACCTAACCGATGCCAAGCATTCGATGGCATTGTCGAAGGGCATGGCATCGCTCCAGGTAACTTCCGTGGAAGTTGGAAATACAAATGTTGCTGATGACAGTGCCGCCGCTGTCAAATTGCTCAGTGAGATGGCTGAAAAGCAGAGCAGGAAGTTTGAAGAAGTTTTCGCAGACCCTGCCAACAAGGCATTGGCAAATCGCACCTACACCAGTCGCCATCGGTCTAGCGTGAATACTGACTACTTGGAGAGATGAATATGACTTCGCTGCCGCATGTCCGCGATTACATGCAGGGCGCGAAACGGTGGCCGGGGCTGCTCCCAAAACAGCCCACAGCCTCGGCCACTCGGAACAAATTCAGTTTCGCGATGCGACGTCTTGTTGGTGCGCACGTATCGCGGACGGTGGCCAGAGGTGAGTTGTCAGCCTTCTTCTGGCCACCAACAATTACAGTTCGCGGCGTGTTGGTTGTGCTCCACGTCGCGGATCAGGGAGCCGGAACGGGTTCAAAGATTTCTTACCGTACCAGCACGTGACAAGCCGGTCAGTGTCACGTTCCGTGAAAACGCCTACCGCCAGCGAGCTTCCTCCTGTGTGAGAAATCA